>Ga0315287_10001586_pt1 | contig 21114 bp, 14 predicted proteins | sample YL17G11_0_MG_FD_205037 | JGI IMG/M metagenome (GOLD analysis project Ga0315287, IMG submission 205037) | Sediment microbial communities from Yellowstone Lake, YNP, Wyoming, USA - YL17G11_0 | ecosystem: Environmental > Aquatic > Freshwater > Lake > Sediment | place: USA: Wyoming | collected...
GCTCGTAGGCCATGAGGGCCGTCGAGGCGCTGGGGACCCGCTGTGCGTAGTCCGCGTAGGGCACGCCCGCTTTCGTGGCGGACTCGACCGCCGCCACCGCGTCATATGCCGCTTGGAGCTTATCGACACGCTGCGCCCGATCGGCAGCAGCACGATCCTGCTGGGTGCAGGCAGTGACCAGGCACGCCAGGCAAAGAACGACTACCCCCACAACAAACAGCCGCCGTTGCATCTGATAGCTCCTCTTGAGCCGTGTGATGGTTCCAGCCTACGAGAATCACGTTGCAGAGACAAGATCTACGGGCCACAGGTCTCTTGGCGGGCTCCCGGGAGTGCTGCCCCGGTGACTCTCTCCTTTCTCCCAACCGCCAGCTGTTGCCGGCTGCAATTGCCCATTAGCGCCGCGTCTGGCGCGGATCGAAGGCGTCGCGGACCCCGTCGCCGAGGAAGTTAAACGCGAACAGGGTGATCGAGATCGCGAGGGCCGGCCACAGGACGAGGTGGAAGTGCGACCGCATCGCGACATACCCCTCGGAGAGCATCATTCCCCAACTCGGGGTCGGCGGGTTCACCCCCAGGCCGATGAAGGAGAGGAAGGCCTCGTAGAGGATGAATCCTGGGATCTGGAGCGCCTGAGCGACGATGGCCGGGCCAAGGACGTTGGGAAGGACGTGGCGGAGCAGGATCTTGGAGCGCGGCGTCCCGACCGCCCGCGCCGCCTCGACGTACTCCTTTCCGCGCACGGAGAGGACCATCCCGCGGACCAGTCGCGCCATCCCGAGCCACGAGGTGAGTCCGATCCCGAGGAAGATGAAGAACATCCCGCCCATGGCCCGGTCGATGTTCGACAGGGCGCCCCGGAATCCCCCTTCGGCGACGCCGGAGATAGAGAAGCTCGACTTGAAGAAGACCATGAGGAGGATGATGAGGAGAAGGGTGGGGAAGGAATACATGATGTCGACGAAGCGCATCATGATGTTGTCCGTCTTCCCGCCGAAGAACCCCGCGATAAGGCCGAAGGTGACGCCGATGACGAAGGCCGTGAGCGCGCCGATGAGCCCCGCGGCGAGGGAGATCCGCGCCCCGTAGATGAGGCGAGACAGCATGTCCCGCCCCATGAAGTCGCACCCCAAGGGGTGCGACGCGCTGGGCCCAGCGTAGTTGTCCCTGATCTTCCCCTCCGTGATGCTGTAGGGCGCGACGAAGTCGGCGAAGACCGCTGCGAGGACGATGACGAGGAGGATGGCTCCGCCCGCTACGGCAGCCCGGTTCTTCAACAGCCGGTGCATGGCGTCCCGCCCCAGGCTTCGCGGCTTGTCCGAGGTTCGTTCACCCGATTGCGCTTTGCGGCGGGCCATACCGTCTCCCCTTTTCTTCCTAGTTGTAGCGGATCCGTGGGTCCAGCAGGGCGTAGCTGATGTCGACGAGGAGGTTCATGAAGATGATGAGCAGGGCGAAGATGAGCGTCGTCGCCATGATCACCGGGTAGTCGCGGTTCGCAATGCTCGTGACATAGTACTTGCCGATGCCCGGGATGCCGAAGATCTGTTCCACAACGAGAGAACCCGTGAGGATGTCCGCGAACGCGGGGCCGGCGATCGTGGTCACGGGGATGAGGGCGTTGCGGAAAGCGTGCTTTAGGTTGACGACGGACTCCCGTACGCCCTTGGCGCGAGCGGTAACGATGTACTCCTCACGAGTGACCTGAAGCATCGAGGCGCGGGTGATCCGCGCGAAGCGCGAGAGATAGAACGTCGATAGGGTGAGGGCTGGAAGGACAATGTGCGCCGGCGTCCCCCACGTCGCGACGGGGAGCCACTTGAGCTTGAGGGCGAAGATCCAGATGAGGAACGGTCCGAGAGCGATGCTGGGAATGGACACGCCCAACATGGCCACCACCATCGAGGAGTGATCGATCAGGGTGTTCTGCTTGACCGCGGAGAGGATGCCGAGAGGAATCCCGAGGCACGCAGCGAACACGAAAGCGACCGCACCCAGGGTCATGGTGACGGGCCACTGCTGCGCCAGGATCTCGTTGACGGTCCGTGCGCGATAGGCAATCGACGGGCCGAAGTCGAGGCGGATGAAGCCCCACATGTAATCGCCGTACTGCTTCCAGAGAGGGTCGTTCAGGTGATACTTCGCCTCGAGGTTCTTCTGGATTGCCGCCGGCAGCGCTCTCTCCCGGGTAAACGGGCTACCTGGCACAGAGTGCATCAGGACGAACGTCAGCGCCGACACGACGAAGATGACCGGGATCGTCCACAGCATCCGCCGCAGGATAAACTGGAACATCTAGAACTCCCTCCCTCAGAGAGATAGGGGGGGCGGGACCACAGCCCCCCCCTGTTACGGCTCTAGTGTAACCTCCGACGACCCTAATGGTCGAGGATGTCCCAGTTCTTCCACGATTCGCCGCCGATGGCAGCGAACGTCCGCACGACGTAAGGCTTCGTCAACTGGTTGAAGGTGTAGAAGTAGATCGGAATGAACGCGACGTCCGTGTCGCAGATCAGGATCTCGGCCTGCTTGTAGAGGTCAAGACGCACGGCCGGATCCGTCTCCACGGCCGCCTGCTCGACGAGCGCGTCGAACGCGGGGCTGTCGTACTTCTCGTAGTTGTTTCCCGACCCCGAATGGAAGACGTCGTTCATCCAGTTGTTGCCGTCCGGGTAGTCCGCGCACCAACCCATGCGGAAGACCTGCGGCGCGTCGGCGTGACAGGTAGCGAGGTAGACGCCCCACTCCTGGTTCGTGATGTTGATCTTGATCCCGAGGGTGTCCATCCAGCCCTGACCGATGAACTGCGCGATCTTCTGGTGCCCCTGGCTGGTGTTCACCATCAACGTGACCTCGGGGAAGCCCACGCCGCCCGGATACCCGGCGTCGGCGAGGTACTGCTTCGCTGCCTCAGGGTCGTACGGATACCCAATCCCGAGGGAGACGCCGTCCACGTACCCAAAGATTCCGGGTGGGGTCCAGGTCTGGGCCGGCCGCTGGTTCCCCTTCAGGACGTAGTCAATCAGGGACTGCCGGTCGACCGACGAGGCGAGGGCCTTGCGAACGAGGATGTTGTCAAGCGGTGGCTTCGCGGCGTTGAGCCCGTAGCGGTACGTGCAGAGGCGCGGGGCCTGTGCGAGCTCGAGAGACAGGACGGGGTCGCTCTTGATCCGGTCCATGTCCTCGAGCGGCGGGTTGTCGTCGACGTCGAGATCGCCGGCCTCGTACATCGCCATGACCGTCGACGCCTCGACAACAATGGTGCAGCGGACCTCGTCGATCTTGACGTTGGCCACGTCGTAGTAGGCGACGTTCTTCACGAGCACCAGCGAAGCGTCGTGCACCCACTCACTGAGGATGTACGGGCCGTTGGTGACGATGTTCTCCGGCTCCGTCCACTTGTCCCCGTACCTCTCGATTGCAACCTTGGGCAGCGGAGCGCAGAGCCAGAGCGCGGCCATGGTTGGGAAATACCCAGCCGGGAAATTGAGGGTGATGGCCACCGTCTGATTATCGAGGGCCTTGACGCCGACGTCATCCGCGCTCCCCACACCGGTGTTGTACGCCTCCGCGCCCTTGATGAGGTAGAGGACGTACGCGTACTCGGATGCCGTTTCCGGGGCGAGGAGCCGCTTGATCCCGTACTCGACGTCCCCCGCGGTAACTGGGATTCCGCTCAGCGTCCAGTTCCGGTCCGTCCAGCGGACGTCGTCTCGCAGGTGGAAGGTCCAGGTGACGGTCGCCGCGTCGAACTCCCAACTCGTCGCGAGATCCGGGAGGACGGCCATCGTCGCGTCGTCGAACTGGCAGAGGCTGATGAACATCTGCTTGAGGATCAGGTGGGACGTCGTGTCCGTCGCCAAGCTTGGATCGAGGGACGGAGGCTCGGCGCCGAGGTTCCAGTGAAGCGTTTTCGCTTGTCCGGCGACTGCAACGCCGGCAAGCAGCGCCACAACGAGAGCAAAGAGCCACATTTTCTTCACAGCTTTCCTCCTTGGTTGTCACCGCAAACGCCGCATCCAAGGAGAGGAAGCCTTCCGCCGCCGCCCCGGCTGCGTCGTTCAGCACTTCACTACAAGGCTCCCGCTTGGAACCCTGCTACATCGATCCAACAGAGAGGCGAGATTAGTATGCGCTGTGGCCGCCAGCAAGTCAACAGAATCGACGTGGAACCCCCAAGGAGTGGGGCTTGTCTTGGGTTGGAGCGACCTGTATACTGGCCTCACTCTCCACTAGGCTTGCACAGGCAGTGCGGTGGTGCCTCGGCAGTGCCGCAACGCACTGTGTGTTCCAACACGAAAAGGAGGCTCCGTAGTGATGAAGAGACTCGTAACTGGTCTTCTCCTCGCATCCCTGCTCTTGGTTGCCGGGGTGGCGTCTGCAAAGACCATCTCCATCTATGACGACCCGAACGTGACGCTTTTGGTCAAGTCGGACGGATCGACCGCGTGGCTGTTCATCATGAATGCGGGCGCGGGTACCACGAACCAGCTGTACATCAACTTCCTGCGCAACGCGAACGTCGATCTTGCGGGTTCGTACGTCTACAAGGCGGACGGGACCGTGGTCGCGTTCACGCTGACGGACACGGATGCTCGCGGGTGGGACGTGGCGACGAACGCCGACGGCACGATCCAGCGCTTCTGGCTGCCTGCCGATGTTCTTCCGTACGAGTACGTCGTTGTGAAGATCGATCTGGACAGCACGGCTGGAGCGATTGGCGTCTTCTTGGCGCAGCTCGGGTACTTCGCGCCGTAGCCGGCGACGTAGCGGGGGCCGACCTCACGCAATACGTCGGCACGCTGTGGCGCAGAGTCAACGTGAGTGTGCGGCCCGTCAGCGGGGCGCGGAAAGAGGGCGCCTCCCGAGGGGAACGCAACAAGGAGGGAAGTACATGAGGCTTCGCGGAATACTGAGTATGGTTCTGATTCTTGGAACCTTCGTCGGTCTGCTCGCTGTAGCCGAGCAAGGACCGTTCGCGGACTCGATCGTTTTCGACGTCCGCATGCAGGAAGAGATCGCGATTCAGGACGTTGCCGCCGGCAACAGCGACATCTTCTTCTACGCCGTCTCGGGAAGGACCATCAGCGGCGTGGACCAGGCGACGCTCGACAAGCTCGAGCTTTACGTGTCGCCCGGAACGTCGTACTCGCTGCCGTTCAACCCGTATCCGAACGTCGCGCCGTACTTCGCGCCGGACATTGATACGGGCGTCGAGTACTTCAACCCGTTCGCCATTCAGACCGTGCGCTTCCAGATGCACAACCTGGTGAACCGCCGGCAGATCGTGGACGAGCTTCTCCTGGGCAGCGGCGAGACCGCCATCCTCTCGGTCACCCCGAGCTCGGCTGGCGCGTTCAAGCTCTACCTCGAGGCGAGCAAGCTCGGCCTCACGGACGTCGGGAACAAGGACCTCGCCCGAACCGAGATCCTGAAGGCGATCGAGGCCGCGGCCGCCCTGCCCGCGATGGCCGGCCGGCTGACGAAGGTCACCGCTGCCGACGCCGACGGGAAGAACGACGGCGGCTGGTGGTGGACGTTTGACGGACAGCCCGTCACGGTCAAGTTCTTGATCCGCGTCGACGACCCGAACATCCGGCTCCCGATGGGTCGATTCATCGCGGCCGATCTTGAGACCTGCCACATCAAGGTCGAGCGCGTCGAGCGCAACCGCTCGTTCTGCATCCCGGAGTACCAGACGGATCCGGCGCGATTGCAGTGGCACATGTACACGGAAGGATGGGGCGGCGGCGGCGTGAACAAGTGGTGGGAAGGCTCCATCTCCCAGTACTACTCCGGTTGGTATTCCGGCGCGTATCCTGGCTGGAACGATCCCGGCAACTACTGGACGTTCACGAACCCGATTTCGGAGGACGTAACGAAGCGCCTCATGTTCGGGCAGTTCCAGACGATGGACGAGTACTGGGAGCTCATGGCCACGGCGGCGCGCGAAGGGTTGAAGGACTCGATGCGCGTCTATCTCGCCGGTCAGCTCGGCTACTACGCCGTCAACAAGGCGGCGTTCGAGAGCCGCTTCCTCTACGGGCTCGGCGTCGGCCTCAACTGGTCGTCGGAGTACTCGATGATCCCGGTGAACAACGATCGGCCGGTCCGCGTCACGCAATTCTCGTCGATCGGCTCGCTGTTCCTCAACCCGTGGGATCCAGTCGGCACGGAAGGGTTTAACGACCTCTACGCGTCGACGATCTCGAACTGCGCCACGGATCTTCTGGCGCAAAACGCCATGGGATCGGCCATCGAGACCGGCCTCCTCACCAAGTGGGAGAACGTGACGTCGGGCATCGACTTCAGCGGCGCTGAGCCGGTGGGTACGATTGACGTTCCGGCCGCGGCCACCGAGTGGAATTCGACGACCAAGGCGTGGGTCTCGACGGGCGACGAAGTCTCGTGGGCCAAGGCCGACTACGTGATGACCATGCCGAAGTGGCAGGACGGGAGCGAGTTCTCGCTCCTTGACTTCGCCTGCGCCGAAGGGTTCGCCACGAACTGGGCCACGCTCGACTCCGAGAACGATGCGGAGTACGACTCCGCGTACTCGGCTCAGGTGGCGCCGGGATTCGCTTACGCCCACGGCACAATCTACAACTGGGCAACGAACACGATCACCAACTTCTACGACTACAACTTCCCGGACGCGAACCGATTGGGGAACGCGGGGATTCTGAGCCTCTGGTCGCGAGCCGCGAACTACGGCCAGGGCGTCAAGTACCCGATCTACGAGGCGTTGGGCCGGATCGTCGCCTCGGGCACGAGCGACTCGGGCACGGTGTACGCGTTCACGTTGAACCCGGGCTTTGTCGAGCCGGACGTCCTGACGCCGTCGTGCGTCGCCGACATCCGCGCCGAGCTGGTCAAGATGGTCGCCGAGAAGTTCGTGCCGGCCTATCTCGTCCCGCTCCTCCCGGCAGCCGGGAAGACGGCCGATGACATCGCCAACGACTATCAGCTGGCGATCAACTTCATCGACACCTACGGGCATGCCTACCTCTCGAACGGCGGGTACATCATTACGAAGTTCGATCCCGCCAACAACCAAATCACGATGAAGGCGAACCGCGATCCGAGCTACGGCTTCACGACGCAGACCTGGCTTGACCTCTTCTCGGTCGGCGAGGCGCGCATCGACGAAGTCACGCCGCCGTTCGTGGCGGTCGCCGGGCAGGACGCCACGGTCACCCTCAAGGTGAGCCAGGCGATCTTCCCGTACGACGAGTTCGAGCCCGCGACGACGCTTGCCGTCACCCTGATCTTTGTCGGGCCGAAGGGCGAGGTCACTCTGAACGCTACCCAGGCGGCGCCGGGCGAGTACTCGGTCGTCATCCCGGGCAGCGCGACGAAGGGTCTTGCTGCCGGCGGGTACGTCATCGTGGGCGTTGCGGCCCCGGCCGACGGCCTTGCCGTCTCCCTCGGCGCAACGCTGCTCATCCAGTAAAGTAATAAGGACGGCGTCTGGCGGGCTCGGCGCGAGCCGAGCTCGCTAGGCTCCCATAGAACTCGAAGTGTTCTAGATAGCGGGCGGTGTTGGGTGCGCACTGCGCCGACACTGCCCGCTTTCCTGTGATGACGCCCCACGTGGGGGGAAAGGAGGAGAGTGCATGTACTGGAAGTACTTCGTGCGACGCATTCTCTACGCGGTGATGATTCTAGCCGTCACCGTGTTCGTCTTCTCCGCACTCTTTAGCACCGTCGCCGAGCAGGTTCTCCGGGCGCAGATCATTGAGCAGGTGAACGCCGAGGCCCTGACCCTGGCGCGCCAGCGGACGAGCCTCGACCCGAATGCCGCGCAGGTGTTCCGCGAGTTCCGAACGCAGCAGCTCATTCGGCGTCACAGCCTCGACCAGCCGATGACCGTGCGGATTGTCAAGCGCACGTTGGACGCGCTGACGCTGCAGCTCGGCAACTCGACGCAGATCAAGTCGGCGGCGGGCGAGACCGACGTGATGACGATCATCGCCGAGCGCATCCCGCGCACGCTCTTGCTGTTTGGCGTGGTCGCGGCGATCGACATCGTCGCCGGCATCTGGCTTGGCATGCGAAAGGCGAGACAAGCGGGAAAGCTCATGGACCGATCGACCGACATCGTGACGATGATCGTCTTCGGCCTGCCCACCTGGTGGCTTGGGATGCTCTTGATCATGGTGTTCGCGTTCGCCATCCCGATCTTCCCGTCGGGCGCGATGCACATGTCGCCTCCGCCCGAGTCCTCGCTCGGGTACTTCCTTGACCTGATGTATCACCTGGTGCTCCCCGTGTTCACGTTGGTCATCCTGGGATTCTGGGGACGCGCCTACATCACGAGGAACATCGTCCTCAGCACGCTGCAGGAGGACTTCATCATGTCCGCCCGGGCGCGCGGCCTGTCGGAGCGACGGATCGTGTTCGGGCACACGCTGCGCGCCGCCGCTCCGCCGATCGTGACGATGTCTCTCCTTGCGCTCTTGGGCAGCGTGGGGGGCGCGCTCATCTTCGAGGGCATCTTCAGTTGGCCGGGGCTCGGCAACCTTTACTGGGTCGCGGTTCAGCAGAACGACATCCCCGTCCTCATGGGCAACCTCACCGTGACCACGGCGCTCTACATCGGTGGATTGGCGTTCCTCGATCTCATCTACGGGTTCCTCGACCCGCGGGTGAAGGTAGGAGGTAAGGCATGAAGGGCGCACGTCTCTCGGGCCTGCGGCGGTTTTGGGACGAGTATCGCCAGGTGAAGTCCGGGCTCATCGGCATCGGCCTCCTCGTCGTGTTCATTCTCATCGTGCTCCTTGAGCCCGTGGCCCTGCCGTACCGCGAGGCCAACGAGCGGTGGCGCGACATCAACTACTGGCAGGACAGCCCGCGCCTCGCCCTCCCCGTCTGGGTGAACTGGTTCACGTCGAAGGACTACCCGCGCTCGACCGTTACTTCGGAGCCGAAGCGCGAAGAGGTTGCGACCGGAACCTTGCGAGTCATCACGATGGAAGTCCCCTACGAGTTCACGTCGGGCCATCCGCCGTCCGACATGTACTACAAGCTCTACTTGACGGGGCGCGCGTCGATCGCGTTCGAGTTCATCCGCCCCGACGGGGAGAAGGTCGAGCTGCGCCGGTCGACGGCCGTCGACGGCGCGCAAATCCTTCGACTCTCGGCGATCGAGACGCTGCAGGAGCGCGCCTACGCCATGGGGGCGAGATACGAGGACCCGAACGTGGCGAAGAGCCGCAACCCCCGCATGATCGACACGATGGCCGTGCTGTTCGGCCAAGCCACGAAGGGCATCTTCACCAAGCCCGCCATCCTGGACGGCACGTACAGGATGAGGATCCAGGTGGCACTCGTCAACGAACAGTCCCAGCTCAACAAGGCGGAGTTCGTCGTGCTCGGCGGCGTGTCCGGGATCCTCGGGACGGACGGCGATCGGCGCGACCTGTGGTGCGGGTTCCTCGGCGGGACGAAGTGGGCGCTGTTGATCGGGCTCCTGACGTCGCTCATCTCGGTCGTGGTCGGCGTGGTGTACGGCGTGGCGGCCGGCTACTTCGGCGGCTGGATCGACGCCCTGATGAACCGCATCTTCGAGGTGGTCTTGAGCATCCCGCTCCTCCCGATCCTGATTGTCATGAGCGCCGTGTTCAACCCAAGTATCTGGATCATCATCGCGATGATGTGCATCTTCTTCTGGGTTGGGCCGGTGAAGACGGTTCGGTCGATGGCCCTGCAGATCAAGGAGCACAGCTACATCGAAGCGGCGAAGGCCCTTGGGGCGTCGCACCGCCGGATCTTGTTCCGGCACATGGTCCCACAGCTCATTCCGTACTCGTTCGCCTCGATGGCACTCGCCGTGCCGGGCGCGATCCTGTTCGAGGCGAGCATCAGTCTCATCGGGCTCGGCGACCCGACGATCGTCAGCTGGGGGCAAGTGCTACGCGACGCGTTCTCCAGTGGAGCCGTGCTCCAGGGGATCTGGTGGTGGATTATCCCGCCCGGGGTGGCCATCGCCTTGATGGGGATGACGTTCGCGTTTATCGGGTTCGCGATGGACACGATCCTCAACCCGAAGCTCAAGACGAGGTAGAGAATGGCGAAGGAACGAGTTCTGGAGGTCAGGGATCTTGAGCTGCACTACTTCACCCGCAAGGGTGTCGTGAGGGCGGTCGACAAGATCAGCTTCGACTTGCGGCAGAGCGAGACGTTGGGCGTCGTCGGGGAGTCGGGCTGCGGCAAGACGACGATGGGCACGGCGCTGTTGAACATGCCGACGCCGCCCGGGCGGATCGTCGGGGGGCAAATCCTCCTCGATGGGCACGACGTGCTGAAGCTGTCGGAGACGGAGATCCGGCGAAGGGTGCGCTGGGAGACGATCTCGATGGTGTTCCAGGGGGCGATGAATTGCCTCACGCCGGTGTACACGATCAAGAAGCAGATGAAGGAGACGCTCCGGCAGCACCGCGAGATGTCGAGCCAGGAGATGGACGCGAGGATGAAGAAGTACCTCAACCTCGTCGGGCTGTCGGACGACGTCCTGCGGCGATACCCTCACGAGCTGTCGGGAGGCATGAAGCAGCGGGTCGTCATCGCGATGGCCCTCTTCCTCGAGCCGAAGGTCGTCATCTGCGATGAGCCGACGACGGCGCTTGACGTCGTGGTCCAGGCGCAGGTCATCAACCTCCTGAAGGATCTGAAGGACGAGCTCCAGGTGTCCTTCATCTTCATCACGCACGATCTGTCGATCGAGGCCGAGGTTTCCGACCGCATCATGATCATGTACGCCGGGCGGATCGCCGAGATCGGAACGAACGAGCAGATCTACGGACCCCAGGGTCCGGCTCACCCCTACACGCAGCGGCTGCTCGCCGCCACGCCCCGGCTGCACGAGGAAGTCGCGGAACTGGCCTTCATCCCCGGAACTCCTCCGGATCTGGTGGCGCCGCCGACAGGATGTCGGTTCCACCCGCGCTGTCACGTGGTGATGGAGCGGTGCTCGCGCGACGATGTGGGGCTGCGGGAGATCGAGCCCGATCACCTGGTTGCCTGCTGGAGGTGCTTCAATGACTGAGCCCATTCTCGTCGCCGAGAACCTGACCAAGTGGTTCCCGGTCAAGAGAACGTTGACCCAGATCACGCGCGGAGAGCGGACCTGGGTGAGAGCCGTCGACGGCGTGTCGTTCTCGATCAACAAGGGGGAGATTTTCGGCCTGGTTGGCGAGTCCGGCTGCGGCAAGACGACGACGGGCAAGCTGATCATGAAGCTCCTCGACATCACCGACGGCCGGCTGCACATGCATGGCGAGGACGTAACGCACATCCAAGGCGCGAGGCTTGCGAAGCATCGGCGGGAAGTGCAGATGATCTTCCAGGACCCGTACTCCTCGATGAACCCGCGGTTCACCGTGCGCGACGTCCTGATGGAGCCCTTGGAGATCCACAAGGTGGGTCAGAATCTACAGGAGAGGGAGGTCTGGGTTCGCGAGATCTTGAACGAAGTCAAGCTCTCTCCACCCGACGAGTTCCTCGTCCGCCATCCCCACATGTTGAGTGGTGGGCAGCGGCAGCGGGCGGCCACGGCGCGCACGCTGATGCTGAATCCGAGCGTCATTGTTGCGGACGAGCCGGTGTCGATGATCGACCTATCGACGCGGGCCGAGATCCTGTCCATGATGCGCCAACTGCAACGCGAGCTGGGCCTGACGTATGTGTACATTACCCACGACCTGTCCACGGCACGCTACTTCGTGGATCGGCTTGCCGTGATGTACCTCGGCAAGATCGTCGAGATGGGGCCGGCCGGAGTGGTCATCGATCGCTGCCTGCATCCGTACACGCAGGCGCTGATTGGCGCGGTCTGCGAGCCGAAGTCGGGCCGAGTCAATCAGATCAAGGACGTGCCGATCAAGGGCGAGATCCCGGCCGCGACGAACATCCCTCCCGGTTGTCGATTTCACCCCCGGTGCCTGTTCAGCGTCCCCGAGTGCTGGGAAGAGATCGAGCCGACGCTCGTCGACATCGGCGGCGGGCACATGGTGGCGTGTCGGCGGCATGAAGACATCGAGAAGCGCGGCGCCGCGGCGAGGACGTCCGACGCGTCGCTCGGCGTGCGCCGTTCGAGCTTCGAGGCTTGAGACCGACGGGGCCCCGGAGGCAGAATCTGTTGCCGGGGCCTCGCGTTTTTTTGGAGGGGGCGGCGCCCGGCGGAGCGAGGTCGTTCGCGCGGAGAACGCTTGGCGCGGGCGACGTGAGCTAGACTCGTGGCAAAGGAGGGGAGCATGGAACAGATCGAGCGAGTGTTCATCGAAGAGGAGATGCAGCAGTCGTACATCAACTACGCGATGAGCGTCATCCGCGGCCGCGCGATCCCCGACGTGCGCGACGGCCTCAAGCCGGTGCAGCGCAGAATCCTCTTCGGCATGCACGAGCTGGGCGTGGTTCCCGGGAAGCCTCATCGCAAGTCGGCGCGCGTCGTCGGAGAGGTGATGGGAAAGCTGCACCCCCACGGAGACCTCGCCATCTACGACACCATGGTCAACATGGCGCAGGGGTTCTCGTACCGTTACCCGCTGGTGGACGGACAAGGGAACTTCGGCTCGATCGACGGAGACGCTGCGGCCGCCACGCGCTACACCGAGGCGCGGCTGACGCCCATCGCGACCGAGTTTCTCGAGGAGTTGGGCGAGAAGACGGTCGACTGGTCGCCCAACTTCGACGAGTCGCTCGAAGAGCCGACGGTGCTCCCGGCGCGAGTCCCCCACCTCTTGATGAACGGGGCGTGGGGCATCTCCGTCGGGATGACGACGCAGATCCCGCCGCATCATCTCGGCGAGCTGATCGACGGGGTCATCGCGCTCATGGATAACCCCTTTGCGTCGGCGAAGGACCTGATGCAGTACATCCAGGGGCCCGATTTCCCAACCGGCGGAACGATCATGGGGCGGGCCGGCATCGAGGAGATGTACCGCACGGGCCTCGGGAAGATGACCGTGCGCGGCAAGGCGACGATCGAGGACGCTCAGATCATCATCCACGAGATCCCGTTCCAGGTCAGGAAATCAACCATCGTCGAGACGATCGCCGAGAAGGTGCAGTCGGGCGAGATCGACGGAGTCTCCGACCTTCGCGACGAGTCGGACCGCGAGGGGTTGCGCATTGTCGTCGACCTGAAGCGTTCGGCGAACCCGAATGTCGTCTTGAACCAGCTCTACAAGTTCACGCCGCTCGAGCGGACGTTCTCCGCTATCTTCCTCGTGATCATTGACGGGAACCCGCGCACGTTGTCGTTGAAGGAGATCCTGAACTCGTTCATCGACTTCCGCCGCGAGGTCGTGCGCCGCCGGACCGAGCACCGTCTCGATGTGGCGAAGAAGCGCGCCCACATCCTCGAGGGGTTCCAAATCGCGCGGCGTGACATCGATCGCGTGATCGCCGTCATCCGTGGATCGACCGACAGCGCGGCGGCGGCGCGCGCCCTTGCTGGCGAGTTCGCCCTGTCCGACGAGCAGGTCGACGCCATCCTCAAGATGCGGCTGTCGCAACTGACGTCGCTCGAGGGCGAGAAGATCGATGCGGAGTACGAGGAGAAGAAGCGCGCCATCGCCGACTACGCGCACATCCTCGGCAGCGAGGTCGTGCTCGACGAGACGATCAAGCGTGAGTTGCGCGAGATCGCCGACCGCTATCTCGACGCGCGGCGCACGACGATCGAGAGCGCCGAGGGCGGAGTCGACTCGGCCGATCTCATCCCGGACTACGACCTCATGGTCACCGTCACTCGTCGCGGGTACATCAACGCTCCGCGAGCCCACGAATTCCGCAGCCAGGGGCGAGGCGGGAAGGGCGTGATCGGCCAGCGGACGAAAGACGAGGACTACGTCGAAGTGACGACGCTCGTCAACGCCCGCGATGAGCTCCTCATGTTCAGCGACCGTCGGAAGGTCTACCGGACCCAGGGGCACAAGCTTCCGTCCCTCGGGCGCGACGCGGCGGGCAAGAACGTGCGCAGCTTCATTCCGCTCGAGCAGGACGAGTTCATTCGTTCGATCCTCCCCGTGCGCAACTTCGCCTTGGTCGAGAGCGATCTCTGTTTGATGGCGACGGCGAACGGGATCGTGAACAAGAACCGGCTGACGGACTACTCGAACGTCCATGCCGGCGGGATCATCGCCCTGAACGCCGACGAGGACGACCGACTGGTCGACGTTGCGGTGGGCGACGGCGATCTCATCCTCGCGACGCGGGCCGGGCAGACGATTCGTTTCCGCGACGAAGATGTGCGCCTGACGAAGCGTCCGTCGCGGGGCGTGATCGGCATCCGGCTCGAAGAGGGCGACCACGTCATCGGCATGGCGTGCCTGGGACGCGAGATCACCATGGAGAAGAAGTTGCTCATGGTGGCGGAGAGGGGTCACGGGAAACGCGTCTCGCTGGACGAGTTCCCGCTCCAGGGGCGGGGCGGCAAGGGCGTGCAGGGGATCAAGCTGGATGCGGAGTCGGGACTCCTCGTGACCGTGCTCGTCGTCTCCGACCAGGATGAGATTATCATCACCACCGAGCAGAAAGTGATCCGCATCTTGGCCGGGGACATCAACGTGTATCGCCGATACGCGCGCGGCGTGCGGCTCATTCAACTCGAGGACGACGACCGCATCGTTTCGGTCGTGAAAGCGTGAGGGCAGGCATGGCAAGACCGAACGAGGGGGCGGAAGAACGGCTCCTGCGGGGCACGGGCGCGGTGATTCCGCAGGAGGAACTCGTCGCGAAGCTCAAGCGATCGGCGGCCGACCAGCGGCCGCTTCGGGTCAAGCTTGGCATCGACCCGTCGGCGCCGCATCTCACCTTCGGCCACTCCGTGCCGCTGCGCAAGATGCGGCAGTTCCAGGACCTTGGTCACACGGGCGTTCTCGTCGTCGGCGACTTCACGCGGCGGATCGGCGATCCGTCCGGCCGCGCCTCGACGCGGGCCCTCATGTCGCAGGCGGACATCGAGAAGAACATGGCCACGTACCAGGAACAGGCGTTCAGGATCCTCGACCCGAAGCGGACCGAGGTGCGCTTCAATTCCGAGTGGCTCGGAGCGATGTCGTTTGCCGACGTCATTCACCTCACGGCGAAGTACACCGTGGCGCGAATGCTCGAACGCGACGACTTCGCGAAGCGGTACGCTGAAGGCCGTTCGATCAGCGTGCTCGAGTTCCTCTACCCGCTCGCCCAGGCCTACGATTCGGTGGCCGTCCAAGCCGACGTCGAGTTGGGCGGAGCCGATCAGCTGTTCAACCTGCTCGTCGGCCGCGACATTCAGCGCGAGTACGGCCAGGAGCCGCAGGTCGTGATGACCGTGCCGCTTCTCATCGGGATCGACGGCGAACGCGCGATGAGCCAGACCGTCGGCAACTACGTCGGGATCGGCGAGCCGGCTGGCGTGATGTACGGGAAGATTCTGTCGATTCCGGACACGCTCATCGAGCCGTACTACACGTTCCTGACCGACGTCGCGATGGACGAGGTTCGCGGCGAGATCGAGTCCAGCCCGCGGGACGCCAAGCGTCGCTTGGCGAGAACGCTCGTCGGCATGTACCACGGTGCGGAGCCCGCGTCCGCGGCCGAGGCGGAGTTCGATCGCATCCACGTCCATCACGAGCGGCCGAGCGACGTGACGCAGAAGACGCTCGACCGATCGCAACTCAAGCCGGGCGGGACGATTGGGATCGTCGACCTCCTGCAGGCATCGGGGCTCGTAGGGAGCCGCGGCGAGGCGAAGCGCGTTATCCAGCAGGGTGGGGTGCGGGTGAACGAGGAACGCATCGACTCGCCCGACGCGGACGTGCACTTCGACCCACCGATGCTCGTGCAGGTCGGGAAGCGCTCGTTCGTCGAGCTGGTGTAGACGTGGCCGCCTACCTCCTCGTTGGAGAAGCGCCGAACGCGGAATTCGCGGCGCGGATTGCCGCGCAGTACAAGGATTGCCCTCACGTTTACTTCGTCGCCTCGTTCGGGGCGATGCTCGTCGGCGTCTGGTACCTGCCCGAGACCAAGCGCTGGTGGCTGGAGTTCGTGGCGGAGAACCCGCAGGTTGCGCTCGGCCTCCACCGCGCCGCCGTCTATCGCACGGAGCATCCAAGCTACCCCGAGGATGCGCCCCAGCGTCCGATTCTTGCGGCGGGGCGCCTCGCGCCCTGCGGCTCGGAGTGCCGCGCCTGCGACCACGCCTCGCTGTCCGGCGATGCTGCCGCCTGCGGCAATGCCGCGTGCGGCGGCTGCCCAGCCCTCGCGGGCCGATGCCCTGGGTTCGCCAAGGCCGACGCGCCTACTTGATCTCGATCTCGACGCTGATCGAGTCGCTGTTCCCGGCATCGTCCACCACGGTCAGCGTTACGGAGACCACGCCGGGCTGCAGGAACGTGTGCACGGCGATCGCATCGACCGAATCGGGCGTGCCGTCGCCGTTGAAGTCCCAAACGTAGGCCACCACGCGCCCGTCCAGGTCGATCGACGCGGTCGCGTTGAACAGGACCGGCTCGTTGACGCTGGGGCTCGGTGGAACGTACTGCAGCGCGGCGATCGGTGGTTGTTCGCTCCCACCCGCCTCCGGCGCGCCCGATCCGAGAACGAGGATCGGCTGGGTGATCGAGTCCGATAGCCCACTCTCGGCAACCACGGTCAACGTGACCGGGTAGGTGCCGGCGGCGGAGAACGTCCACTCCGAGATGGGCCCATCGCCGTCGCTTGTCCCATTGCCGTCGAAGTCCCACGCGTAGTCGAGGGTGCCGTCGACGGGATTCACGGACGATGACGCGTCAAAGCGCACAGCGTCCCCGGCGCGCGGGAAGACCGGGGTGTAGACGAAGCGGGCCGAGGGGGTGCCGGGCGAGGCGGGCAGAATCTGGGGCACTGCCTTGACCTCCACAGCGTAGACGGCGGTGTCGCTCATCCCGGCCTCGTCGGTCACGGTCACAGCGACATCGTACGAGCCCGGCGCGGAGAACGTCCACTCGACGGTCACGCCCTCGGCGTCCGGGTTGCCGTCGGCGTTGAAGTCCCAGGCGAAGCGGACGATGGGCCCGTCGAAGTCGACGGACGCCGCGGCATCGAACGTGACGGGCTGTCCGACGACCGGCGACACCGGGGCGTAGGCGAAGTCGGCCACGGGCGGGCGGATGGCGCTCCCAGCGGCGGCGGGGGCGGGTGTAGTCGGGGCCTCGGCCACGTCGATTTCCAGGATCCACGTATCGCTGTTGCCGGCGTTGTCGGTCACGGTCAACGAAGCTCGGTAGTGCCCCGCAGCGGCGAAGGCGTGGGTCGTTACCGCGTCCGTCGAATCGATGGTGCCGTCGCCGTCGACGTCCCAGGCGTAGCTCACGATTTCGCCATCGAAGTCGAACGACGGAGACGCGTCGAACGTCACGACCTCGCCGACTCGCGGCGCGGCGGGCGTCGCCACGCCGTCGGCGGTCGGAGGCTGGAATGTGACGATGACCTCGCGGGGGCGGATGAATCCGCCAAACACGATGTGATCCCCCGATGACGCGTCCACGGCCTGTGATTCTGGGGTGGTGAAGGAGAACCTCTCCGGGAGCGTGCTCGCGTCGATCGACGCGATGTAGGTTCCCGGGCGGGCGTTGGCCCACGCGAAATCGCCGCGCGCGTCGGTCGTCGCCGCGACCGTCTCGCCGCCCTCCCGCTCTAGGCGGATGCGGATGCCGGCGAGCCCCATCTCCTGCGGCTGCCGCACTCCATCCTGGTTGGCGTCCTCGAAGACGGCGCCGCGCAGCGTGAGGATCGGCGCCAGGGGAACGTCGACGACTTGGCGCTCCCCTGCGCCGAGCTGGATCTCGATCGGGCTTCCAAAGCTGGTATCGAGCGGCAGCTCGCGCGCCGACAAGTGGTAGGTCCCCGGCGAGAGCGGCGGGAAGCGGAACTCGCCCGAGGCGTCTGTCGACACCTCGCTCTCTTCGACGAAGACCACGACGCCGTCGGCAGGAGCCTCGCCCTCGTCGAGGACGCCGTTCGCGTTGCGGTCGACGAAGGCTCGGCCTTCGATGCGGCCCTTGGTGACGAGGAACGGGAAGGGAACGCCGAACGTGGCGTTGACTCCGACGCTCCATCCGAAGCGGGCGCCGGCCGGGTTTCCCCTGTCCCAGCGGGCGAACCCATCAAACGTCACGTCAAGGTCGTCCGTGGCGTGGACGACGAGCGACGCGTCGAGATCGAACGTATCGCCTTGAGAGCGGAACTCGATCGCCGCCTCGTGGCGCACCCCTTGAGGCCGGACAGCGAGCGACGCGCTCGCCGCCGAGCTGAGGACGAGGTCGTGCACGAGATCGACCACCCGTTCCTCGCTCAGCGTGAGGAGGACGGAGAACTCGTCGACCGAGAGACCAACCTTCTGGGTGTGCGCCAGCGTACGTTGGCTCGTCGCCACGAGGCGATCGACGCGGTCGGCGATGCGTCCGGTGAGGGCATAGGGGAAGGCGCCCTCCGTTTCTATCACGTTGTAGGCAAGAAGCGTATCGACATCGTCGCGGGGAGCCCCGTCGGCCTGGCGCCTCCGCACTAGCGCAAGCGTGGTCTGAACCGTCGGGCCGTCGTCCCATGGCGTTGCGGAGAGGTTGACGCCCAACGAGTCGCTCACCAGCGTCGGGACGAGCGGGTCCCGAACGACGTTGTCCCAGGCGTGGCGAATAGACAGCCCGAGCGAGAGCGACGTCAGCCGAAGACGCTGGGACACTTCGACGCCGGCCGTGTCGTTTCGCGGCCCGGGGAAGTAGGTGTCGACGGAGAAGGCGCTGGCGCTGAGGAAGTAGGCGTCCGAGTTGATGGCGGTCCCCACGAATCCTGCGCGACCGAGCCTCCCAGTGTCCGTGCCAAGACCCCCCTCGCCGCGCAGGACCCAGCCGTCGAGGGGTTCGGCCTTGGCCGTGCCGGTCCACGTGGCCCATCGGGCGGTTTCGTTGCGCCGATCCGAGTAGGCAAGTCCCAGCTGGGCCTCCTCCGGACCCAGGGCGAGCAGGCCGCCGAACTTGGTCTCCTCACCGCTTCCCCCGGCGATCAAGGAGACGTCGACCATCGAGCCGTCGATGGCGATCGAGCCGCCGTCGCACGACACGCTGACGAGATCCGTCAAGGATTGCGACACGTTTCCGACGGCGTACGCCGCCGTGTCGAGGCGATAGAGGAGCGAGGTCGCGGTGACGTCCACAGGGTCCGATCCAAACGGGTGCAGGGCGACGCAAGACGCGGAGAAGGTCCCGCCAAAGACGGGTCCGGACGTGGTGAGCGAGATCTCGCTGTCGAAGGTTCCCGCGGTCTCGTCCCTCTCCACGCCGACGTGGACCCGCAGGGGAAGGACCTCGAACAGGGATCCTCCCACGGCGCCAGGGCCTGGCGGAAGGATGGTTGTGAAGATGGCGATCTCGTCCTCGACTTTGGCGTACAGCGTGGACGACGCGCGCACGGTGGTAACGTCGCGTCCCGGGCCCGCGTCGGCGGGGACCGCGAGGACGACGGTAACGGTCCGGCTCTCGCGCGGGGAGAGTTCGAGCGATGCGGTGGACAGGTTGACCGCATATGCGCGCGAGGAGATGGCCGTGACGGCGAAGACATCCTGAGCGTTGCCGCGGTTGACGACGAGGACGTCGTAAGACACAGATCCGCCGGGAGCCAGGCTCCCCCCCGCGGGGGGCACGAGTTCAACCTCATTGACGACGGTGACCCGCGTCGCCACGCCGGCCGACGCCTCGTCCGTCGCATCCATCTGCGACGTGGCCCGGAGGGAGAGCACGTAGGATCCTGCGGCGGCGTCGGAGGGGACGGTCAAGGTCAGAAAGATCACGCCCTCGTCTCCGGTGGCTACGGCGATCTCCGGCGGGGCGCCGAGGAGCGTCCAGCCTGCCGGCACGTCGTAGGTGAGGGTGAACGTCTGCCCGGAGGGCTCGTCGTGCGACACGGCGAAGACGTGCGTTACGACGTCGCCCGGCGAGGCGTCCTTCGCGGCGGAGAGAAGGTCAACGCGCACGGCGCCGGCCGCAGCCTGAGCCGAAGCGAAGACGGCGACGAGCAGCGTCGCCACAACTCCCCACGTTCTCGTTCGGGACACCATCAACGATGAGCCTACTGGCAGAAAACGCCGTCCTCTAGGACCTTCACTTGCTCATCCCGGGACATTCGTCTCCGAACGAGGGGGACCTTGGCCAAACGCGGAGCCCGAGCGGAATGGCCGGCCAAGTGTCCCTCGCCCGCGGGGCGCGCGGACGCCTTGTCGCAGGGGATCGAGCTAGCCTTTGTCGGGGAAACGCGGCGCGGAGGTTCGATGCGGGAGGCGAGGCTGGTTCAGGAGATTGTGATTGAAGACGTCGACCGCGTCGGCGTCGTCGCCGACATCAGCCGTCTTCTCGGCGACATGGGCATCAATCTCTCCGCCGTCTTTGCCAACGTCGTCGGCGAGTCCGTGCGCATCCACCTGGTCACGAGCTCGCAGTCCTACGCGCGGGACGCGCTCCGTGACGCGGGGTACTCCCTTCGGGAGAGGGACGTGATCGTGATGGAGCTACCCCATCATCCGGGGTTTCTCTGCCGCATCACGGAAGCTCTCGCTCGCCGCGATCTGACGATCACCGAGCTCTACGCGACCGTGCCGGAAGATGGAGACATGGGTCTCGTCGTTTTCAGCTGTTCGAACAACCTCCACGCGCTCCAACTTCTGCGAGGACGCTAACGGGTTCGCCCGCCGGCTGCGGCGGGCGAACCCTGGAGTTGCTGGCTACTCCGACGGAAGCACGGTGAACGCTCGGCCCTCCGACCTTCCGAATACCTCTGGGAAGTAGAACTCACGTGCGATCGCCGGAAGAACCTTGAACTCGCCCGGCTGGACGGCGCGGACCGTGTAGCGGTAGGTGTAGGTGCCGGCCGGGAGGTAGTCGGCGAACAGCGCCACCTTCTCGTCGCGCAGCTCGCTGCGCGAGTACCAGCGCCACCACCACCAGGGGTATCGCATCCAGGTCCCGCTCGAAGACTCGCGGCGGATGCTCGGCCCGGTCTCCAGAACGCTCGTCGTGTCGAGCGTCGTGTCCACCGCCTCGCAGCCGGCGGGCAGCGGATCCTCGACCACGACGTAGTAGAGGTCGTTCGGCGCAATGA
>Ga0315287_10001587_pt1 | contig 21112 bp, 15 predicted proteins | sample YL17G11_0_MG_FD_205037 | JGI IMG/M metagenome (GOLD analysis project Ga0315287, IMG submission 205037) | Sediment microbial communities from Yellowstone Lake, YNP, Wyoming, USA - YL17G11_0 | ecosystem: Environmental > Aquatic > Freshwater > Lake > Sediment | place: USA: Wyoming | collected...
CGATGATCCTGCCCGATGGCACGGGACGAACCTTCCAGATCAAATTGCGGCTAGACGAGGGAATTGAACTTGCGCTCTGCTAACCGAGGAATTGGTGTGTTTAGTGAGGTCTGGAAGGTGGGTCATTGTCGGTTGGAGGTCGGCGTGTCAGCAGGCACCGGCAAGCTCAAGCACGCCGGCTCCATTGATTCTGTCATGAAGGAGTCCGTCAACCGTGCATTTGCGTACCTGCAAGGGCACAAAGTCCCGCTGGGTATTGGAAACGCCTTTGACACCACCGACCTCCATGTTCAGGCGATAGACATGCTTGGGAATAGCATCGCTTGTGAAGCCGGCATTGCATTCTTGGCCGCCGCAGTTTCCGCTCTGAAGCGAACACCGGTACTGGCAGGGATGGTTATTCTCGGTGATCTGAGCATCCAAGGAAACATTCGCGCGGTCCTAACTCTTTCTGAACCGCTTCAAATCGCCATGGAAAACGGCGCGAAGAAAGCTTTGATCCCGTTGGAGAACAAGAGGAATTTTCTTGAAGTGCCGGGGGATATTGCGGAGAAGGTTGACCCCGTGTTCTTCTCTGACCCTACGACGGCCATAACCAAGGCGATCGGGCTTCTGTGACGACTGGATTGCGCGCAGTTCAGCAGTGGCGTGCTGCGATCCACGGTGTACGACGCGCCGGTCTTGTCGCGGAAGTGATGGAGCAGCAGCACCACATTGCGCGGCGTCAATGCGGCCAGGGATTGAGCCAATTCGTTGTGGGTGAGGTTGCCCATCGATACGTACCGAAACTGTACGCGCCCGGCAAACTGCGGAGCAACCTTACCCACAGCGGATTTGTGGGCGAGTCCGGTGGTTGTGTTGTCGGTTACCACCACAACCGTGTCTGTCTTGGGCAGCAACTTGAGCGCAAGGTCGATCGTTCCGGCGTAGTCGGTGTTCTCGCTGGTTCCGGTGATGTCTGTACGGCCATCAAGCATGCTATCGGTGAAGTCGTTGATTGAGGAGAAAACGACCGGGACTCCCGGGAACAGATCGTCGCGCCATTTTCGCAGAAACTCCAGCGCATCGTTGTCGCAGGCCAGAATGGCGTCGAAGTGCGTTGCGCGGTAGCCCTGCCGAAAGAGGTTTGCCGGAAGCGAGTCGTACTCGGGGCTCTGGGGGATGCGCTTCATGTCCATGAATCGCACGTACCTGTCGACATTGAGCCCGGAGCGGGCAAACGCACTGTCGATGCCCAGCAGCATGTTGTCGGTCCATCGGTAACCGTGGTTAAACGAGCACAGCACGAAGACTCGTTGGGTCGTGTCGGAGTGAAGGGCCGTTGATTCTTTGGCAGGCTGAGCCACGCACGGGGCAAGGAGTGCCGGGATCAGCAAAGACGCGCAGGTGCTCAAAACGAGCAGCGATTGTCCGCTGATGCTCGGGTGGGGTGAGTTGCGACGGGCCCTGGGTCTCCTCTCTCGGTTTGGACGGCGGCAAGCCCGCGCTAAGACGGGTCAGCCCGCAGTTCACGAAATACCTCCTGCGGGTTCGGCGAGTCAAGCATTCTGCACATCTCCGTCCTGCTCTGCACCTGTCACGTAACAAACCGGGTTCCCGCTCGGTCCAATTGGCTTCGCGAATACTTTCGACGCGGCCTCGGACCCAACTATATTATCGCAGCTTCTGAACACCCCAAACCGTCCATTCTCTCCTGTTAGCCCGAGTCAGCATTGCAGCTTGGCGCAGAAGGAATCAGGTTCCCCCTCAAGATGATCTCACACCGTCCTCTCAAAATCGCAGTGGCGTTCGTGGTCCTGGGTTGGTCTGCCGGGCTGTGCGGTCAGCGTGGATCCGGTCGCACCGCTGAGCTCGGCCCAGGCATCACCGTCGAATCGGCGCTGTCTATTGCCGACTGCTTCAAACTTGCGCGCGACAACAATGCAACGCTCAAGCGGGCCGTTGCGGCAGTGCAGGAGACCAGGTACGAGGCGATCATCGCGCGATCACGACTTCTGCCTCAGGTCTCACTGCTCTTCGCTGGGGCGGCGGAGGGTGTCGTCGACACTGTCATCGATGACAAGGAGAAGCTGATCCGGGCAACCGATCAATCACTTGACCTGCAGGTGCGGCAACGCGTGGTGGAGTTCGGCCCCACAAAGGAGCAGGAACTCAACCGGATCCGCGACCGCGATCGCTCGCTGTACGGCAAAGAGGATGAGTTGGTGCGTGTCCTCTCCGGCGTTCGGAGCGTGTACTTCAGTTTGCAGATCATGGATGAGCAGTTGGGGAAGCACGATTCCCTGATCGCCATGTACAAAGAGAAACTCGCCAAGGCGCAGGAACGGCTGACCAACGGCGTTGGCGTCAAGAGCGCGGTTCTCACTGCCGACCTCAACCGTCTCGAGGAGAAACAGCGAATCCTCCAGCTCAACACCCGCAGGCGTCAGAGCCTGGTGCGACTCAAAGAGCTCCTTGGCGTTGCGGCGATCAAAGAGACCGTGACATTCCCCTCTGAGATCAAGCATCTGAGCCTCTCCGAAGACTCGTGCGTGGCTTTGGGCATGGCCAACAACACTGACGTCGCATTGGCGCGTCTGGAGACTGAGCTGGCGCGGCGGAGGCTCTACGAGACCGGCTGGCAGTTCGCGCCGGAGATGTCGCTGTCGGCTGGAGCGGGAACCGGTCACGTGTCTGCTCAGATGGAACTCTCCACGAACCGGGACGACAGTCAGCACAAGTGGAACCTCGATGCGGTTGGCGCCAAAGCTGTCACCGAGCCCAACGGGAATCTGGTGTCAATCGACAATGATCCGAAGCTGCGCTACACTGCGCGGCTCACACTGGAGTTTCCCATCTTCCAGGGCATGCGTCGCGCGGGCGAGGTCGGGCAGGCACTGGCGCAGTACACCCAGGCGCGCGAAACGCTCATTGCCAAGACGCGAGAGCTGGAGCGACGGCTTCGGGAGTCGTACTACAATCACCAGTTGAGCATGGAGCAGCTCTCGATCGAAGGGGAGCGCGTCGTGATTGCTCGCGAACGCTATGCGCTGGCGGAGGCGCAGTACGAGCTGGCGCGCATCACCGAAGACGGGTACGACTCGTTCCGTGAACAGCTCTTCGGTGCGCAAGACCGATTCTTTGCGCAGCAGTTCAGTGCCATGGACGCGGAAGAGGAACTGCGCGCGCTCGTTCGGGTTCTGGAGTAGTTGACCGCGAAGAGGCGCCGATGAAGGCCCGGAGAATCATCGGAGTGTGTCCGTAGATCGTGGCTGTGAAATGCGAGGATGGCCGCCCACCGAGGCGACCAGGGAGGCTCGACGTGTACGCATCCTGCATCAAAAAAGAACTTCTCACCAACATCCTGTCCTTCCGCTACGTGCTGACATTCGTTCTGTTTGTCACGTTGACCATGGCTGCGACCATCATTCGCACCCAGATTTACAAGAAGCAGGCCAAAGACTACAACGCGGCTGTCAACGAGCGTGTCAAGATCGTCAGTGAGGCCGGCGCCGACCGGCAGATGCTGCAGAGTCTTGGTCTGACTGTGGAGAAGCGTCCCAACCCCCTCTCTATCTTCGCGTTGGGCCTGGAGAACGAGATGTCTCGCTCGTTCACCGTGTCTGAGCGACAACTGCCCGTCACCGGCCTCCGAAAGCTCAACAACGCATCATTCCAATACTTCCTGCAACTTGACATGGTGCTCATCATCAACGTGGTGTGCTCGCTTCTTGCGCTGCTGCTTATCTACGATGGGGTGTGCGGGGAGCGCGAGCAGGGCACGCTCAAGATGATGCTCTCGGGCCCCTTGCCGCGCGATGTGGTGATTGTCAGCAAGCTGGTGGCGGGGCTGCTGACACTGCTCGTTCCACTGGCGATCGCGTGGGTTCTCAGTCTGGTCTGCGCGACTGTGGTGGGCAAGGTCGTCTTCTCGCCCGACCAGATGGGTCGGCTCATGTGGATTGTCATGTTCTCGGTGTTCTACATCAGCTTCGTCTTTTCGGTCGGCATGGCAGTGAGCTGCTGGGTGCAGCGGAGTGCTACGTCGCTTGCGGTGTGCCTCTTCTGCTGGATCATGTTCGTGCTGGCCATTCCCAACTTCGTGCCCATGATTGCCAAGAACTTCGCGCCCATTCCCCCGCAAAGCAAGATCGCGCTGGAGAAACGCGTCATCAAGGAAACCATCGAGACCGACTTGGTGCCCAAGTGGCGCGAGGAGTTGGGTGCAACAGGCAAGTATACCGATCCCAATGACCTGATGGGTGAGCTTGCCAACATGCAGGATGAAGAGGAGTTCCGGCGCGAAGCTCAGATTGAGCAGTTCTATAGCAGCCGTATTCGTCGGCAGCTTGGGCTGAACCAGCAGATTTCGCGGATCTCGCCATCTGCATCGTACATCTACGGATCGACGCAGTTGGCGGGCACGGGCGTGCAGGACTTCCTGTCGCTGCTGGCCGAGGTCGACCGGTTCCAGCGGTCGTACACAGAGATTCAGGACGATTTGACCAAACAGCAGCGTGAGGCGCAATCAGCCCAGCAGGCGAATGGGGCTCCGCAGCAGATCGACCCAGCACTACTGCCACGGTTTGAGCCGCGGGTGATCGGCCTCGCCGCGGCGATGAACCAGTGCTGGATCGATCTGGTGCTGCTCGTTGGCGGCACGGTCATTCTGTTGATGGTTGCGATCATTGGCTTTGTGCGGTACGACGTCAAGTAGCGGGCAACCCGTGGAGTGGCCTCGACGGCCCCGACATCATCTGCGAGTAGCACTATGTTCAACGATCCATTGCTTCGCGCTCTCATGAAGAAGGAGATCCTCAACAATCTCCTCAATCTGCGGTTCTCTCTGGCGTACTTCCTGTGCACATTCCTGCTGGTCGGCAGTGCGGCCATCATGCTCTCGGAGTACCTCACCGAGAAGAAAGTGTACGACGTCAATGTCAACTTCTATCGTCGCGATCTTGACAGACTGCAGTATCCGGGAGCGTATGCCCGAACGCCGAAGACGGTGATGCGTCCGCCCATGTTCACCAAGGTTCTGGCCATCGGTGGAGAGAAAGATCCCGATGTCCAGGCCGATGTCATGACCGAATACTCGCCCTATTTTCACGGCGATTTCAAGCGCAATCCGTTGACGAACCTCTTTCCATCCGTTGACATGGTGTTCATTGTCGGCGTGATCATCAGTCTGCTGATCTTCCTGCTGACCTACGATGCAATTTCCGGCGAGCGGGAGGAGGGGACCCTAAAGGTCCTCCTCAGTTGCCCGGTCCCGCGCGACAAGGTGATGATTGCCAAGTGGCTTGGCGGATTTGTGAGTCTGGTGTTCCCGTTTGTCACTGCCTGGCTGGTGGTCATGCTGATCTTCTTCTTCTCGCGGGGCATTGGCGTGACCTTTGACGAGTGGTTGCGCATTCTGGCGCTGTTTGGCGTCTGTCTGTTATATGTCGCGGTGGTTTTCTCATTGTCGATGATGGTGTCGGTGCTCGTGCGTGCATCCACCACCGCAGCCCTGGTGCTGCTGCTGGTGTGGGCAGTGGGGATTCTGGTGATACCGTCCGCTGCGACTCCTGCGGCGTATTTGATTGTCGGACCGACCAGCGTGCAGGAGACCGAGGCCAACATGCAGCGTATCGGCATCCTGAGCTCGCGCGACTCCAACAAGCAGCGCGATGAGTTCCTGTCCAAGAAGTTCGGCCGTCGTGCGCAGAAGGACCTCACTGCTTCGGAACGGGCCGAGTACAACGACATCCGCTCGAAGTGGCAGTGGATCTTCCAGGAGCAGAAGGTTGAGGGCATTGTCGGCGAGGGCCAGAAGTTGACTCGTTTGGAGGCCCGAATCGACGATCTATCGCGCTGGTTCGCGCGCGTGTCTCCCTACGGATGCCTGCAGAACATGTGTACCACGCTTGCTGGAACCGGGTTTCAGCACGAACGCGATCTTCGTGAGTGCAATGAGGACTTTGCGCGCAGAACGCTTGCATTCATGCGCGACGCATTCACCCAGCCTGGCGGGTTTGACGTGAACGGAAGCCCCCAATACACGTACCGGCAGCCGCGCGCCATGTCGGCCATCACCGGCTGCCTGGTTGACGCGACAGTGCTTGCGCTCATGGGGATTTTCTTCTTCCTGGTCGCCTACGTGCGCTTTGTGCGGATGGACTTGCTATGAAACGAATGATGGGCGTCTACAGCGTCTTTCTGGTTATCCTGCTGGTCGTGTGCGTGATTGCAGTGAAGCTGTCACAGACCTCCGGCGCCGGTGGAGCTATCGCCAAGCTTGGGCGTGGAGATCGGGAGTTCCAGGAGGCGCGCCAACTGCTGCTTCTGAGCGCCGCCGATCCGTCCGAGGCATTGCTCAAGTTCGCGAAGAACGGACGTCACAGCCGGCTGGGTCGGGTGCAGGCGCTGTCGATTCTGCACGAACTCACCAGCCATCTCACCGTCGACGTCAAGCCGGATGACATCGAAGCGTTGCTGGTTGACACGTCTGCTGACATCCGCGTCAATGTGATGCGCGTGCTCCAGGGAAATGCGACGCTTGCCGGGTATCCGCAAATCGTCAAGATCCTGCAAGCATCGACCGACACCGTGCTTTTCAACCAGGCAGTGGAGACGCTCAAGGCTGGTGAGGCGTCTCTGGAACGACGAATCCGGACCGCCATGAACGAGAACGACAGCGCTGCACTCAATTCCTGCCTGTCTATTCTCGACTCGCTCCCTGTTGGCAAGGGACAGCTCTACCCGCGTCTCGCCGGGTACTTCCGGAACAAGGGTGAGAACGATCGCGCATCTCGATACCTGCGCAAACTCGGCATGCTGAAGAACTGGTGGCTCACCGGCGGCTGGGAGAATCAGAAGATGATGCTCTTCCTGCAGCCCATGCCGCCCGAGCAGATTTCGTTCAATCCTCTCGATTCGTTTGACATTCCCGACAAGGGGATTGTGCACTGGCTCAGGATGCAGCGCGCGTCGGATGCGGGGTACTGGGAGCCCGGCAATCTCCTGCCGCGTCAGTACTACTCGGTGGCGTATTTCTTCACCTACGTGCATGTCCCTACGGACCGTGAAGCGCTGCTCTTCTGCGGCTCCGATGACGGCATCCGCGTGTGGCTGAACGACTCCCTGGTGCTCAGCGACAAGGCTTTTCGCGGGGTGCACATGGACGACGATTGCGCACGGGTGCATCTGCGCGCGGGGGTGAACCGACTGCTGGCCAAGATCACACAAGATGTGGGCGGTTGGGGCTTTGTCGCTCGATTGGCCGATCTGAATGGCGAGGGTATGACTGACGTGGTTGGCAGTTTCGCCGACACGCTGGAGACAACGCCTGCACAGCTTCTCGTCGCGACCATCGAGCAAGGCAAGTCGTGGAGGGATGAATTGTCGAAGCTGGACCCCAATGACGATGACCTCGCACAAGGACTCCTCACGGTCATCCTCGACGAGACCGGCAAGGTTCCCACTCGACTGGCCGGGCTGGAGGCTCTGCGCGAAATCAACTCGCGGCGGGGAATTCCGTTCGGAGAATCGGAACTGCTCGATCTTGCAGCATCTCTGCTGAAACGCGGTATGTCCGACGAGATCACCCAGAGCGTTCTGTCGGCGCTGGTGGCGCTGGGCAGTCGACAGCCGCAGTCGCTGGATGTGGGACTGAGTGCCCGCGCGACTGCCGCTCCGGCCCTTCGCTACTACGGTGAGCGGCTCATCTCGCTGTACTGCATCGGGCGTTTGCGTGACATCGGCGATCTTTCCAACAAGGACAAGCAGCCGGATGTGAAACGCGCGGTGGGGGAGATTCTCTCGGTGCAGCCCACCGATCCGTGGTTGCGCTCGGTGACTGCGGGAATTCTCGGTCTCGCCGGTGACACGGCAAAAGCCCGACAGTGGCGCCCAGGACCCGTCATGCCAGAGAAGTGGGCGGTGCGTGTCGATGCAATTGGCCCCGACCAGTTGTCGTCGCTTGACAAAGCGGTCGCATCCTTTGGCGAGGCGTTCTTCGCGTCGGCAGCGAGCTCAACCGACCCATCGAGTGCGTCGGGTGCAGCGCTCAAAGTCGGGGCTGGAGACGCCGGTATGCCTATGTTGGAACTGCTGCAGCGTCCGTCGCAGCCAAGACAGGATCGGGGTGGTGCGGGCGACCGCAGTCCTGCGAGCCGCGCGCTTTCGGTGCTTGTGACGCAGATCCGGAGTTCTCGTGCCGACACGGTTGTCATGTCGATGGTTCCCGCTCTCACCGGAGTCGTTGCTGTCAACGGCATGACGTGTGCTGCCGAAGGTCGCGTGCGCTCTGACCGTGGACGCGGTTGGAACCCCGACGATCTGCTTGCATCGGCGGCATCGCCGGTCAGCTTCCGAATGATTCTGCGGCCCGGGCTCAATACCATTACTGCGCTGCTGCCGCCCAACGCGGTGCAAGGCGGAAGTCGCTTGAGCTGCTGTTTCTTTGACCTGTCCGGTACCCCACTCACATTCACCGAGAATTCTGTCCGGGAGTAGACCCAACGCTATGAACAGACTCCGAGTATTGCTGCATGCTGTGTGCGTGGTGACGATGGCCCTGTTCCTCGTGCACGCGCAAGACGACACCAAAGAAACGCGCACCATGAAGTTGCGCATGAAAGAATCGCAGATCAAGCTTGACGAGGCGATTGCCGACCAGCAGAAGAAGGATGCGGCGTTCAAGGAGTCTCAGACGCTCTTTGAGAAGGGCCTCTACAGCAAGACTGAAGTCACATCCGCCGAGGAGGCATCGCGCCAGTCCAAACTCGATCGCGACCAGGCTGAGATCGATCTGGAGAAGACGCGACTGGCGTTCCTGAACAACGCACTCAACGTCACGCTTGAGAAGGCCACGCTTTATCTGGACGACCAGGGCCAGAAGCATGCGCGGCTCAGCATCCGCAACAACTCCAACACCAGTCTTATCATCGACGAGGAAGGTCGGTACTCCCAGAAGGAGAAGGATGCGCTGCTCAGCGTTGACAATCTGATGGTGCGACTCTTGCTGGACAGACGGTTGATCGGGCGTCCCTTCGAAGTGCGGGTGTCGCAACTGGCGGTGAACCAGCGCAAGGACATCGACTTCGTCCTTCAGCGCGATGCCGAGGCGGTTACCGTTGAGATGTCGTACGGAGACAAGACGGTCTCCCTACCCGTGTATCTGGAGAAGGAAGCCAAAGACGACCGGGTTCTCATGGATGCCATGCAGTTCTCGCAGGAGGGGGAACTGGGTGGCCGTGTGACGTACGATCTGTCGCTGGAGCGGTTCGTCGATGACAACGAGACATTCTCACTCGAGGTTGTCAACCTTCCCGGAGACTACACCTACGAGTTCCACGAGACCGAAGAGGGAAGCAATCAGGATCAACGAGTGGCGCGCATTCGTTTCAAGAAGGGCACCACCACCAAGATGATCCGCTTCGTCATCAACATGCCCAAAGAGATCCCCAAAGAGCAGTTGAATGAGAAGATCACCATGCAGGTGATGATACTTGACAAATTCGCCCAACAGCGTCTCGCGACCATTCGTGCGGCCAAGCAGGGGCTCAGCCTCAACTCCCGCGATCTGGACAGTGCCCAGGTGTCGTACGAGACGCTGGAGATGGTTCCGCGCGGCCGGGCCGAAGTGACCATCACATCCACGAACCTCTTTATCAAAGCCAAGGTTGGTGATGTCATCAAGTACAGCTTTGACCTGCAGAACACGGGAACTGTCTCTCTCGACCGCATCCGCGCGTATCTGACGCTGCCGCTGAACTGGACCGCGTCAATGGCGCCTGAGAAGGATATCACCCTGGACGTCGAGGGAAAGAAGAAGATCGACGTAGAGGTGATCCCGGCAGTTGACGTGATCCCTGGCGATTACGAGATTAAGATTGAAGCCAGGACCGTGCATCGGGGACGTGATATCGAGGCCACCTCCAAGATCATGCGTTTGCAGGTTGAGGGCAAGTCCAGCTTCCTCATCGGCGCGCTGCTCATGCTCGGCCTTGTCGGCATGATTGTGGGCGTTGCGGTGATGACGATCAAGGTGAGTCGGCGGTAGTCCAAGTCAAGTGCGGAATGCGGAGCGATGCACTGAGCAGAGTCGAAGTGTGGGGCGTGAAACGCGGGAGAAGTGCGGAGTTCGGAATGCGGAGCGCCGCATTGAGCCCGTCGAAGTGTGCGGAGTTGTGGAATGGTCCCGACGAACTTGTCAAGGCTTCCCGGGATGAGCGAGTGACACGATCGGCGGTGCTATCAACGAGGAAGGAATGACGATATGCTGAGAATCGAGAAACTCAACAAGATCTATCCCAACGGCGTGCATGCAGTCAAGGACCTGGACCTGGAGATTCCCAAAGGCGAGATCTACGTGATGCTGGGGGCCAATGGTGCAGGCAAGACCACCACGCTCATGCTCACACTGGGCTTCACTGACTTCACGTCGGGACGCATTCTCGTCAATGGCATCGACATGGACAAAGAACCTCTCAAGGCCAAGCACCACGTCTCCTACGTGTCGGAGAACGTGCAGCTCTACGGCAACTTCACTGCAATCCAGAACCTCGACTTCTTCGCGCGCATTGGCGGCAAGCCGAACGTGACGCGTGAGCAGGTCGTCAAGACGCTCATTCGCGCCGGTCTGCCACCCGACACTCACGATCGACAGGTCAAGGGATATTCCAAAGGCATGCGTCAGCGCCTCGGCATCGCAATCGCTGTTATCCGCCAGACGGGCCTCATCCTGCTTGACGAGCCGACATCCGGCCTTGACCCCAAGGGTGGCGCTGAGTTCGTTGAGTTGCTCAAGGAGCTGCGTGCCGAAGGCCGCGCGATCCTCATGACCACGCACGACATCTTCCGCGCCAAGGATCTGGCTGACAACCTCGGCATCATGGTGCGCGGGCAACTGCTGGTCACTCGCACGCGCGACGAGCTTGTGCACGAGGACCTGGAGAAGCTCTACATCACCCACATTAAGCAGTCGGTGGGCGGGTAGGCGCATTTTGTCCGGACTCGGCCCGCAACACCCCTCAAAGGCAATTTCCGCCCCCTGCCGACCGCATTCAGATGAGTCTGTGGATCCGGGATCCACGGGTGGGCAGGGCTTGCTGCGGTGACGGTGACGGGAAGATGGTATTTTTCCAGCAACACCCAACCACCATGGAGGATACCCATGAAGAAGTACGTGTGCAACGCGTGTGGATATGTGTACGATCCGACCAAGGGCGATCCCGATCACGGAATCCCTGCAGGAACGCCATTTGAGAAACTTCCGGCAGACTGGACCTGCCCTGAGTGCGGCGTAGGCAAGGACGAGTTCTCCGCCGAGTAGTGGAGGTCGGGTGCACGGTAGAGGCGCCGCCATTGCAGTGCAGATTCCCTGAATCGCGGGTGACGTGTCACGCGGAGGAGACGCAGCATGGCCCGGCCCGCACAGCAGAAGCACTCGTGCCCCGGCTGCACGTTCTGCCAGTGGTGCTCCGATAGCCGGTGCAACGCATGTCAGGGGTGGCTTGTCGGACGGGAAACCTGCACTCGACGGTGCGCCGCTTCACCCCGGTCCGTGAGCCAGACACGCAAACCCCGCACTCCAAAGGCCTGAATGCCGTTCTCATCGTCCGCCATCGTGATTCTCGGAGCCTCGGGCGATCTTGCTCAACGCAAGCTGATCCCGGCACTGCAACGTCTGCACCTGCAGGGGAGCCTCGAAGGACTCACTGCCATTGTTGGTGAGGGACGCAGCGAGCTTACCACCGAGACGTTCCGAAGCAAGTTCACCTCCTCCGACGGTTTCTCGGCGCTTCTCTCATACCACCAGGGCATATCCGGCCTGCGTCAACACGTGCAGTCGCGGGGATCATTCAGTCGGATCATCGTCTTCATGGCACTGCCACCTGCAATCTATGGCGCCACTGCCGCAGAGCTGGCAGCAGAGGGATTTGGCGAGGAATCGATCCTGGTTGTGGAGAAGCCGTTCGGCCACGACCTCGAAAGCGCGCGGCAGCTCAACCGCGACCTGGCGCGTCACTTCGACGAACGTCGCATCTTTCGCATCGACCACTACCTTGCTAAAGAGGCAGTGCAGAACATCCTCGTGTTCCGATTTGCCAACTCGGTGTTCTATCCGGTGTGGAACAGCCGATACATCGAGTCCATCCAGATCAACGCGTCGGAGGAAATTGGCGTGGAGGGCCGCGGCGCCTACTTTGATGACGCAGGCATTATCCGCGACATGGTGCAGAACCATCTGATGCAACTGTTGTGTCTTGTCACCATGGAGGCGCCCGCAACGCTTGACGCCGAGGAAGTCCGCTGCCAGAAGCTGAGCATTCTCAAGTCGCTGCGCGTTGCCGACTGCCGTCGCATGCAGTACCGCGGGTACCACCAGGAAAAGGGCGTTACCCCCGGATCGGCCACCGAGACGTACGCGGAACTCAAACTGTTCATCGATACATTCAGATGGGTGGGCATGCCCATCTATATCCGTACCGGCAAGGCACTCGACCGGCGCGGTACCGAAATCGGCGTGCAGTTCCGCGGGTTGCCGCGACTGCTCTTCAACCGCGAAGGGCAGGTCGAGCCCAATCGCATCGTCTTCAAAATTCAGCCGGCCGAGGGGATCGTGCTCGATTTGTCAAGCAAGGCTCCGGGCGACGGCGTCCGACTCACCGATACCAGCATGAAGTTCTGCTATCGCGATGCGTTTGAGGGGGAGATCCCCGAGGCATACCAGAAGCTGCTTCTCGATGCGATCCGAGGCGATCGTACGCTCTTCATAAGTGCCGAAGAGACCGAATTATCGTGGCAACGACTGGCTCCTGCACTTGGCGCCGGAGATCTCGGGTACTACGACCGAGGCACCGATCCAGCGTCGCAGCTGTGTGGCGATTGTATTGACTTCGGCAAGTATGCGTCGGTGTGCGTATGAGCATTCCCGCAATCCCAATCCTCCTTGAGAACGACGCGCTGGTTGCCGTGGACAAGCCGGAAGGCATCTCCACGATACCCGAACGCGACCTGAGTGTCCCCTCGGTGCTCACGGCTCTGCAGGCCGGTCGAACGGAGAAACTCTTTGTGGTGCACCGCCTGGACAAAGAGGTGAGCGGCGTGCTGCTCTTCGCCACGACCGCAGAGTCGCACAGGGCGCTGTGCATGCAGTTTGAGGCCCGTACCGTGCGAAAGACGTATGTCGCGCTCGTGCACGGTCGCATGGAGAGTGATCGTGGCCGCATTGAGAAGGGCATGCGCCAGTTCGGATCGGGCCGCATGGGCATTGACGAGAAGGGCGGCAAACCGTGCGTCACGGAGTACGATGTCGTCAAGCAGCACCCCGCCTTCGCCGAGATCCGCGTGCATCCGCACACGGGCAGACGCCACCAGATTCGAGTGCATTTGTACTCGATAGGACACCCGGTGGCGGGCGACCGCATGTACGGCGATGCAAAGGTGCAGACGGGGTTTGCACGGCTGATGCTCCACGCGGAAGAGGCGGTCTTTCAATTGCCCGGGGTGGGGGAGACTGTGGTTCGGGCAGCGGCGCCGGAGTCGTACCTCGGGGTGTTGCGGGGCATGGAGGTTCCTCCGGGCTGAGGTCGTCCTGTGGCACGCTCGTGGGTGTGGGGGCGCGTGGCCTCCACGCAGAGACCCGGTGTGCCGCCGGTGTCTTTTATGTCTCTGCCGCTCCGAGTCAGAGTATTCGCCGGATGGGATTTTCGAGGACCACCCCCGTGAAATCAGGCACCCGCACTCTCCTCACCTCCCTCTACCACACCTATCACCGTCCCGAGTACCTGGGCATCGATCCGCTCTGCTGCGTCAGGGAGTTCGCAGACCCTGCTCAACGTGAGGTCACGGGTCTTCTGGCATCCGCCCTGGCCTACGGTCGCGTCGAGCAGATCCTGGCCTCCATCCGGCGCGTCCTCTCGATCGCCGGCAACGACATCCTCAGCTTTACCATGGAGACCACGCTCTCCGCGAAACGTCGCGCATTGCGCGGGTTCCGGCATCGGTTCAATGACGGCGACGACGTTGCCCTGTTGTTGGAGGCGGTGCGACGCTGCCGTTCCGAGCACGGGTCACTGGAGCCACTGCTGCACCAGGGAATGGACTGTGGCGACATGCGTCACGCTGCCGCATTCTTCGTTGACACGCTCAACGCCCATGCCGCCCCGTCCGGATCGGGCGCCTGCGGTGCCCTGGGCTTTCTCATTCCGTCACCACACGCCGGCAGCGCCTGCAAGAGACTCAACATGTATTTTAGGTGGTTGGTGCGGGCGGATGACGGCATCGACATGGGAGTGTGGAAATCCATTCCCACATCGGCGCTCATCGTTCCGCTCGATGTGCATGTGTGTCGGATCGCTCGAAAGCTGGGCATCCTCACACGATCCACAGCCGACTGGAAGGCCGCCGAAGAGGTCACCGCGCATCTCCGGGAACTCGATCCGGTCGACCCCGTCAAGTTCGACTTCTCGATGTGCAGGCAGGGCATGGTTGGGGCACGAACATAGAGCCATGGATAGGGAATCTCACGTGAAAGATCAAGTCTTCAAAGGCCTGTCAATCAGCTCCGGCAAAGTGGTTGCCCAGGTGTGCATGTACTCGGCCACTCGCCACTACGTTGTGGTGGATCGCACACTGGGCAGCGACGAAGATATCCTCCATGAGGTGGAGCGGTACGATACCGCCTTGCACTCCTGCTCCGAAGAACTCGATCGGATCCATGCCGAAGCTGTCAATACCATCGGCACCGCAGAGGCCGAGATCTTCCTGACCCAGAAACACATCATGAACGATCCGACGGTGGTTGCTGCCATCAAGAAACGGGTGCACGACGACCGCAGAAGTCTGGAGATGGTGATCAGTCAGGTCTATGGCGAATTCGAAGAGAAGTTCTCCAATCTTGACAATGAGTACCTGCGTGAACGTTCCACGGACATCGGCGAAATCCGCCGCCGACTTCTCGATCGACTTAACAACACGCGGCCCGGATTCGTATGCCAGGGACAGGGCAACTGTCGCCGGGGCAAAGACCGTGTGATTGTGGCCGAAGAGTTGACAGCCGAGATGATGACCCACATGCGGCTCGAGAGCGTTCTGGGCATCATTACCGAACACGGCGGCATTTCGTCGCACGCGGCCATCATCGCACGGTCGCTTGGCGTGCCGGCAGTAAGTGGACTCAAAGGGCTCTTTGCCCGGCTTTCGTGCGGAACCGAGGTGCTGGTCGATGGCGACGAGGGTGTTGTAGTCATTGAACCCTCCGAGGCCACACGACAGGCGCACATTTCGGTGGAGAGCGTTGAGGAAGACTCCACCTGTGCGATCCTGACTCCGCCTGGCATGGAGGTGCTCGCCAATGCCAGCCTCATCGATGATGTGAAGCAAGCGGCGTTCGTGCAGGCCGACGGCATCGGGCTCTTCCGCACCGAGCTCCTCTTCATGCGTGCCGAGCGACTCCTCTCCGAAACCGAGCAGTACGAGCTGTACTCCGAAGCCATGGACGTGATGGGAAAGCGGCCAGTCGTGTTCCGCCTGCTTGACGTTGGCGGCGACAAGGAGTTGCCGTTTCTTCGCATCCAGAAGGAAGACAATCCGTACCTCGGCTGGCGTGGCGCACGCTTCTTGCTCGGAAGCCCCGAGGTTTTCGCTGCGCAGGTTCGCGCACTGGTGCGATTGAGTCGCAGAGGCAAGGTGGGGATCCTCGTTCCCATGATCATCGATAGCGGACAGATGGCCCGCATCGTGACTGGCATTCGCGACGTGATGGCCACCGAGGATATCATTGCCGACAATATTCGCCTCGGTGCAATGTTCGAGGTGCCGAGCGCCTTTCTCGACGCAGACGCCATCTTCAACATGGTTGACTTTGGCAGCATCGGATCCAACGACCTGATCCAGTACCTGTTTGCGGTCGATCGAAACAACGAGAACGTCTCCTACGACTACAATCCCGATCATCCAATCTTGTGGAATGTTCTGCAGGGGTTGAGCAGTTCCGCCAAGCGCACGGGCAAGCACCTGTCGATTTGTGGAGAGATGGCTGGTCGTCGCAATGCTCCCTCCCGTCTCGTCGACCTGGGCATTACCTCTCTGAGTGTGAGCCCGCGTCTGGTGCCGCGCGTACGCAATGAGCTGGCCCGCCGTGCATCCCTTGCCCATGCTGCAAACCTATGAGGTAGAACGCGTGGATAGAGCTGCCATACTCTTTGTTTCCCAGCACAACTCGGTGCGAAGCCCCATGGCCGAGGCCTTGGCCCGGCATATTGCGCCGAAGGACATCGAGATCCTCAGTGCGGGCATCGACCCGCTGCCGGTCCATGAACTGACTGTAGAGACACTCCGCGAGCTGCACGTTGACGCGGCCGGACTGAAGCCCATGGCGCTTTCGCAGCTCTCTGCGCGGAGGTTCGACCTGGTGGTCACTCTCTGCGAGCAGACCCGGGCCGTTTGTACGGCGTTTGCGGGCACACCGGCCGTCATTCACTGGTCGCTGCCGCCGGTTGAGCGCACCACTGGCGACGGCCATGTCGCATTCCGCGCGCTCGCTCAACGCATCGACGAACATGTGCACAGCCTCTTTGACAAGGGATTCCTCCATGCTATTCTGGGGCAGAAGCGACTCTCCGACAGTATCATGGACACGCTTTCTGAGGGCATCATGGCGCATGATCTCTCGCGCCGTGTCGTCTACTTCAACCGGGGGGCTGAGCGCCTGACCGGACTCTCTGCCTCCGATGTGCTGGGCAAAGACTGTCACGAGGTCTTCTCCCCGCGCCTCTGCAGCGGCGAGTGCAGCTTTCAGGATGGGTTCGTGCCGGGTTCGATCTGTCCGCGTCGCTACACGTCCACCGTTCTCGGAACCGATGGAGAACGCAAGGATTTCGATGTCTCGCTTATCGTGATGAAGAACGATGCGGGCGAACCTACCGGCGTGGTGGCCACACTCTCCGACCAGACCCGAGTGCATGCGCTGGAGCACCAGTTGGCCGAGGAGACCCAGTTCCGGGGTATTATCGGGCAAGATCACAAGATGCTTGCCGTCTACGACACGGTGCGCGACCTGGCGCAGTGCGATTTCCCGGTTGTCATTACGGGCGAAAGTGGCACGGGCAAAGAACTCGTCGCCCATGCCATTCACAACGAGAGTCCGCGTCGCGACAAGCTCTTCGTTCCCATCAACTGCGGGGCACTACCCGAGGGTACTCTGGAGAGCGAGCTGTTCGGTCACGTGCGCGGGTCTTTCACCGGTGCGATTCGCGACAAGAAGGGGCGCTTCGAGCTGGCTGACGGCGGCACGCTCTTTCTCGACGAAGTGGGTGAACTCTCTACTGCCACGCAGGTGAAGCTGCTGCGCGTGTTGCAGGAGGGAACTTTCGAGCCCGTGGGCGGAGAGAAGACGGTTACCGTGGATGTGCGGGTGATCAGTGCGAGCAACAAAGACATCAAGGCAATGGTTGGCAAGGGCACGTTTCGCGAAGACCTCTACTATCGACTGGCCGTGGTTCCCATCGAGATGCCACCGCTACGCGAGCGGCGCAACGACATTCCTCTTCTGGTGAAGCATTTCGTCGAGCGAACGCAGGCCAAGCTCAGCCGACCGGTGTGCACGCTGTCCGATGAGACGCTGTCGGTGATGATGTCGTACGCCTGGCCGGGCAATGTGCGGCAGTTGCAGAATGCCATTCAGTTTGCGTTCGTCAAATGTCATGGGACCACGCTCGATCCCGCGCACCTGCCACCCGAGGTCACATCCTCCAATCTGGCGGCCATTCATCCCCCCAAAGTAAGCGGTGACGATGCGCACAAGGCGGGTCGGAGGCCGAAGCTTTCCGAAGAGTCGGTGCGCATGGCCATGCAGCGCACCGCAGGCAACAAGGCAAAGGCGGCCCGCATCCTCGGCGTAGGCCGCGCCACCCTCTACAACTACTTCGCCGAACACCCTGAGTTGGAGCACGTTGGCGAGCCGTGAGCCGCAGTGGCTCGTCGTGCCATTCTTCGTTCGGCGAAGAGGTCGGCTTGCAGGAGCCCCCACATTCCGGCACTGGCGCCAGACAGCGCAAAATCGCAATCGGTCGCATTGCGTGTCAACCAGCAACGACGCCTCCGACACGCCCCGCCACCTCACCCCAACACCGCAAACCCTCCAGCCTCGCGCCGCAGACACTGCGTCCGCGTGACAAGAAGTTCCGCCAGCACACGAGGCGCCAGCAACCCGGCCACAAACTCGGCAGGTCTGCACGTCCTGGACGGTTCTGCCAGCAGCAGCGCCTCCACCGAAGGCCCCATGGCCGACTCTCCAGCCCGCACCTGCACAACCAGCGGCCGAATGTCCTTGGGTGTGGTCTGTCCATCCTTGGTGTGCTGAACCACAATCGGCTCAGGGCTCTTGGCGCGCGCAACCGCCGCATCGACTTCCGACTGCTCAAGCGCACACAGCGGCTCGAACCGGTACCAGGCCGCAATCATGTCGGCATTTACGGCAATGGGTTTGAGCGCCAGCCGCGTGCATGACACGATGCGCAGCGACTCGGGCAACCACGAGTTGATCCCGGCCCAACTGCGATCCACTGGGGCCGTGGTGATGATGTCGAACACCTCGCAGTCGCCAACAACCCCCAGTGGCAGAGGCGGCCCAAAGGCCATGCGCGGGTGGGGGCTGAAGCCCTGCGAGTACTCGATGGGGATCTTTGCAGTAAGGAACGCCCGCTCCATGGCTTTGACCAGGTCGCGGTGCCCGAGAAACCGCACTGCGCGGCCCTTTGCATACACCAGTCTGTAATGGAATCGCTGATCCTGGCTGACAATGGCCACGGGTTTACGGCCGAACTGCCCGGATGTCGCGGAGGCGGCCACGCGCGGTGCAGCCGGCGGCACTGCCTCCGCCACCGCGCAGAGCCCGGAGCGCGGAGAGTCGCATGCGCCGCACTGAGTGCACGCGCCGGTGCGGCAGTCTTCGGTGGGGATCGCGGATTGCGCCTTGTCCCGCTCGGAACTGAGGAACTCCATGGTCACGCCGGTTGACACTGCGGACCAGGGGAGCGGCTGCTCCGGTGCAATGGCCCGCGTGTACTCCTGCATGTCCATGCTTACTGATGCAGCTGCCTCCTCCCACCGAGCAAACCGGAACTGCTCCTCCCATCCGTCCAGACGGGCGCCGAGCTTCCATGCTGCCGCAATCAGGGCGCCCACACGTCGATCTCCGCGGGCAATGACCGTCTCCAGAAACGTCACACCCGAATCGCGGTAGGACACCTTGACGTTCTTGAAGCGTGACAGCGACTGCTTGACGAAGCGGCTCTTCTGGTCGAGCGTCTCCCGACTGTCCATAGCTGCCCACATGAACGGCGTGTGTGGCTTCGGAGAGAACGGCGAGACCGAGACATTGACCGCCCGCCTCCCGCCGCCAGATCTCGCAATGTCCGCAATCCGCCCCACCATGTCGACGATGCCCTCGACGTCCTGCTGCGTCTCCGTTGGCAGGCCTATCATGAAATACAGCTTCAGCGTCTGGATGCCCTTGTCAAAGAGCATGCGTACCATATCGAAGATCTGCGCGTCGGTGAATCCCTTGTTGATGACGGTGCGGAGACGCTCCGTCGCTGCTTCAGGTGCAATGGTGATAGACGACTGATTCGAAATGTCCGACAGCATGCCGAACTGCTCCTCTGTCAGCGCGTCAATGCGCGTGGACGGCACCGAGACCTCAACGTGTGACGACGTCTTCAGTGACAAGGCGCTCTTGAGCAGCGCAGTCAATTGAGTGTAGTCGGCGGTTGACAGGCTGAGCAGCCCCACCTCGCGCCAACCGGTGGACTTGGTATTGTCCGAGACCTCCGCGAAGATCTCCGTGGCCGGTCGTTCGCGCTCTGGTCGGTAGTACGTTCCGGCCGAGCAGAACCTGCACCCTCGCGTGCACCCACGCATGACCTCCACCGACAATCGGTGATGCACCACGTCGATGATCGGCACCAGTGGCTTGGTGGGGTAGTTGTCGGGGGAGAGCGTCGGAATCTTCGCCGCTTGCACGGGCGCCGTCCCCGAAGTGACACCCGGGATGACGAAGGAACCGTGTTGACTGGCGGGATACAGCGCCGGAACGTAGACCCCGGGGATCGCGGCCAAGGCCCGAATGCGCTCGGCTCGCGGTACTGCAAACGCCTCTGACGCATCAAGCGACTCCAGCACCCGCACGAGTGACTGCTCGCCATCGCCAATGATAAATGCGTCGACGAAATCGGCGAGGGGTTCCGGGTTGGCAACGCACGGCCCGCCGGCAAGGATGACGGGGTGCGCCTCGGTCCTTTCTGCGGACATGACGGGAATGCCACCCATGGAGAGCATGTTGACGATATTGGTCCCCTGCAACTCATACTGCACCGAGAAGCCCACCCAATCAGCCATGGAAAGTGGCAGCAGGTACTCCAGGCAGTACAGCGGGATCCCCTCACGCCGCATGATCTCCTCGGCATCCGGCCACGGATGAAACGCCCTCGACATCGCCCACTGAGGGTTGCGGTTGATGATGTGGTAGAGAATCTGCAGCCCGAAGTGCGACATGCCTACGTCGTAGGCATCGGGGAAGCATAAGACTCCATGCAGGCTGACGGACGACAGATCCTTGCGCACAATGTTGAGTTCATTGCCCAGGTAGCGCAATGGCCGCTCGACATAGGGGAGGAGACGGGATTCGATGAGGGGGCGGAGGTCGGTCATGTGGATTGGGGGATGCTTTCTCGTGTGATTGTTGGTGGATCGAGGGTGCCAGTTCAGGTCGAGCTTTTCGGGCGGCTCATTTCGGAGACCTCTTTGCTTTGCGGGTTCTACTCGATGCGGGGTTCTTTGCGCCGCGCACGCCGACTGAAGCACGGACAGATGGTGCAAGAAGCGCCATCTCGCGTCGCAATTCCTGCTTCAGTTGCTCGATCGAAGGCAGTTCGTGTTGATACCGACTGGTAAAGATCTGTCGTTGCTTGTCCCCGAGCACATATTCCGCCATGGCGTCGTTCTTGTGGGTGCAGAGGATAAGCCCGATGGTCGGGTTGTCTTCCTCTGCCCTGATATTCCTGTCGAAATAGTTGACGTACATGAGCATCTGCCCGAGATCGCCGTGTGTCAGCTTGCGCGTCTTCAAGTCAATGACGAC
>Ga0315287_10001591_pt1 | contig 21097 bp, 20 predicted proteins | sample YL17G11_0_MG_FD_205037 | JGI IMG/M metagenome (GOLD analysis project Ga0315287, IMG submission 205037) | Sediment microbial communities from Yellowstone Lake, YNP, Wyoming, USA - YL17G11_0 | ecosystem: Environmental > Aquatic > Freshwater > Lake > Sediment | place: USA: Wyoming | collected...
ACGTGGCCGGTCGACAACAACACGGCAGGCATGGGCGCCGCCAACACGATCCAGGGCAAATACGTGCAGCAGATCCAGGTGACCAGCGGCGCAATCACGATCACTTTTGGCAACGAAGCCAATGCGGCCAACCTGTCGGGCAAGACCGTCGGACTCAGCCCAGGTGCCAGCACCAACGGCGATGTGATCTGGAAGTGCGGTAACGCGAGCAACCCGACGGGCTGGGCAACCAATCCGACTTCTGCCACGACCAACCTCGCGGGCAAGTACTTGCCGTCGAGCTGCCGTTAACCGTCTGACCGGTAGAACGATGTGTCGGGCCTCGCCCGATGCAGCAGAAGCCCCCTCCTCGTGAGGGGGCTTTTTTTTGGCTTGAGAGAGCTCGCCTGTCCCGCCCGCCCGCAAATTGCGATGCACGACCAGCCTGTATGAACAAATGCGAAAAGAGTCACGCCCGAAGCAATCACTGCCGGTATATGTTCAATCGGTGAATGCCGGGATAATCCGGCACGAGACTCGATACGTTCAAGATGTCGCCGCTACCCGAGACAGATCTGGACCACATCATCAGCCACACGCATGGACTGTGGGAGTCGCTGCGCGGCGCGTCCATATTTCTAACCGGAGCCACGGGTTTCGTCGGAACTTGGCTGCTGGCGAGTGTGCTTCGGGCGAACGACGAATTCGACCTCGGTATCTCGATCGTCGCACTGACTCGGAATCCAGAGCGTTTCATGGGCCAGGCGCCGGAACTGGCAGGCCACAAAGCGGTGCGTCTGCTCGAAGGCGATATGTGCGGATTCGTGCCGCCAGCGGGACACTTTCCCTTCGTGATACATGCTGCGACTGAACGGTCGTTTGAGCCGGACGACGGTCGGCCTCTCGGCACTTTTGATGCAGACGTCGGGGGCACGAGAAGGGTCCTAGAATTTGCACGCACACATGGAGTGCGTCGGTTCCTTTTCACGAGTTCAGGGGCGGTCTATGGCGCCCAGCCAGCGTCTCTGACGCATATCCCGGAGGACTACGTCGGCGCGCCATCGACGATGCTTTCGAACTCGGCATATGGGCAGGCGAAACGGGTCTCCGAATTCATGAGCGTGATGTACGGCAGGACGTATGGCTTCGATTCAACAATCGCGAGATTGTTCGCGTTCGTCGGCCCCCTGCTCCCGCTGAATGCCAACTTCGCCGTCGGCAACTTCATCCGGGATGCACTTGCAGGCGGACCACTGCGAATCGCCGGCGACGGCACGCCCTATCGGTCCTACCTGTACGCGGCGGACCTGGCGATCTGGTTATGGACCATTCTGTTGCGCGGGACGCCCAACCATCCGTACAACGTAGGCTCGGCCCGCGATGTCACTATCGCGGAGCTCGCGCGCACGGTCATCGATGTCACGGGAACCGCGGCAAAGATCGAGGTTGCGCAGCGACCGGTCCCCGGCGCGTTGCCCGCCCGCTATGTACCCAACGTCGATCGGGCAGCGTCGGAACTTGGATTGCGCAATCATGTATCGCTCGAGGACGGCATCATGAAGACGTACGAATGGCATCGAGCGCAGGGTCGCAGGAAAACAATCGCATGACTCCGCAGGCACCCGGTAGAGTTGACACTGGACTTGGCTCTTCCGCGCCAGATTTTGTTCGCGAGCAGTTCAGATCGGCCGCCGCCGTCATGTCGGCCATGTTGGCCGACGATGTGCTCGTGGGCCGAGTCCAGTCAGCAGCCACTGCGTGCGTTGCCAGCCTTAAGAGCGGCGGAAAGCTGCTGCTGGCCGGCAACGGTGGGAGCGCGGCAGATGCGCAGCACATTGCCGCCGAGTTCGTGAGTAGACTCTCGATCGACCGCCCAGGCATGGCCGCAATCGCATTGACAACCGATACGTCCATCCTGACCGCCGTAGGCAACGATTATGGATTCGAGCACCTGTTTGCCCGCCAGATTCAGGCAATCGGCAGGAAGGGCGACGTGTTCATCGCTTACTCCACGTCGGGGCGCTCGCCGAACATCCTGCGTGCCCTCGTTGAGGCACGAACGCGCGGCTTGGTCTGCATCGGTATGACTGGAAACCGCGGCGGGCCGATGGCCGAGCTTTGCGACCATGTCCTGGCCGTGCCTGCGGACCAGACCCCTGGGATCCAGGAAGGCCATCTTGTCCTCGGTCACACGCTCTGTGGTCTTGTCGAGCGGGCGCTATTCGGAGACGCGCCCTGATGGAGGCAATCGTGCTGGCGGGCGGCCTTGGCACGCGCCTTCGCAGCACCGTCCCTGATCTCCCCAAGGCGATGGCGCCCGTATGCGGCAGGCCGTTCCTGGAGATCCTGCTGGTCTCGCTTGCCGAGAAAGGCTGCAGCCGGGCCGTGCTGTCGCTGGGCTACCTCGCCGATCGAATCCAGGATCATTTCGGCCCGCGTTTTGCCGGCATCGAGCTTGCGTACGAAGTCGAATCCACGCCACTCGGAACCGGCGGAGCACTGCGTCAGGCATTGGTCCGCTGCAAGGCCGACCATGTGCTTGTCCTGAATGGCGATACCTACCTGAATCTCGAGATCGAGAACGTGGAATCGCGTTGGCAGCAGAGCCGGCGTCCGATCCTCATCGCAAGAGAAGTGGAGGACACAAGCCGCTACGGCCGGCTGGTCACGGCGGGCGATCGGCTGGTCGGATTCACCGCAAATGGCGTCCCGGGCCGGGGCCTCATCAACGCGGGGCATTACGTGCTGCCGCGGGATATCGCGCGGTTTTTCCCTGCAGCCGAAGCCTTTTCCCTGGAGAGCGATTTCCTCGTCAAGGCGGCCGACGGGTGTCCTTTCGAGGTCTTCACGACGCGCGGCCAGTTCATCGATATCGGCGTGCCGGAAGACTACCGTCGCGCCCAATCCGATCTGTTGCCACTATGCCAGTGAGTCCCCGGGCCCTGTTCCTGGACCGCGACGGCGTCATCAATGTCGACCGCGGCTACGTCTGCTCCCCGGAGCAGTTCGAACTCGTCGACGGGATCATCGATCTTTGCAGGCATGCGTTCCGTCTCGGCTACCTGCTCGTCGTCGCCACGAACCAGGCGGGTATCGGCCGCGGCTACTACACCGAGGCGGACTTCCTCGCGCTGTCCGACTGGATGTGCGATGCGTTTCGTGAGCGCGGCGCTCCCATCGCGAAAGTCTACTATTGCCCGTTCCATCCAGAATTCGGCGTGGGCGAGTACCGTCGCGAATCGGACTGCCGCAAGCCCGCACCGGGCATGATCCTCCAGGCCGCCCGTGATTTCGATGTAGATCTGCGCCGCTCCGTGCTCGTGGGTGACAAAGAGTCGGACATCCTGGCGGGCATCGCAGCGGGTGTGGGCTGCAATGTGCTTTACTGCCCGGAAATCGGCGGCGTGAAGTCGTTTACTACGACATTGGCGTCGCATACGGCAACTCAACTGGCGGATGTCGTCCGGCTCCTTAACGACTTGCAAGGCGCATGACTTGAGCCAATGGCTGCAATGCACGTTCTGAACCCGCAATTCAAGGAAATGTGCGTCCACGAGGACCAACCGGTGCTTCAGGCGATCAATCGGCTGGAAAGCAACCGCGTGCAGATCGCCTTCGTGCTCGATTCTTCCGACCGACTCGTCGGCGTCGTCACCAACGGTGACGTGCGACGCTTCCTGCTCGAGGGTGGCGAGACTGCCCAAAGCATTCGGTTCTGCATGAATCGTACGTTTCGATTCGCGCCGGACGACGCCTCACGAGAAGACCTGCTCAAACTGCTCGACCTCGGGTTCAACGCCATTCCCAGGATCGACGGGGACGGCAGGCTGTTCGACGTAATCACCGCGGAACACCTGCCGACGGTTCCTGAGGCGCCGATCTTCACCCGCGCGCGCGCTCCCGTCCGCGTGAGCTTCGGCGGCGGAGGTTCCGACCTCACGTACTTCTTCGTCGACCACCCCGGCGCGGTGCTGAGCACGACGATCTCATTGTTTTGTCACGTAACCCTCGTGCCCAGGATCGATGGCGAGGTCCACCTGCACGCCGAAGACCTCGACGAGGTCCAGAGCTACGCGTCGATGGCCGACCTGCAATCACGGATGGACCGTACTAGCCTCCTCGCCGCGACCGCGGCCGTGATCAAGCCGTCGTTCGGATTCAATCTGTACGTTCGCTCGGACTTCCCGGTCGGCTCGGGGCTGGGCGGCTCTTCGGCCGTCACCACTGCGATCGTGGCGGCGTTTAACGAGATGCGGCTCGATCGCTGGACGACCTACGAAATCGCCGAAATCTGCTATCAAGCAGAGCGCTTGTGCTTCGGGGTGGCCGGCGGGTGGCAGGACCAGTACGCATCAGCCTTTGGCGGCTTCAACCTGATCGAGTTCGACGGCACGCGTAACCTCGTGCATCCGATACGGCTCGAGGAGTCGGTAGTTAGCGAACTGGAAGAGTGCCTGGTTCTGTGCGACACACAGGTGCCGCACGACTCCGGCAGAATCCACCGGGAACAGCGCACCGAATTCTACAAGGATGGCAAGGCCAGCGAACTCAAGGCAGCCGTGGACCTGTGCCGGAAGATGCATCGGCACCTGATCCGTGCCGAGTTGATTGAGTTCGGCCGGGATCTGCATGCCGCCTGGCAGCTCAAACGCGGATTCGCAGCCTCGGTGACGAACCCGCACATGGACCAGATCTACGCAGCGGCCATGAACGCTGGCGCGCTGGGCGGCAAGCTACTCGGTGGTGGCGGCGGCGGGTTCTTCCTGTTCTTCGTGCAGCCGCGCAATCGGAAGGCCGTGACCGAAGCGCTCAGGACCGCCGGTTGCCGCATTTCGAACTTCCGCTTCGAATCCAGAGGCGTAACTTCGTGGCGGTCCAAGTTGACATGAAGCCACTTACGTTCGACATCGGCGGGTTCAAAATCGGCGGGTCGCGGGTCTTTGTGATTGCCGAGATTGGCAACAACCACAACGGGTCCATCGAACTCGCAAGGCAGTTGGTGAACGCCGCGATCGAGTCCGGCGCGGACTGCGTGAAATTCCAGATCCGGGACCGCAAGGCTTTGTATCGGACACGCAGCGATGGATCCGTGACAGAGGATCTGGGCGTCGAATACATCCAGGACCTGCTGAACAAGGTCGAACTGTCGGTCGCAGAGCACCGGGCGATCCGTGAGTATTGCCAGCAGAGAAACGTAGTTTATATCTGCACGCCATGGGATGAGCCTAGCGTGGATGTCCTGTCCACGTTCGACGTGCCCGCGCTCAAGATCGCCTCGGCCGACCTCGCCAATCCCTACCTGATCCGCAAAGCGGCATCGCTGGGCAAACCGCTGATCCTTTCGACCGGCATGTCGTTCGAACACGAAATCATCCGCGCCGTCGAACTGCTACGTGGCCTGGGCGTTCCGTTCGCCCTGCTCCACTGCAACAGCACGTACCCGGCTCCGGAGAGCGACATCCAGCTCGCCTATATTGGCCGGCTGGCGCAACTGCACGATTTCGTAGGCTACTCGGGTCACGAACGCGGCACCGCGGTGACCATCGCAGCCGTCGCGCTCGGCGCCAAGATCGTCGAACGGCACATCACGCTCGACCGATCCATGGAGGGCCCCGACCACCTCGCCAGCCTCGAACCGACGGAGTTCCGGAACCTGGTGGACGGCATCCGGCAGGTCGAGAAGGCGCTGCCCTGGAAGGGTCCCGGTCGGCACGCAAGCCAGGGCGAGTTGCTGAACCGCGAGAATCTGGGCAAGAGCGTCATCGCAGCGCGCGAGATCGCGGCGGGCGACACTTTCGCGGAATCGTCGTTCCGTATCGCAAGCCCCGGCCAGGGCCTGCCCCCCTACCGGCTCGAAGATCTGGTCGACAAGAAGGCACAGCGCAACATTCGCACGGGCGATTTCCTGTTCGAGAGCGACCTCATCGAACGGGACGCCGTCGATCGCGGTTATCGCTTCCCGGTAAAGTGGGGCGTGCCGGTGCGGTACCACGATTTCCGTGAATATCATTTGCGGATCAGCCCCGACCTTTTCGAGTTCCACCTGTCGTATCGCGACCTCGCGACCGACCCTCGTGCTTATCTGGAACTCACGGATTGCACGCGGCTCGTAGTCCACGCTCCCGAGCTTTTCGAGAACAGCGAGTTGCTCGACCTGGCGGCTGACGACGAAGCCTATCGCCGACGATCGATCGACAATCTGCAGCGCGTGGTCGATGCGACCGAAATCATCGGTGAATTCTTCCCGTCAGCCGACTCGTTGCTGATCGTCGCGAACGTCGGCGGCTTCTCGGCGGACGCGCCGGCGCCTTTGGCACGGCGTCCAGCGCTGTACGAGCGCTTCCGCGAGTCGTGCGCGCGTATCGACTTCGGCCGTACTGAACTGATCCCACAGAACATGGCCCCGTTCCCGTGGCATTTCGGCGGCCAGCGCCATCAGAACATCTTCATGATGCCGGACGAGCTCGCGGCAATGACGGACGAACTCAAGCTGCGCCTCTGCCTCGATCTTTCCCACCTGCAGATGACCTGCAATCACTTCGGGCTCGATTTCCAGAAGGAACTGGAAATGCTGCTGCCGCGCACGGCGCACCTGCACGTCGCGGACGCGGCGGGCACAAATGGCGAAGGCGTCGTGATGGGCACCGGCGACGTCGACTGGCCAGTTACGTGGCGCAAGATCATCCGTTACCCGCAGATCGGGTTCATCCCCGAAGTCTGGCAAGGACACAAGGACCACGGGGCGGGATTCTGGTCTGCGCTGACATTTCTCATGAACCTGCCGCAACAACAATGAACGTCGCAGAGCTTTTCGTATCGATCGTGCAGAGGCTGGGGGCGGACTCCGTGTTTTCGCTGACCGGTGGGATGGCGATGCACGTCAATCGCGCGGTTAGCGCGTCCGGCCTCAAAGCCATCTACTGCAACCATGAACAGGCGTGTGTCGCGGCGGCCGACGGCTACGCCAAGATGCATGAGTACCAGGTGCCGGGTTTCGCGGTCGTGACCTCCGGTCCTGGCGTCACGAACATCATGACATCGCTGGCCTCGGCCCATCACGATTCGGTCCCGCTCGTCGTCGTGGCCGGACAGGTCAAGCGGGCCGATCTGAATCGATTCGGCGTCCGGAGCTACGGAGCCCAGGAGGTCCCCTCTCAGGAAATGATCCGACTGATCGTCAAAGACGCGCTCCGCTACGACCCGGCAACCATCGACGACCAGCGACTCGCAGAATTCTTTGCGGCAGCCTTGTCCGGAAGAAAGGGACCCGTGTTCGTCGAGATTCCGCTCGACGTGCAGCCATTGCAGGTGCCTTCGGCAGCGGACCGGCTCGATCGCCTCGTCCTCGACATCCGGGCTCTTGTTGCGAAACGTGCTCCGCTGGACCCCAGCCATCAAGAGATCATCCGGGTTAGCGCCGCTCGCTCCGAGCGACCGGTCGTCTTTATCGGCAACGGCGTTCGAATCGCGGGCATATCGCGCGAGCGCATCAGGGCGCTGGTCGATCGGCTGGGCGCGCCGGCGCTGTTCACTTGGCCGAGCGCCGATCTTCTCGACTCGGAACATCCGCTTTGCTTCGGCCGGCCCGGTGGCCTAGCAGCCACGCACAGCAACCGCATCATTCAAAATGCAGATTTCGTCCTGTTCCTTGGCGCGCGATTGGACCTGCTCACAACCGGGTTCAATCCCGCGCTGTTCGGCAAACGCGCATTCCGGGTCGTCGTCGACGTCGATTCAACTGAGTTGGGCAAGCTGTCACAATTGCGGGATACGTGCCTGGTAAACGCGGACGTGGAAAGTGTCGTCGACTGGCTCGAGCGCCAGAACGATTTGCACCTGCGCCGCCCGCAGTGGACGCGGCATTGCGAGGCGCTGCGGAGGGACGACGCGGCGCTGGAGGCCGAATCGTTTGGCGACACGCCGGCCTTGAACGCCCGCAACATGGCCAAGGCATTCTCGGAGAGGCTGGCCGGGACGACCATCGTCGCAACTGGCTCCGGTTACGCCATCGAGGGGTTCGCACGATTCTGGGAGCCAAGCCGCGGCAATCACCTTGTTTTTGCAGGGCACTGCCTCGGCTCCATGGGCATGGGCTTGCCTGCGGCAATCGGCGCGGCCGCCGCGAAACTGGGTCCGGTCATCTGTCTCGAAGGAGACGGGGGACTGATGCTGAACCTGCAGGAACTCCTCACACTTCAGGCGAATCGCGATTTGAGCCTTTGCGTCGGCATCATGAACAACGATGGCTACCTGTCGATCAGCCGGTCCCAAGCGAGAGCTTTCGGCGCACAATTCGGCGCCTCGGCGACTTCGGGCCTCGGCTCCGCGGACTTCCAGGCCCTGGCAAAGTGTTTCGGGCTCGATTACGTGCGCGTGGAGAGTCGCGAGGAATTGTGCGCGCTGCTCGACTCGATCGCCTCGGGACGATCCCGAATCATGTTCGACATGCAGATGAGCGACGACGACTACCGCGGCCCCGCGATTGTCACCCGGTTCCGTGACGATGGCAGTCCGTATTCGTCGGATATCGAAGAGGTGTCCTGGCGGACTGCCCCGACGGTGGCCCCATGATGACACCCGGGACCCTTGCCTTGTTCGACCTGAGTGGCCGAACTGCCGTCGTCGCCGGCGCATCGCGTGGTATCGGCGCCGCGATTGCCGCTGGACTCGCGGGCGCAGGTGCGGAGGTCCACGCCTGTGGGCGTTCGGCACGTCCAGCTGAGGCGGTCGCAGGCGTGACGTATCACGCTTGCGACGTCATGGATTCGGTGGGCTTCGAGAGAGTGTGCGAAACGGCCGCTGCGCTGCAGGGCAGGATCGATGCGTTCGTTTTCGCAGCCGGAATCACGTTACCGACTACGTCGGGGCCGCAGAGCGCCGAGACCTTTGCCGAGACTCTTGCAGTGAACCTTACGGCGGCATACCGATCGGCCATGTCAGTCACGGCACGGATGAAGGACTCGGGCTCGATCGTTTTCGTGACAAGCATCAACTCCACGATGGGCTTCCCGGGCAACCCGGGCTACGTCGCCGCAAAGGGTGGCCTCAGGCAACTCACGAAGGCCCTGGCATTGGACCTCGGGCCCCGGGGGACTCGCGTCAATGCGCTGGCGCCCGGATACGTTCGCACGCAGATGACGGCAGCCAGCTATGCGGACCCCGTGCAACGGGCCGCGCGGGCGGCCCGCACGATGCTCGGGCGGTGGGGTGAGCCATCCGATCTCGTCGGCGCGGCGATCTTTCTCGTCGCAGATGCCTCGGCCTACGTGACCGGTCAGGAGCTGATCGTCGACGGCGGATGGACGGCCAAGGGATTGTAATGTCGCGAATCGGGTTCATGCAGGGTCGGCTATCGCCGCAGATCGACGGCAAGATCCAGGCATTTCCGTGGCCGCACTGGGAAATGGAGTTTGCGATCGCGGCGAAGGCTCGGTTCGAGTCCATGGAGTGGACGCTGGATGCCGGTCGACTGTACGAGAATCCACTGATGCTATCGGCCGGACAGGCCCGCATACGGGAGTTGGCCGCATCCAGCAGCGTATGCGTGCACTCCTTGACCGGCGACTGCTTCATGCAGGAGCCGTTCTGGAAAGCGCCGGACCATCGACGCGAACGGTTGTTGGCCGATCTTGCGGCGGTGCTCGAGGCATGTGCCGCGGTCGGCATTGCCTTCGTGGTTATCCCGCTGGTCGACAATGGCCGGCTGGAAGACGACAACCAGCGCGAATCCCTGCTCGACGGACTTCTGCCACATGTGCCGGCCCTCGCGTGCCGCGGAATGGCCATCCTGTTCGAGTCGGACTTTTCCGCGCCTGCGCTCGCCGAGTTGATGTCGCGGTTCCCTGCCGAGACGTTCGGAATCAACTACGACATCGGCAACTCGGCTTCGCTCGGTTTCGACGCGCAAAGCGAGCTTCAGACATACGGCAAGCGAGTCCGCAACGTGCACGTGAAGGACCGCCTGCTCGGCGGCACGACGGTTCCCCTGGGAACGGGGGCAGCCGATCTGCCAACAGTATTTCGCGAACTGGCTCGAAGCGGCTATCGCGGCGACTTCATACTGCAGACCGCGCGCGCGCGCGATGGTCGCCATCTCGAAGCATTGGTCCGGTACCGGGAGAGGGTACTCGGCTGGATTGCAGATTCGCGAACGTAGGAGACGACTTGGACTTGGCACTTGAAGGGCGGTTCGCTCTTGTGACCGGTGCGTCGGCAGGCATCGGCCGGGCGATTGCGACCGTACTTGTCGCGGAAGGCGCCCAAGTCATCGTGAACGCAAGGAGCAAAGAACGCCTCGACGAGACGGCGGCGGAATTGGGCGCCTGTGGCGCAATCGCCGCGGACGTGGCCACGGAACACGGCGTCGCTCGCCTCGTGAGCGAGATCGCCGACCGTTTCGGCCGACTCGACGCGCTCATCTGCAATGTCGGCAGCGGTCGGTCACGTCCCGGCCTGCAGGAAGACCTGGGTGATTGGGACCGCATGATCCGCACGAACCTGCTGTCAGCGACGCTCCTGGTTCGTGAGGCAACACCGTTGCTGGCGGGTCGCGACAGTGCCGTTGTCTGCATATCCTCGATCTGCGGGCTGGAGGCGCTCGGCTGCCCGCTTGCCTATTCGGCGGCGAAGGCCGCGCTGAATGCGTACGTGCGCGGCGCTTCGCGGCCGCTCGCAGGACACGGCGTGCGCATCAACGCGGTCGCTCCAGGAAACATCGTCTTTCCAGGATCGGTGTGGGAGCAGAAGCGCGCGGTCGCGCCGGCGGACGTCGAAGCCATGCTCGAGCGCGAGGTCGCGCTCGGACGGCTGGGCAAGCCCGAGGAGATCGCCGACCTTGTCGCGTTCCTCGCGTCGCCCCGCGCGAGTTACATCACCGGGCAAGTCATGGTGGTTGACGGAGGCCAGGTGCGCTCATGACGATCGCTCTTCCGAAAAGCTTCGACCTCACCGGCCGAGTCGCGCTCGTCACGGGCGGCGGCGGACTGCTGGGAGCCGAACACGGCCACGCCTTGGCCGAACTCGGCGCCACCGTCGTGCTGGCCGACATCAACGTACCGTCCGCCGAGGCCGCGGCAGAGGCCGTCAATGGCGGGCGCCACGCTGGACGCGCTTTAGCCGCGCGTGTGGACGTCACGAGCGAGGAGAGCGTCCGGGACCTCGCGCATTTCGTCAGTTCGAAGATCGGCATCGTCGGGATACTCGTGAACAACGCGGCGATCGACCCCAAGGTTCAGGCGTCCGGCATCGTCGAAACGTCCCGGCTTGAACACTTCCCGCTCGATCAGTGGAACTTCCAGGTGAACGTCGGACTCACAGGCGCGTTCCTCTGTGCGAAGGTCTTCGGCGCCGCGATGGCGGCGGCGCGCCACGGCGTCATTCTGAACATCGCCTCGGACCTCGCGGTGTTCGCTCCGGATCAGCGGCTGTACAAACGCGACGGGTTGCCTGCAGATCAGCAGCCCGTGAAGCCTGTCACGTACGCCGTGATCAAGACAGGGCTGGTCGGCCTCAGCCGGTATCTCGCGACATACTGGGCCGAGCAGAATGTGCGCTCGAATTCGCTATCACCGGGTGGAGTGTTCAACGGGCAGTCCGCCGAGTTCGTCCAGAGACTCTCTTCCCTCATTCCGCTGGGGCGGATGGCGCACAGGGATGAGTACCGTGCGGCGGTGCAGTTCCTCTGTTCGGATGCGTCGTCGTACATGACCGGACAGAACGTCGTGATGGACGGCGGCCGCTCAGCCTGGTAACCAGGCCACCGAGCCTCCCCTGACTTGCAGGCCGTCCCTAAACGTCAAAAATCTCGCGGCCGGTCGTATCAATACTTTGAATAAGCTGTCTCACCTCGCGACGCCCGGAGGAAACCGCGACTGCAATCGGGCTGCCTGGATACCGCCTGAGTCCCTCTGCTGGATCGAGAACGGGAATGCCCAATACTCCTCCCGGGAACATCGCGTGGTTCCGATCGAGCACACAGCCAATCTCCAAATCGGTTAGCGGGCCGCCGACATTGAAATTCCGATGGAAGTTGTCCCCTGCTCCATAGACCAACAACGGAAGCCCAACAGTCGCCATCCGGTCCCTCAGCCTCCTTGCGCGATCGATTTCGTCAGCCGTGTATTGGCGAAACGCCTGCATGACCGACTGAACTGATCCGGCCTTATGAAAGAAACAACCTAATGCGGGAAAATCGCCGCCGGAATAGGCGAACCGATAGCGAAAGCTCTTGTACAGCCCGAAACCGAAGCCAGACAACAAGCGCTTCAAAGCCCAGCAGGAGAAGTGGTTAACGTGGAGGCGATCGAAGTAATAGAAGAACTCCAAACGCTCGAATTCATGATATCGCGCGGCATCGGGGACTTCGATATATAGGCATCCACCCGGCTTGAGCAGATCAAAGAATTTCGCCAGAACGTCAAACTCAACGAGATGCTCTAGAACATGCGAGACGATAATCAAGTCGAAGCGCATGTCGGACACGGCTGCCGGAACTCCACCCTCATGGTCAAGCAATAGAAATCGCGGGCGCTGGCCATCGGACTCGCGTTCCGACGGCTCCCATCCGGACTGTGGCGCAAAATCCACTCCGTATAGCGAGTCAAAGCCACGACTGCTGAGTTCCTTCAGGAGCGCGCCGCTTCCACAACCGTAGTCGAGGATGTCGATGCGCGCATCCACTGCGAAAGAGGCCACGATCTCCGCCGCTTGCCGACCATAGCGCTCGGCCATTCCGTCGGCCCGGACGTATGAGTCCTGAGCGAGATCGCTATACGTGTCGTTCGCCGTTGAAGCGTAGTAATTCCTGTAATCCTGCTGGCTCGCAGCGGTTCTTACGAAAATGAAGTCGCACGGCTCACAACAATAGATTGGAGCATCATCAGGCAGATGCGATTTTTTCAAAAAAGAAATCCGCTTCAGAAGCGAGACGTTGGCCGCGCCACAAATTGGACATTTCTCTACTGCGGGCCCCATAGCTATCCACCCTGATCGGAGAACTGCACTCAACGTCGAACTGATCGGATGATATGCTATCGGCTCGGATGCGGCATCGGATTGACTGGCTGTCCCGATCCAAGCCGGTTCGTGCTGAGCCTGTCTCTTACCGGCGGATTCCGGCGCTCTCGCCTTCGTGCACATTTATTGATCCTGTCGGCAAGGCGTTGTGGTCAGCACGGCAGCGAGCCGCCGGACCGATCCCCAGCGAATCTCGGCACGCCATTTTCGAGAGCATAGGATTCCCCAATGATACTCAGCAGCCCTTCTCAAACGGCACGGATGGCTTTCCTCGAAGCTTTGCGGCTCGCCGACACACGTCTCCTGGAGAAGTCAGCGCGACTTGAGCGCCTGAACGCGTCCCGCTCGGTCCTAGTGTACGGCTTCGGAACAAGAGGCCGATCATTGGCGCCCCAACTCAGGTCAATTGGCGTCGATCCCGTAATCTTCGACACTCAGCCGACGGTCCGTGCGAGCGCAGCACAAGCAGGCTATGAAACCGTCGATTCTCCCGATGTCGACCTTCCTCTGATCGTTGCCGCTGCGCAGAACCAATCAGCGATCCTTGAGCGCCACCCGGGCGGGTACTCCCTGGTCGAATGCCAATACAGCTACGATCTGGCGAATCAGTGCGATTTCGCCCGGGCATTTACATCTCCTGCCCAACTGGATTCCGAGGAGGCGTTTGCTGTCTACGAACAGCTGGACGACGAATCCCGACGCTGCTTCCTCGATCTTCTCCGCTTCCGATTCTCGCTTGATGTATCTGCAATCCGGTCGACAAGAATGCCGCTTTCGAAAATGTGGGCGCTACCGCTGCACACTATCGCCGCCGCATCATTTTGTGATGTGGGCGCATACGACGGTGACAGCATCGAGGCTCTGAGCAAACTGACGCCCCTGCGCGAAGTCCTTGCAGTTGAGCCAAATCCTGATCTGGCCGGCCGCATCCGGGAAGTTGCGACCAACCGCGAAATTCAGGCACGTGTGTATTCCGGAGCCGCCTGGTCACATCCGTGCCACCTGGTAGCCAAGGAACTACTTGGCGGGATGATCGCAGTCGAAGAGAGCGGTAACGGAACCATCCCGGCTGAACCACTGGACGCGATCGCCAATCACGCTTATGACTATGTGAAGTTTGATGTCGAAGGCTCTGAGGACTGCGCCATCGCAGGCGCAACCAGAACGATCGCCCAAGCGAAGGCCGTCGCAATGGCCAGCTATCACAAGCCGCGGGATATTCTTGATCTGCCTGCGCGACTCGCACGCGTGCGCGCCGGCTCCACAGATGAGAACGGTCGACGGGCATCGTTACACTTCCGGCACTATTCAGAGTGCTTTGACGATTCGGTCTTCTACCACTTTTGATGGCCGCCGCGGATCAACCTGCAACCTGATGAGAGCAAGCTGCACCCACGCGTCGAGCGACGGGCGGGTGCAGGCATGGATCACTGGCTGCAACCCGGCCAGAAAGGTTCAAGTTCCTCCAATGAGCGGCACGGTGGACGCCGTGAGACCACCAAGACCGACAGGACGTACTCCGCGGCCAACTGACATCCACCGGGCGGACCATCAATCTGCGTGCTGCAGGTGCACCCGGCCAATCGACGTCCCGCCAAGCGAACGAACGAACTCATCTCCGACCAGCAGGCCATTCCATGCGGGACTAACACCGCACAACGCACCATTGCTTACCTGCAGCTGCACACCAGATTTGCGCCAAGAACACTCTTTTGTATTATCTTCTCTAGGCCGTGCCCTTGTGCCACTTACGGACCAGCGTTCCAGGCCAATTTTCTGACATGGATAAGATCCCCCCATCGACCACACCACCAGAAGGCACCGGTAGCCGGGTTGCCAGCCGCTGTATCTGCTGCAATGGGATCAACCTGAACAAGTCCCCAGCGGTCCTGATGCCATTTGTCGCGAAGCGAGTATTCGATTGGAATCCGGTTGAAATCACGGCTGAATGGGGCCTAAGGGACCTGAGACAGGGCATGGCGTACTCCATTTGCAATTCTCTGCAGTGCCCGAATTGCGGAGCGCTATTTCTTGATATTCGATTTACAGACGCCGAAATGTCGTCGCTGTATTACGGCTATCGCGATGTGGAGTATGTGACCCTTCGCGATCAATTCGAACCGGGCTATGCGGCACGAAACCCTATGCTCGTCGGCGGGTTTGATTACATTCCAAGAGTAGAGCGGTTTCTCGCGCCATACGTTAAATCGGCACCGAAGGTTCTGGATTGGGGCGGCGACACGGGCCTTAACACACCGTTTAGAAACGTTGGCAGCGCCATTCATATCTACGATATTTCACATCGCCCACCTGTGTCAGGCGCTACTCACATTGATAAGGACACGATCCAGCGGACCGAGTACGACCTCATCGTGTTAAGCAATGTCATCGAGCACGTGCCTTTTCCGGACATTTTGCTGGCCGACGTTCGCGATACGATGACCCGGAGTACTGTCTTGTACATCGAGGTGCCGCACGAGGATTTGATCCGGCTTGGATCGACACCAGACGAAGTGCTGCGGGCCAAGCGACACTGGCATGAGCATATTAATTTTTTCACGAGCCGCGCTCTGAACATACTTCTCGAGCGCGCTTCAATTGAAGTTCTCGCGATGGAGTCAATGGAGATTTCAGTTGGAGGAAAAACTTCGCACGTATTCATGATCGCAAGCAAGATGCGCTGAGGCATGGATTAGCGATGGACGCCTCAGTTTTCTGTATGAGCCTCAGTCGCCGCGCAAACCGACGCGGAGCCCAGTCCGCTGCTTCATCTATCGATACGCGGACACATCGATGCCCCCCCAACAACCGCCCGGCCGACGACACGGATGCCGCTCCGAGGGCCGGGGCGTGCGCCTGCAGCAATTGGCTGGCGGCGGGCTCATGCACTACCACCTTTTGTCGTTGATTGCGTTCTGAACCTGCGGAGATCCAGGAATGCCATTGCTTAGCATTGTTACCGGAACTTTCAACGAAGCGGAAAACGTAGACGAGCTCTACCAGCGCATAGCACGGGTCTTCAGCGAGCAACTCCCCGAGCATTCGTTTGAACTGGTCGTTGCCGACAATGCATCGACGGATAACACCGTCGCCGTCCTCCGACGCCTTGCGAAGGTGGATCGACGCATTAAGGTGATAGTGAACAATCGCAATTTCGGGCAGATTCGCTCTGGGTACCACGCATTGATGCAGGCCAGGGGAGAGGCCGTTATTGTCATGGCGTCGGACCTGCAGGACCCGCCCGAGATGATCGTCGATTTCGTACACAAATGGGAACAAGGCTACAAGGTAGTCTTGGCGCAGAAAGTTTCGACGCAGGAAGCGTTGTTGTTCTCCATGGTGCGCAAGGCGTACTACGAGATCGTCAGCCGACTTTCGGACATCGATTTGGTTCGCAATGCCACGGGTTTCGGTCTTTACGACAACTGCGTGATTGAGGACGTCCGCCGGATCAACGATCCTTACCCGTACTTCCGTGGTTTGATTTGCGATCTGGGGTACGAGAGGGCCTTGATTCCCTTTACTCAGCCGTTGCGAAAGCGCGGGCTGACCAAGAACAACTTCTACACGCTTTGGGACGTGGCGATGCTTGGCATCACCAACCACTCCAAGGTGCCGTTGCGACTGGCCACTTTCGGCGGATTGTTCGTTGCCGGGATCAGTTTCCTCGTCGCCGTCGGATACTTCATATACAAGCTCCTGTACTGGGACAGCTTCCAGCTGGGGTTGGCGCCCCTCGTGATCGGCATCTTTTTCATCGGCGCCGTGCAGCTGGTCTTCGTGGGGCTGCTCGGCGAGTACATCGGCGCGATACACACGCAGGTCTTGCGACGCCCGCCGGTCATCGAGAAGGAACGGATAAATTTTGACTAGCTCGCCCAGCGGACTGACGGGCGCCATCCAGCAGCTGGAGCGTGCGATCGATTCCAGCAGCGGCGACTTGCCCAACGAAGTATTCCTCTTCCTGAGCCGAGTCACACCGCTCGTCAACGTCGATCTGCTGATCCAGGACGCTAGCCACCGCACCCTGCTAACGTGGCGTGCCGACGAGTTCTATGGCCCGGGCTGGCACGTCCCTGGAGGCATCATCCGGTTCCAGGAACGAGCCGAGGAAAGAATAAGGTTCGTCGCGCACCATGAGCTGGGTGCAGCCGTCGAATTCGACGCAAGCCCTCACAGGATGCTCGAAAGTATCGCGAAAGAACGGCGCGACCGAGGACATTTCATCTCGCTGCTTTATCGGTGCCGATTGACGCAAGCGCCTGATCGGCAGCTCGAGCATACGGTCGGCTCCCCTCTTCCTGGCCAGTGGCGGTGGCACTCGTCCTGCCCCAGCGATCTCATTGCCGAACAGCGGTTCTACGCAGACCTCATGGGATGATGGCGAGTGGCCCGATCGATTCTGTCCACCCTGACCTCGCACATTCCGCCGGGACAACTCGGACGCTACGTGCTCGTGGGCGTCTGGAACACGGCGTTTGCTTACGCAACGTTCGCACTATTCACGTATGTGCTCGGCCACTACATCCCGGCGAGCTACATGGTCGCCAGCGTGCTGTCCAGCTTGCTCAACATCACCGTGTCATTCCTCGGCTACAAGTGGTTCGTGTTCCGGACTCAGGGCAACTACCGGCGGGAGTGGGTGCGCAGTGTCATGGTGTACAGCGGCGCCATCGCGTTGGGCCTGCTGCTGCTGCCACCGACTGTATTTGCCGTGAAGGAGATCACTGGCAACCGAGCCGCGGCCCCGTACATCGCGGGGGCGATCCTGCTGGCCATACAGGTCGTCGTCAGCTTCCTCGGCCACAAGAATTTTTCGTTCCGCCCGGCCGGGACATCGAAAGGCGGACCGGACGCATAACCCCGATCGGCACACCTGCGGAAGCGGCATGGGTCGGACCGCACCTAGGCGTGCGCCCGCACAGATTCGATGACGGCGTTGGCCGCGAATTCCAGATGCTGTTCCGACAGGCCGGGGTAGAGCCCGATCCAGAACGTATTGTTCATTACCAGATCGGAGCACTCCAGCCCACCGCTGACGCGATGGGGCCTATCCGCAAAGTACGGTTGGCGTAACAGATTGCCCGCGAACAATTGCCTGGTGCCAACCCGCTTTCGATTCAGGTACCGGACGACCTGCTCGCGCTCGAGGCCGCAATCGGGTCGAATCGTGAGCGGAAATCCGAACCAGCTGGGATCGCTACCCGGCGTGGCTTCAGGGAGCACCAGCCGGTCGGCGACCTTAGACAGCTTGTCGTGCAGGTAACGGAAATTCGCCTTGCGGCTTGCAATGAAGCCCTCCAGCCGGCCGAGCTGCGCGACACCCAACGCCGCCTGCATGTCGGTGATCTTCAGGTTGTAGCCCAAATGCGAGTAAGTGTACTTGTGGTCGTAGCCTTTCGGTAACTCGCCGAGTTGCCACTTGAAGCGCTTGCCGCAGGTGTTGTCGCGGCCCGGCGCGCAATAACAGTCCCGACCCCAGTCCCGAATAGACTCGATGACGCGCTTGAGGACGTCGTCATCCGTGAACACCGCCCCGCCCTCGCCCATCGTGATGTGATGCGCCGGATAGAAGCTGAGCGTCCCAATATGGCCGAACGTCCCGACTTTGCGGCCTTGGTACGTCGAACCCAGTGCGTCGCAGCAGTCCTCTACCAGCCACAGGCCGTGACGCTCGACGACGCGCATCACCGCCTCGAGGTCGAATGGATTGCCGAGCGTGTGGGCGATCATGATCGCCTTGGTTCGCGGCGAAATCGCTGCTTCGATCCGGCTCACGTCGATGTTGTAGGTCGGCAGTGAAACGTCCACGAACACCGGGACGAGCCCGTTCTGCAGAATCGGGTTCACGGTCGTGGGGAACCCAGCCGCAACGGTGATGACCTCGTCCCCGGGTTGCAGCGCGCGGTCCCCGAGCAGGGGTGACGTCAATGCACTCAATGCCAGGAGATTGGCAGAAGATCCCGAATTGGTTGTCAGCACGTGCTTCCGACCCAGGAACGTGCCGAGCTGTTGCTGAAAGAGGTCGTTGAAACGTCCGGTCGTCAGCCAGCCGTCGAGAGAAGCATCGATGAGGTGCTCGAATTCCGGCGCACCGACGACCTTGCCGGACGGAGGAATGGGCGTCGTCCCGGGCTTGAACACTGGCTCGACGATCGTCTGCGCGAACGCCCGTGCCTCACCCTTGGCAAGTTCACGATGCACCCGCGCGAGAAACGAACGCGTGACGCTGCCAACAGGACCCAGCCCTGTGGGGCTTCTCCAACCCGCGCGGTCTATTCGCAGCCAACTGTCTTCGACGGCGCAGTCTGCGTCGTCTTTCTTGAGTTTCAGCGACAGAGTGTCCGGCGGAATCACACCCGCCAGTAATGGAACGCAGCGTATTTGGCCATCGCCACCGACTGCGGACAGGGCAAGGCAACGCGCGTCTCCGCTTGCGTTGCTGTCCTGGCAGATAGTTCCCGGAACCATGTCAATCATTCGAATTGCCCGCCGCGAATGCGGCGATCTGCGTCAGCGAGTATCGCTGCATGTCGTCTCCTGAAAGGTGAGCCTTGTACCAGCTCAATGACTCGGCGACAGCACGATCGACATCCCAGGCGGGCGCCCAAGCGAGTCGCCTGCGCGCCTTGCTCGCATCGAGCCGCAGCAAGTGCGCCTCGTGTACGTCATTCTGGATATCCGCTTCAATCGACGCGCCCTGGCCCCAGATTCGCGCCGCCAGGCCGGCAATATGCGAGACGGACTTGGACTGGCTCGCGTCAGGACCCAGATTCCACGCCTCTGCAAACTCGTTGCCACGAGTCGCAAGGGCCTTGGCCAGCGCCAAGCAGCCCGCTACCGGATCGAGCACGTGCTGCCATGGCCGCGTCGAGAGCGGATTGCGGATCCTGACAGCCTTGTTGGCAGAGAAAGCCCGGACGATGTCCGGCAGCAGCCGATCTGCGGCCCAGTCCCCGCCGCCGATGACGTTGCCGGCACGCACCGTGGCCAATGGCACACCCTTCTCTCGCAGGAAGCTGTCGCGGTACGAAGCAGCGACGATTTCTGCCGCGGCCTTGCTGCTGCTGTAGGGGTCGTAGCCCCCGAGCGGATCCGATTCCGTCATTGCGCGACCGGAGTCGTCATTCGCGTAGCACTTGTCGCTGGTCATGACCACAGCCGCCGCAACACCGGGTGTCGACCGCAGTGCTTCGAGCACATGCACGGTACCCATGACGTTGGTGGCAAAAGTCGCGACCGGAGTCGCATACCCTGGGCGCACGAGCGATTGCGCAGCAAGATGAAAGACAATTTCAGGTCGCAACCGCTGCACGGCCTCGACCACGCTCGCGGCGTCTCGAATGTCGTGCCTTTCGTCGGCGATGAGGTCAGATACTCGGGCGACCTCGAACAGGTTGGGCTGGCTCGGCGGATCGATGGCGATACCCGAAATCTCAGCACCCAGCCGATGCAGCCATAGGCACATCCAGGATCCGATGAAGCCGGTGTGCCCTGTGACCAGGACGCGCTTGCCCGCCCAGAAGCCGTCCACCATTACCAGACTTTCCAGGGCGCCTTGCCCGCTGACCAGAGTTCCTCGAGGTAATTGCGCTCGCGCAGGGTATCCATCGGTTGCCAGAAGCCCGGGTGGCGGTAAGCCATCAGGTCGCCATTGGTAGCCAGTACCTGCAGGGGCCCGCTTTCCCAGGCTGTCTCGTCACCGCCGATCAGGTCCATGACTTTCGGCGACAGGACGAAGAAACCGCCGTTGATCCAGCCACCGTCGCCAAGCGGCTTTTCCCGCAACTGGGTAACGCGGTCTCCTTCGATGTCCACGACACCGAAGCGGCCTGGCGGTTGAGTCGCAGTGACGGTGGCGAGCTTGCCGTGTGCTCGATGGAAATCGACCAGGCGCCCGATGTCGATGTCGCCGACGCCGTCGCCGTAGGTCATACAGAAATCGTCGTCTTCGACGTAGTGTCCGACGCGCTTCAGGCGCCCGCCTGTCTGTGTCGTATCACCAGTGTTTACCAGCGTGACTCGCCACGGCTCGACGTATCGCTGATGAACCGTGAGTCCATTGTCGGACAGGTCGATCGTGACGTCCGACAGGTGCAGCGCG
>Ga0315287_10001592_pt1 | contig 21096 bp, 20 predicted proteins | sample YL17G11_0_MG_FD_205037 | JGI IMG/M metagenome (GOLD analysis project Ga0315287, IMG submission 205037) | Sediment microbial communities from Yellowstone Lake, YNP, Wyoming, USA - YL17G11_0 | ecosystem: Environmental > Aquatic > Freshwater > Lake > Sediment | place: USA: Wyoming | collected...
CGTCAGAAGAACACGAAAATACTCTCAAAAACAAGGACCTCGCCGACTGCTGCTTCCTTTCGCGTGCGTCGCGGAAGGCGGAGGGGGAGATCGCGAGTCTTTTTTCGTTTTTCTCGTGGACGTTTTTTTCTTTTCCCTCCACAGACGCACCGGCGTGACGATCGGCACGTCAAACTTGAGCGCCCCCTCGGCGTCGAGCCCGAAGTAGTAGAGGTAGGGCTTGGACTCCACATTGTACCCGATCCCGAAGAGCTCGCCCGTCGCCGGGTCGACTTTCGGGTGGGCCGTGAAGGGGTGCGCCATCGTCACCGCCGCGCGCCCCTTCTCCCCGGCCCTCCCCTCCTCGCGCTCCTTCCCCTTGCCGCCGCTCGAAAAGTCGCGGAGCCTGCCCACCGTCTCGACCACGCCGTCGCACGCGACGCGCAGCACGTAGGGCAGGTCGCCCTCGTGCAGCGCCAGCAGCCTCCGCGCGTGGAAGACGAGCGCCGTGTTGGCCGTGCCGTCGCCGTCGGAGGAGTCCTTCGCGCCGAGCAGGCGGCGCGCGCCGCCGACGAGCAGGTGCGCCGCTGCGAGCCAGCCGCGGTAGTCGCCAAAGTTGGTGAACAGCGGCACGCCCGCGGCGCGCTCCTGCCGCAGCCGCGACGTCTCGACCCACCGGTTGCAGTAGGAGATCTTCTTTCCGCTCTCCTTGAGACGGCAGCAATGCACAAAACCAGACCCATCGAACCAGTGGTAATCACCGGCGAAGCGCGCAGCGAGTGCCGGGTTGGGGCCCACGCGGGCGAAGACACCGTCAAGGGCCTTGGGCAGAGGAACAGCGGCGTTGGCGTTTGCATCGCTCGCGCCTCTCCCGCCCGAAGAGGGAGGGGTCGCGCCGCGGAAGGCCTGGAGGTCCTTTTCGAAAGTCTCCTCCTCGAGGGGCATGAAGTTTCCCTGGAGGAACTGGTTGCGCTTGCGGCGGGCGCGGTTGCCCTGTTGTCGGAGGAGGTTTTGGGAAGGGGTTAACGAAAAAAAGAGGCGTCGACGAGAACGACGACGACGTGGCTCGATCGGATTCTTCAAGTATCTTTCTCTTTCTCGCCGCGTCGCCTCCTCCCGTTCTCACCTGCGCCAGGGAGATGGCACAGTCGGCGTAGTGAAGCACGTACGCGCGCGTCGCCCAGAGGACGGCGAGGCCTCCCGCGGCCGCGGCACATTTGGTGGCAGTTTCGAGCGTGACGGTCGAAGACGAGGAAGACGAGGAAGGCGAGGACGACGGCGCCTTTGCCAGCCTGGCGAGGGCGTCGAGGAAGGAAGGGGCCATCGCTGGTGAGAATGAAAGAGGTGGAGAAAAGACAGAGAGAGCGCGAGAGAGCGCGATGCGGGAAAGAAAACAAGTTGGCTTGCTCTTTCCAGAAGGAAAGAAAGTGAGGGGGCCCCTGGCGCAGCTCGACGCTGCCCCTTTGTTTTTTCAGTTTTTTTTTCCCCGCTCACTCTCGCTCACCCTCATCTGCGAACAATCGAAAAGCCTCTTTTCGATGTTTGCCTCGCTCGCCGACAGCGTCATCCAGGGCCTTCGCGCCTCGCGCGCCTTCGAGGCCGCGGCCGAGCTCGGAGCGGTACGAGAAAGAGGGTGTGGAACGGTGGAGAGAATTCTTCGACGAGAGATCATCTTCAAATGCTTGACGACCTCAACAACAACAACAAAAAAAAAAGTTTCATTTCCAGCATGCCGTCGACGCCGCCCTCGACCTGCCCCCGCTCGCCGACCAGCACCCGGCGACGCTCGGCCTGCTCGCTGCGCTCGCGGCCCTGTCTGACGCGGTCTATACCGCGAATGTCGCCGACGTCGGGAGGGAGCTGCCGATCGAAATCACGAGCTCCTCCTCTTCCGCTTCTGCTTCCTCTTCGGGACGAGCAGCGACGGCGGCGGCGGTGGCGACGGCGAGGCTGCTGCACTTCCGCCCCGCGGGGGGTCATCATCACGGGAGGCACGATCACCGTCATCCTCGCAGTCCCCTCGACGATCTCGTCAGCGACGACGACGAGGACGACGAGGACGGAGGGGAGGAGGACCTCGAGTCGCCGCAGCAGTGGGGCCTCTGGAGGCTGCGGCTCCCCCACGGCGGCAGCAGCAGCGGCGGCGGCGGCGAGCAGCTCGAGTGCCTCGTCGTCGCCTTCCGAGGCACGGCGTCCCCCGCGGACGTCTTGATTGACGCGGCGATCGCTCCGGAGGCTCTTGCCCCTCTCGGGGCCTACAGCAGCAGCAGAAGCGACGAGGAAAACGGGCGGCGAAGAGGGAGCGCCAACGACAGCAGCAGCAGCAGCAGCAGCAGCGACAACGACGACGACGTGCGAGAAGAGCGGGAAGAGCGAGACGCAGGGGCGGCGAAGAGGAGATGGAGCTCCCCTGTTCCTCCTCCTCCTACCCTGCACGCCCACCACGGCTTCCTCACGGGCGCGCGGAGTCATCTGCGCTCGATCCTGAGGCTCATGTCCTGCCACGGCGGGGCCCGAGGAGGAGGAAACGGAAACGGAAAAGGAACCTCGTCCCCGGCGCCTGCGTCGAGTGGCGACTTTTCGGTCCCGGTCTTCTTCACCGGGCATTCCCTCGGCGGAGGGTACGCCGCCGCTGCTGCCCTGGACCTCCTGTCCTCGGGGTCGGCGAAGCGTGTCTTCGGGGCTGCCTCCGCGAGGGCGGCGGAAACGGAAGCGCGACAGCACGAGCAACAGCAGGAGCAGCAACGACGACGACGACAAACGCCCTCTGCTGCTCCCCCTCCCCCTTCCCCGCCGCTCCCCCTCCTCCGCGGAGGCGTCGTCACCTTCGGCGCCCCTCCAGTCTTCCACTGCCCCCCGGGGCACGCGGATCGGGCGCACGCCAGGCTCGACGAGCTGATGGAGGCCGCCGGGCTCGCGGCGAAGAGAATCGAGGACGAGAATGGCGAGAACGGCGAGAACGACTCGAACGCTCCCCTCTTCTTCCTTCCCCGCTTCTCTTTCCTGAACGTCGTCACCGCCGGAGACCCCGTCCCGCGCCTCCTGGGCACCGGCTTCTCCGGCGTGGCCAGGCTCGTCGCCAGCGCCGTGCCCTCGGTCGACGCGGTGAGGGCCGCGGCGGAGGCCTACAGGCCCCTCGGGACCCTGCTCTTCGACCTCTCGGGCGCGGTCTCCGCGGGCGCGCCCTCCTCCGCGGCGGGGGCGGCGTCGGGGACGGCGATCTCTGCCGTCGTCGCGGCCGGGCTCGCCTCTGCCGGGTTCTCGGGGCTGAGGCTCGCCGGGGCGCCGATGCCATTGAGAGAGGGCGGGAGACGCGCGAGAAGAAGCAGAACAGCTTCCCCTCCTCCTGCCCCCCGCTTCCACGCCCTCGGCGGCGCCGCCGACTCGGACGCCGCGGCCGCGCACCTGAGTGGCTCGCGGCCGTGGGCCGCGGCCAGCGCCGCCGCCGCCGTCGCCCGCGCGCGCTCGGAGCACTCTCTGGAGGCTTACAGGCACGCACTGCGGAGGCACTGCGAGGCCGCGGCGGCGGCGGCGGCGGTGGCGGCGGCGGCGGGGAGAGGAGCTGGAGCTGCTTCTGCTGCTCCTGCCGCCGCCGCCGCCGAGGAAAACACCACGTTCCTCTTGTCGCTCCTCGATGCGCCCGAGTCCCGGGCCGTCGCGGCGGCGCTGGGGCGCGCCGGGGGCGTCGCGGCCGCGGCTCTGAGGGCTGCGGCCGTGTCCAGGGCCGCAGAAGTGTGGCAGGTCTACGCGAGGAGCAGGGAGAGGGGCAGGGAAGCGAGGGCGAGGGAGGGGGAAGAAAGAGGAGAAAGGGAAGAAAGGGAGAGAGAGAGGGGAAGAGGACGAGCGAGCGAGCTGCGTCTGCGCCCGGCGGCAATTTGAAAAATCTTTCTTTTTCTTTTTTCTTCTTCTCTCTCTCTCTCTCTAACACTCGGAAGAAACCTACATCTAACAAACGCTTGTAAAGAAACAAAATACTCTCAACGAACGAAACAACGCAAAAGAAAACGAGAAACTTCTCTCAACAACAAGGCGTGTGGGGGGGGGGGGGAGACTGCGGGTGCGAAGAACGACTAAGGACTCTCTCTCATCTTTTTTTCCTCACTGCGCCTTCTTCGCCGTCACCGCCGCAGCGGGCGGGTGCGGAGCGAGGTCGACCCGCGTCGCCGGCGGCGGCGGGGTGCGGCTGCGGCGGCCCGCTCGACGTCTTCCTCAACCTCCTGGGCTGCGGCCTCCGCGCCGTCCCGGCGTTTGTCGGCGAGCTGGAGTCGTTCGAGGTCCTCGATCTCTGCCAGAACTACCTGCAGATCGACGCCGCCACGTTCGACGTCCTGATCGAGGGCTGCCCCCGCCTGCGTGAGGTGAGGCTGCTCACAGCACTCACCTCCCGATTCTTGGGCTCCGGGATCGATCGATTCAGCCAAGCCGTCGACCCCCCGCTCCTCTTCTCCGTCGCTCCCAGCTTTTTCCCCTCTCGCTTACGCGTCTAGCTATACAACAATGCGCGCCCTCGTCACGGGAGCAGCGGGCTTCGTGGGCTCCGAGATCGTCCACCAGCTGCTGTCCAAGGGCTACGACGTTGTCGCGACCGCCCGCAGCGTCGGCGACAACGACAGCAGCGGAGGAGGCGGCGGAGGCCGCTGCTCTCACCTCGTCGCGCTGCCTTCGGTGCTCCCCGGGACCCTGGAGCTCCAGGCCGCGGACTTGCTCAAGGAGGGATCGTTCAACGAGGCTGTCAAAGGATTCTATTTCATCTTTCATGTGGTGTGAGTCGGGTTTCGCCTCTTTTTTGGTGAGGGGAGAGAGGGAGAGAGGAGGGAGAGAGAGTGTCGAGAGGTTTGGAGAAGTGGCAAGAGACAGTGCTGACGTTTTTTTTTTTTGCACTATCCCCACCAACGATACAAAACAAACATCCCAGCTCGCCCTTCATCCTCGCGACGTCCGACCCCCAGCGCGAGCTCCTCTACCCGGCCCTCTGCGGCACGGGGAACCTCCTGAACTCGGCAGCCAAGGAGAACGAGCGGCGGCGCAACGACGGCGGCGTCGACGGGAGCAGAAAGGAGGGGAGGAGGCCCTTGAGGGTCGTGCTGACCTCCTCCGTCGCCGCGGTACACGGCGAGTACGAGGCTCCTCCGAAGAAGGGCTCGTTCTATTCGGAGGAGGACTGGAACGTGAGTAGAAGAGGGTGAAGGTTGAAGTCTTGGTTTCTTGCCTTTTCGTTCTCTTATCTGGCCCGCCTCTCTCGGCTTCTTTTCCCTTCTCTTCTCTCTCTCCTCTTTTTCTTTCTTCTCCTCCTCTCCCCTACACAGGAAACGAGCACCGTCGCCAACGGCCAGGCCTACCACCTCTCCAAAGCCATGGCAGAAAAAGAGGCGTGGAAGATCGCCGAGGCGAAGGGGTGAGAGAGAAAGAATAAAAGAAAGAGAGAGAGACTCAATTTTTTTCTTTTTCGTCGATTCTGTTTTTTTCTCTGTCTTTCTCCCTCACCCTCATTCGCTTCATCATACCAAACGCTTCCGCGCAGGATCGACTTGGTTACCAACAACGATATTTTCGTCCTCGGACCGGCACTCTCCGCGTCCGACGGCGGGAGCATCTCCGTCGGATTCGTCAAGGGCATCGTGGAAGGGAGCAAGGCCGCGAGCGGCCCCCCGATCACCTGCGACGTCCGCGACATCGCGCGCGCGCACGTGCTCGCGGCGGAGAACCCCAGCGCGAAAGGAAGGCACTTCGTCTCTCAGCCCGGGGCTGTACTTCCCGAAGCCATGGCCACAGCGATCAGGGGTTCCCGTGCGCGACGCCGGGTTCGAAGAGGAGGCCGCGCTCCTGCCCAAGGCCGAGGCTCCGCCGGCGGGGGAGACCGGGAAGGCGAGGATCGACGCGAGCAGGACCGTGAACGAGCTCGGCGTTTTCCTCAGGTCTTCCGAGGAGACGCTCAAGGACGCGGCGCGTCCCTGATTAAGTTGGGCGTGGCGGTGCCGGCTTCGAAAGTTGAGTGGAAAAAGTGAAGGACATTGTTTTTTGTTGTTCGAAGGTGAGTTGAGTCGAAAAAGTGAAGAAAATGTTTTTTGTTTTCTTTTTGCTGCAATAGGACACGCTCTCTCTTGCTTATATTTCTCTCTTTGTTTTCTATGCACGTAGGTGTGTTGAGAGAGAAAACGCAGGGAGGGATTATTTTGTTCCTTGTGCGTTTAACGTGGAGAAGTTAGGGAGTGTAGAAGAGAGAGCGCGCAGAAGAGAGAGTGTTTTTTTAAACGGCCGAGCCTTTTTTTTCTTATTTTCATCGATTGCTTCTTCGATAGAGAAAGAAAAGAGTTCAGCTCTTTGCTCTCTTTCGCTCTTCCGCCCTCTCTCCCGCGCGCTGCTCCTGTTCTCTTCTCGCGCTGCTGTACAAAGACATTGAAGCGTCGACACCAGGCTCAGAAACGGAGAGAAAGCCACTCTTTCTCCCGTGCGCTTCCCCCAGAAACCAACCCTCGATCGTCGGACGATCAATCGCAATAATGCCTCCTCCTCGATCGAAGAAGTCGAGAAAGCCGGAGCTTCCCAGCGGCCTCTCGGCCAGGTGTAAAGCCCTCCTCCGCTCCGGCGCGGAGTCCGTGTTCGGAGACCTGAGCGGCGTGGGGTTCAAGCACCTGCTCCTGCAGGCGGTGAACTTGGGTGAGAGAGAGAAGTTCGATGGGAATGATCTCTCTTTTTTTTCGAACTCGAGACCTCCGAAACCCTCTCACTCCCCTTTGTTCCCTCTCTCTCTCTCTCTCACTCCCACCGCGAACCAGGCCTCATCATCACGTCGGCCCTGATGATCTGGAAGTCCCTGATCCTCTTCACGGGATCCGAGTCGCCGGTGAGTTTTTTTCGTTTTCGTTCGAAACACGACGCAGCAAAGAAGGAAGAGGAAGAAACCCGACACTAGAAACGAAACTCTCGCTCTCTCTCTCTCTTTCCCTCTTTCTCTTTCTCGAATCTCTCAGGTCGTCGTCGTCCTCTCCGGCTCCATGGAGCCCGGCTTCTACCGAGGGGACATCCTGTTCCTCTCGTCGGCGCAGAAGGGCCCGCCGCTCAACTCGGGAGACATTGTCGTGTTCAACATCGGGGGGAGAGGTAAGTTGCTTAAATTTCTTTCTTTCTCTTTTTTTTTCATTTTTCGGGTCGGAACGAAGGGAGAACTCGAACCCCAAACAAAAATACTCACCTCCAAAACAAAAAATCTAAAACCCAAAACAAACAGAGATCCCGATCGTCCATCGGGTCGTGAAGGTCCACGACGGCGGCGAGCTGATGGCCACGGGCAGCGCAGAGAGCATAAACGAGAAGACCGGGAAGCTGGAGACAAAGGTAAAAAGTTTGAGAACAGAGAGAGAGTCGCTTTCCCCGTCTTGTTCTTTTGCGGGCCCTCTCTTTCTCGTGCTCTCTTTCGCTCCCCTCCACTGCCCCCAAACCACAAAAACAAAAACAACCAAAACAACAACAAAACAAAAAACAGCCGACGGGAGGCCCCTTCCTGCTCACCAAGGGAGACAACAACTGGGGCGACGACCGCGCGCTCTACGCCCGCGGGCAGCGGTGGCTGCGGGGGAGCGAGCACGTCATGGGCCGCGTGGTCGGCTTCCTCCCTCACGTGGGACGCGTGACGATCGTCATGAACGACTATCCCTTCGTCAAGTACGTCTTGATCGGCGTGCTGGCGCTGTTCGTGGTGACGAGCAAGGAGTAGGAGGAGAAGGAGAAATGAAATTTAAAAAAGGCAGTTTGACACACACGAGAAAAAATCAACTCTCTCTTTCGTTTTCACTCTCTTTCTCTCACTCTCTCTCTCTCTTTCGTTTTCACTCTCTTTCTCTCACTCTCTCCCTCTCTCTCTCTCTCTCTCTCTCTCTCTCTTCTCTCTCTTCTCTCTCTATTTCTTCCTCTACTTTTCTCCCGCGTGGTGCCGGCTTCGGCGCGGGGGGCTCTGAGGAGGCCCTCGAACAATGGCAGCAGCAGCAGCGGCACCCTCATCGTCATCGGGGGAATCGGCGTTGTCCTCCGCGGCCTGGACTCCGACCTTGGCCGCGTCCCCTTCGCTCGTCGCTCCTCCGAGCCTCGTAAGCTTCCCGGGAGGGCCCATCGGCACTGAAGGAGGAGAAGAGGGTAGTCCCGGGGAGGCAGGAGGCGCGTCAGTGAGCCTGGAGAGCCTCCCGGCGCTCTCGGCGGCAGCCGGAGCTGCCGGAGGCGGAGGCGCGGCGGCGGCGGGCTTTGCAGCAGCAGGCGCGGCGGCCGGCGCCTTGGCAGCCGCAGCAGCACCAGCTGGCGCCTTCGCAGGAGCCTTTGCCGGAGCGAGCGCCGGCGCCTTGGCAGGCGCCTTGGCCGGAACAGCCGCCGCCACTCCCTTGCTCCCCCCCGCCTGCGGACCCGCCAGCGGGAAGGCGCCCAGCGCCCCGACGGGCCCCGCGACGACGCCGGCCCTCGCGGCCGTCGACTTGGGCGCGGCGGAGGGCGGCGTCACGACCTCACCCGGGAGGGGGATCGCGTCGAGGCCGTGCACGTAGCGCTTGTGATTTTCCTTCTTGATGGGCTCGGTCTCTTTCCGGAGCTGGTACTCGTCCTCGGTCTCCTGTTGTTGTTTTTGTTTTGAAAAGTTTTCCGAATTTTCGGAAACGAGGACGAAAGAGAGGGAAAGAGAGTTGAGTTTTTTCCCCTTCTTTTTCTCTTGTCCGGTCTCCAATGCTCTCTCCCCTTTCTCTCTCTCTCTCTCTCTCTCTCTCTCTCTCTCTCTCTCTCTCTCTCCCTTTCTTTGTCTCACCCATTTGAACCCCTCGATGTACTTGCGAGTCGTCGGGGCGATGAGCGCCCGCATGGGGTTGAGCTTCCCGGGGGGGGGCGCGTCCTTGGTGAAGAGGTGGAGCGGGTGGAGGACCCCCTTCTCCTCCCTCTCCCGCTCCTTCTCCTCGTACTTGACCCAGCTGTTTTTGTTTTTTTCGTTTTGTTAGGTTTTTTAGGAAAGAGGAAAAGTCCAAGAGAGGGAGGGAGGAAGAAGAGAGTGAGTTTTTTTTTCCTTCCGTCTCTCTCATTCTCTCTCTCTCTCGACCTCTTTTCTCGACCCAAAAACGAAAACCTCTTCTGCTACTCACGCAGGCGTCTTCGCGGCTTTTTTATCAATAATCGCCTGCTCCTTGGCAGTCGGCACGTAGTAAGGGTTCGGGTCGGGAAGGTTCCCCACCCCGGGCGTCTTGATAAACTTCTGCATCTCGCCGTTCTTCTTGACGCGCGGCCACGACGCAAACCACTTTGCCGGGTGCGGGCCCCACTTCCAGTCGATCGGCACCTCTTTTTTGGCCGCCGCAGGCGCCTTGGCGACTGCGGCAGTGGCAGGAGCTGTTCCGGGCTTTGCAGCGACGACGGAGCCACCGGCCACGACGGCGACGGGCTTGGGCGTCGGCGCGGGCTTGGGCGGCAGGGGGACGGCGCCGAGCCAGCCGGCCTGCGTCGGCACAGCCGCCCTTGCCGGCGCCGGCGCCGGCGCCGCTCCCTTCTTCGCGGCTGCGGCGGCGGAGGGAGCGGCGGCGGAAACCGCTCTGGGAGTCGGGGTCGGGTCGCTCATCCTGGAGAGCTTCCCTGGTTGGGGCACGACGGCGGCGGCGGCGGCGGCGTCCGTCACCCTCGAGAGCTTGCCCGGCGTCGAGGCGGCGATGCCGCCCTCGGCGACGACGGCGGCGACGGGGACGCTCGTCGTCCCCGCCGCCGCCGCCGCCGCCGCCGCTGCTTGCTTCGTGGGCGGAGGCGTCGGGTCCGGGTCCGTCATCTTCTCCAGGCGCCCGGGAGGAGGCTGCGGCCTCTGCGGGGGCTGCGGCGGCGTCGTCGGTCCCGTGGCGCCTGCGAGGACCGCCGCCGTCGCGTCGGCAGACGCCTGGATCGCGGCGGCCTCCTCCGGCTTGAGCGCGATGCGGGAGCCGTCGCTTTCGTCTTCGGCGAAGAGGGCGGCGGGGTCTTCGACGAGCGCGGGAGCGGGCTCGTCCCCCCGGACCTGGAGGAGCATCCTCCGGTTGCCGACGCCGGCGAGGGGAGCGTCGACGCCGTCGGCCCCCGCTCCCCCGCGGCGGTGAGGAGGGCCCTGAGGCCTCTCGGGCCGCTCCGGCCTTTCCCGCTGCTGCGGCCGCTGCTGCTGCTTGAGGACCTGGCGGAGCATTCCGGAGCCCTGAGGGGGCACGGGCTGCTGCGGGGGCGCGGTCGTCGCGGCTGCGGCAGGGGCGGGAGGCTTTTGCGCGGCGGGAGCGGCGGTGTCAGCAGCAGCGGCGGGGACGACCGGGGCAGCAGTAACTGCAGCAGCAGCAGCAGCAGCAGCAGCAGCGGGGGCGACCGCAGGAGCAGGGTCGGCCCTCGGCGCCGCCGCGTTGGTCGCAGCAGCAGCAGCAGCAGCAGGCGCGGCGGGAACAGCGGGAGGAACAGCTGCAGCGGCGGCCCCCGCGGCCGCCTTCGCTCCTCCCCCCCCGCCCGCCGCCGCCGCCGCCGCCCCCTCGGCCCGCTCCATCGGGTGCCCGAGGATGCCGACGCGGTCCGGCACGACGAGGGGGGGCCCGCCGGCGGCGTTGGGAACAGCGGCGGCTCCGACGGGCCTCGGCTGCGCCGCCGCGCTCGCCGCGGCCGCCGCAGCGGCCCCCGCCGCCCCCCTCGCCTCGGCCCCCTCGTACCCGGGGGCGGAGAGGTCGGCCGCGGGCGGCGCGGGCGGCGCGGGCGCCTTGGCCGGCGGCGGCTTGCCCGAAGTCCCGGACGACAGCAGCGAGCTGGGAGCCGGCGTCGGCATGTTTTGCCCCTGCAGGGCGTTGACCTCGCAGCTCACGATGTTGCGGCACGGGTTGGCGATCGCGCCCCCGTACTCGTCGGTGGCGCAGATGGAGACCTGGGCCACCCTCGCGGCGGCGACGAGGTCGATAATCCTGGCGTTTGCCGCGGGGGACACGAACCGCGTCGCGGTGTCGCAGGCGCAGCCGTTGCTGACAAACTGCCGCAGCGCCGGGCAGCAGTCCGGTGAGATGACGGCGGGCTGCGAGCGCATGGCCAGGCCCACGACGCGGCACTCGGCGGTGGCGAGGCCCGCCGAGAACTGCTTGAGCGCGTCCAGCGCGGCGGCGCAGGGCGCGCCGGGCAGCGCGAGCCTCGCGGCCTGGCTCGGGCAGCTCTCGTAAAAGTTGTCCTGCGAGCCCGTAATGGCGGTGCGCGGGGCGTTGAGGGAGCCGGACTGGACGTTGTTCATGAGCGTGGACCCGTAGTTTGTGGGGACGTTCTGTTTTTGTTTTTCGTTGTGGTGTGGTGTGTGGTGGGCGGGAGGAAAGAAGAAAAGGGAGAAGAGGAGGTTGAGGTTGAAGGTCTCGACTGCCGGGGCATGCGCCTTTCCCTTCTTGCTTTCTCAATTCTCTCAGCTCCTCAACTCGGCCCTCTCTCACTTGGTTGGCCACGACGGCGTCCTCGACGATCCACGGGATGTGCGACACCTCGTTAGTCGACGACTTGATGGTGAAAGGCTGGGCGCGGGCGTAGGGCGCGGCGACGAGGAGCAGGAGCAGCATGGCGAGCGACGCCGACGAAGGCAACGGCGACGCCGCGTCGCCATTGTATTGTCGCTTGCCGCGCTTCCGGCGCATCCAGGACAGCCGCCGGTAGTCCGCCATTGCTCGATTACTGGCTATGTATGTCTTGAATACTGTTTGACGCGTTTAAAAAGGGGAGGAAAACGGTCGGACGAGTGAGTTGAAGGGGGGAACGTTTACTAGTGCGGACATGAAACTGCCGCCACCGCGTTTCAAGTTGAATTGGTCTTTTCTCTCTTTAGAGAGGCGTGCTCTGCCTCTTGCGAGCTCAAAGCCTCGCAAGAGGCTTTAGCCTCGCAGGAAGCAAGAGAACGTACTACGCCGCTGCCGAGCGTCGGGTCGCGAGAGAACTCGAGGAACGAGGGCCCTTGACGGGAAGGGAGACAAGGGCCTTGCGTCTTCTTCCACGAAGCTGCGAAGGAGAAAGAAGAACAAGAAGAAGAAGAAGAAGAAGAAGAAGAAGAAGAGTGGTTTTTTTTTCCGAGGTTTTTCTCCTATCTGCTTCAAAACGTTTTCTTCGTTCTCTCCGAGAGAGAGAGAGAGAGAACGGCGCGATCTTTCTTCGCTTCAGTGGTAAACGCTCTTAAGCGTCTCCTCTTGAGACGAGCTACGGTAAGCACAACACGCACTGCAATCGCAATAGTCAATCGCAGCTGCTCCGAACGGAGTTGCTCTGCTCGCTGAAACGCTCGCTCCGATTTCGGTTGAGCTGGCCATCGCGGCCATCTTTCATCTTTTTGCGTCCCCCCCGCACACGCGTCGCGGCGCTTTTATCGAATCGCAGTCAACTCCGAAAGCCTAGAACGACAAATTGAACCTTGTTCCTAACTAGAGCAAAGAAATCGAAGAATAACGAGCGTCTCTGCGCGGAGGAAAACGGAAAACGCGCTTCTTCCCCCTCAGCAATCAGCGCCCTCGGGAAAAAAAAACTTGTTTCTTCTTTTTCTTCTTCTCTCTTTTTCCAGGTCCCCCGAAGATGACGACCTCGGAGAAGAACAGCGGGCAGCCGCGGCGGCGGCGCAGCGGCTTCGCCCTGTCGTCGTTCCTGCTCGTCATCGCTCTCCCCATCGCCTTCCTCGCGCTCGCCAGCCCCGTCGTCGAAGCGAAGAAGAAAAACCCGGCCCCGGCGCCGGCGCCGGCCCCCGCGCTCCTCGCCGAGGCCGCCCGCACCCGAGCGGCCGCCGCCTTGGAGTCTTCCCGCGCCGAGGCCGCCGCGGCGGCCGCGGCTTCCCGAGCCCTCGACGACCTCCCGCGCGGCTCAGGCACCAAACCTTTCCAGCTCCAGTTCCTGGGCACGCATCGCTCCTACCGCGTCGCGCCCTCCAGAGCCGCCACGGCCTTCCTGCGCTCGCGGGACGGCACCGCCGCGCTCTCCGCCAAGGGCGACCCCAGCGGCCCCTCCCTCCTCGCGCAGGTCCTCTCCCCGGTCACCCGCGAGCCCCTTGCGGAGCAGGCCGAGAAGGGGATCAGGGCGTTCCACCTCGACGCGTGGGGAGACGGCGGCGGCGGCGGCCAAGGCGGCGGCTCCTCCTCCCTGTACGCCGCGGGATGGGCCGGGCCGAAGCTCGGCGGGGCCTCCTCCGGCGGCGACCGCCGCGGCCGCGGCGACGCCGCCTCGGCCGCCTCCACGGCGGCGCTCATGAGATCCAACCCGCGCGCTTTCAAGGTCTTCTCCGACCCCGACTTTGACGGCCTGTCGGTCTGCGCGACGCTCTCCGTCTGCCTCGCCGACTTGAAGGGGTGGTCGGACGCGCGGCCGGGGCACTCGCCCGTCGTCGTGTTCGTGGAACCGAGGGACGAAGCGCTCTTCAAGGGCAGCGACGTCGCGAGGGTTGCTGCGGCGAAGAGGAGCCAAGATGTCGACGGCGCTGCTGGAAACGGCACTGCTGCTGCTGCAGGGGGCGCCGAGGCAGCGGCTCCTCTCTCGACGACGTTTGACGAGATCCTGAAGGAGCTGACCCTCTCGGCGGGCCCGGCCTCGCTCGCCTCCCCTCCCAGGATCGACGCTGCGGCGCTCGTGGCCCTCGACGAGGAGATCCGCGCCGCCCTCGGGGGCAAGAGAGGGGCAGCCGGCGGGGCCGAGTCGAACGAGACCGAGGCCGCTTCCGCCGACGCCCCCTCTTGCTCCTCCTCGACGCTCCTCGCGCCGGAGGACCTCCGCGCCGCCTCCAACATGAGCTCGGGCTCGCTGCTGGCCCGCGGCGTCCTGTCCCGCGGTGGGAAGGGGTGGCTCGACGTGGACTCGCTCAGGGGGAGGATCCTCGTCGTCGTCGTGGGCAAGCACGCCGCTCTCTACGCCGAGACGATGTCGAAGACGAAGAGGGGCGCCGGCGCCGGCGGCAGGCAGGCCGCATTTGCCGCCGCGCCCTCGCAGGACGCCGCCGGGCCCGACACCCTGTTTTTGGACCTGGCTCCGAGGGCCATCGCCGTCGACCAGGCGGGCAACCCGCTCGCCCCAGCCCCGGCGAAGGTGCTGGCGAAATGGGAGGACGCCGTCTCTACCGCGGCTCGGTCGGCGTTCCTCGTCAGGGCGTCGGCGGACTTTGCCGGCGTCGAGGCTGCTGCGGCGGCGGCAGCGGGGGGAGCCTCCGCTCCCTCTCCTCCCTCGCGGGCAGAGGCCGTGCTCCGCTCGGGCGCGACCTTCGTGATGACCGACTACCCTCCCTTCGCGCCGGACCCGGCGACGGGATACAGCGTGGGCCTCAAGAGAGGAGGAGGAGGACGAGGAGGAGCGAGCGAAAGGGAGAAAAAGGCGGTCGCCCTGCGCTGCAACCCGGCGACGGCGCCGAAGAACCCGGGCTCGCTCTCGTTCGCCGAGGTGGGGTGCGCTGCCGTGCCGCCTGTCCCCGCTCCGACGAAAGCTGTCGCCGAGGTTCCTGCTTCTGCTGCTGCTGCTGCTGCTGCTGCTACTGCTGCCGCAGGAGGCGATGACGCCGCCGCTCCCGAGTCGCCGCCTCTGCCGCCGGCAAACGGGGACGGGCCATCGCCGGACGACCCTTACTACGGAGGAGACGGCACCCTGCTCGTCGCGGCCCCTGCCCCTGCCTCCGCCCCGTCGGCTCCTCTTCCGAAGCCCGTGGCTGCCGTTTCTTCTGCCGTCCCGACCTCCGTCTCGAAGTCGGCGGCTGCAGCCGTCTCCGCCGCGGCGAGGCCGAAGGCCGACGCCGAAATCGTCGTCGGGAGCGCCGCCGCAGCCAAGGGTGTAGCTGCCCCGATCGCCGCCGCCGCCGGTCCCGTCGACGACGCTGCCCCCGCCCCGAGGAAGGGGGCTTCTTGGGCCTCGCCCGTGGACGCGACGACGGCTCCTGCTGCTCCTCTGAACGCCGACGCCGCCGATGCGGCTGTGCCCCCGGCGCTGGCCGCTGACGACGAAGCGGCGGCGACGACGGTGGCCGCGGCGGCTCCGGTCGCCGCCGAAGCCGCCGCAGCCGCAGCCAATCCCGCTGCCGCCGCTGCTCCGGCGCCGCGCAGGCCCGGATACGCCACTCCCGCCGGCGCCGGCGCCGGCGAAGGCAGGAGCAGCAGCAGTAGCAGCAGCGGAGCCGCCGCAGCAGCGGCTGCCTCCAACGGCGACGGCGCTCCCGTCGCCGTCCCGCGCCGCCGCTTCCTCGACCCCGACGCGGCCCCGGAACCGGGCGCCAATCGCCCCTCCTTCATCCCCCTGGGCTCCTCCAGGATCGAGTCCGGCGATTCCCCCGACGGGAGCGTCGGCGTCCCGGCGGCGGCGGCGGCGACGGCCCCCGTCGTCGCTGCGGCCTCGGCCGCCAACGGCGAAGTCGCTCCGAGCGCCCGCAACGGCGGCGGCGGCGCCAAGAAGGCGGGAGCGGCGGCCGCAGACAGCCACGCGCGCCCGCGAGGCTTTGACGAAGAAGAGGAGGCCAACTCCCACACGGGCGACGCAGCGCTTGCTATGCCCAGCCTGCTCCCTTGAGGGAGAGTGAATGGTTTTGTTTTGTTTGTTTTTTTCTCGTTTTCAAAAGTGCAAACCGAAAAAGCATTCCCCAATCAGTTGTTCTTCACTAAACTTCAGTTTCTTTCTCTCTCAAAAAGACGTTCCTAGCTCATTCTCTCTCTCTCTCTCTTTCGTGGCTAGTCGGTTTTCTCATTCACCGCTATGACAGAGGTGTTGCACGGCTCTTTGCTTCAGTGAATAGGAGATTGGCAAAAGAGGCTCGGAAGGCGCGATGGAGCGCGGTGGCGTCGACGCCGGCGCTGCCGCTGCCGGTGACATGCCGACGACGAATCTGCCAACGTCGACAACCCCCGTGCTCGCCCGCGCCCTCGCCTCTTACGTCCTTCCGAGCTCCAGCAGCGGACTCGTGTGGCCCTCGATGTCGCGTCCAGGGTAAGAACAGATGGGGAGAAAGGAGAGAGAGAGAGAAAGATGAACGAGAAGAAGAAGAAGCAATGTCGGAAAATCCAGCCTAGCCTCCTCACTCGCTCAACCTCGAAACTCAAAAAAACTCAAAAAAACTCGACCGAAAAACACAGCGTCACCCGCCCTACGCGCTCCCGATCCCTCTCCGCGGGCTCCCAGCTCCACGGGCGCTGGAGCGCGAGCGTCGCTCCGCCGCGGGAGGCCAGAGACCAGCGGAGGTTGAGGAGGAGGAGCGAGGACGAGGAAGGCGAAACTTTAGATGCCGACGCCGCCCTCGACGCCCTCGAGGCCGACGCCCGCGGCTGGGGAGGGTTGGACAGTGATCTCTCCGCCTCCCTGCTCATGCTCCCGCGGGAGCTGATGCGGTCGCTGCTCGTCGAAGAGGCTGGGTGCTCTCTCCTTTCAGGAGGAGGGACAGGAGGAGGAGCGGCGACTGCAGCAGCAGCGCCCCTCCTCGCCGCTTCTCGTGCGACTCCGCCTCGGCGCTCTCTCGCTCCTCCTCCTCCGGTCGCGGCCGCGCGCTGCCGCCACGGACGGACCGACGTCCTTTGCCTCCGGCCGGCGGGTCGCATCGGGGAGGAGGCTGAGGTGGTCGTGTTCCGGTTCGCGAGGAGGAAGCGAGGGAGCGGGGGAGGAGAAGATCGGCGGCGGGAGAAGAAGGAGAGGCGCGAGAGAGATGATGACAACAGCAGCGGCGACGACGACGACCACGACGACGACTCTGCCGGCTCCTGGCCCTCCGACGGCGCCAGCAGCAGCAGCAGCAGCAGCGACGTCGAAGGATCGGAGCCGGAAGGGGAAGGATCCGACGACGAAGACGCAGACGACGACGAGCAGCGAGTCCCCGCCTGCCTCCAGACGCTGCGCCTCCCGGGGCCGGGGCTGCCACTCTCCCGCGCCGCGGCCGCGGTCGCTTCTCGCCCCGCTCCTCCTCCTCGCGGCGGCTCCGGCGGCGGCTCCGGCGGCGGCGGACCGGGCCCGACCGCCTTCTTCGCCGTCGCCGCCTCGCACTGGCTCTCGCTGCACGCCCTGGGCCTGCGGGAGCCCCTCTACTACGGCGCGGCTGGGAGGACCTGGGGCAGCAGCCCCGCGGGCGCCTTCGGGGAAGAAGAAGGAGGAGGGGCAGGAGGCGGGGGACGGGGGCGGACGGCGGCGGCGGCGGCTCCGGCGGCGGCGCTGGCGCTGCAAGCGGCCGAGCGGATCTCCGCCGTCGCCCTCTGCGCCTCGTCCCCCTCCCCCGGCTCTTCTTCTGCTGCTGCTTCCTGGGTGGCGGCGGCTCCGGTGCGGCTCGCCTTCGCGACGGAGAGCGGGGGGGGTATCTACGAGGCCCTGCCGTTCGCGGAGGGGGCGACGGCGGCGGCGGCGGCGCGGCCCCTCCCGCCGTTCCCCCGCTCCTCCCGGCCGTCGCCGCCGCCGCGCTTCAGGCCGCTCGCGGCCCGGCTCGCCGCCGGCGCGGGGGCCGCCGCCGCCTCCTCCCCCCTCGCCTGCGGCTGCTCCTCGCTCCCCTGGTCCCCTCCCTGCCCCCACTCGCACCTGGCCTGGCTGGGCGCGAGCCAGCACCCGCACGCCCTGCTCTCGGCGGAGGGGCGGCGCGTCTCGCTCGTCGACCTGAGGGCGCGCCCGGGCTCGGCGGCGGCGGCGGCGGCGCTGCTCCCGCGCGGGGGGCTCGCGACCGCGCTCTGCTCCTCCTCCTCGTCTTCTTCTTCTTCTTCTTCCCATCTCTTCGCCGTGGCCACGCACGCGAGGGACGTCCTGCTGTTCGACTCGAGGAGGCCCGCGGCGCCGCTCGCCTCCTGGAGGCTGCGGGAGAGCGGCGGCGGCGGCGGAGGAGGAGGAGGCGGCGGGGGGAGCGCTTCTCCGATCACGGCGCTCTCGATCTCGCTCTCGCCCCCTCCGTCCCGCTCCTCGTCTCGTGCTCCCTCCGCCTCCGCTTCTCCCTCTTCCCGCGGCTCCGTGCTCGCCGTCGACTCGCGGGGGGCGGCCACCTGCTGCGCCTTCGAGCGCGGCGCGAGGGCGTCGCGGCTGCGGCCGGACGGCGAGCGAGGGCTCCGCGTCGTCGCCGACGGCGGCGGCAGCGGCGGCGGCGGCGAGAGAGGTGGCGTTGCTTCCGCCCCCTCTTTTTCGTGGCGCGCCCTCTCCGCCGCGACGACCACTGCGGCCCCGCCGAGGGAGATGACCGAACTGAAGAAGAAGAGAGAGGGTATCGACGGCTTTCGTCCTTCTCCTCGCTTCAGCTGCAGCTTCGGCTCCGCCGCCGTCGTCTTTGACGGTGCTTCTTCTTCTCCTCGACGTCCTCGTCCTCCTCCTTTGACGCTGCTCTTCCGCTGCGAGGGAGGAGGAGGAGGAGGAGGGGGGGGGGGGAGGGCGGGCGGATCCCTGCTCGTGGACTCGCTCTCCTCTTCGTCGCCTGCTCCCCCTCCTCCCCCCCACCCTTCGCGGGACGGAACCACCGTCGCCCTCGCCCTCCCTGAGCCGGCGGCAGTCCCCGCGGCGAGAGAGAGAGAAGGGGCGAAAGCCGCTCTCCGTCCTCCTCCTCCCTCTTCTGCTCCTCCTCCTCCTCCTCCTCGCCCGCGGCAGCAGCAGAGCTTCGGACCGCGCGTGCCCCCCTACGACGCGAGGCCCGTCGCGGAGCTGCTGACGGCGGCGCTGGAGGGCTGGGAGCGGAGGCGGAAGAAAAGGGGGAGGGGCAGGCGGGGAGGAGGAGGGGACGGCGGCGACGGGGGAGGCGGCACGGGAGGGTGGAAGCGGCCAGCGAGCAGTTCGGGCGTCCCTCCCTCGTTCGAGGGACGCGTTCCTCCTCCTCTCGGCGGCGACGACGACGGCGGTGATGTCGAAGGAGTCGGGGTGACGGAGAGGATCGCAACGAGGCTTCGGTCGCTGCAGCAGCAGCAGGAGGAGGAAGAAGCGGTGGCGGCGAGAGGAGAGGGAGAGGGAGAAGGAGAGGGAGAAGGAGAGGGAGAGGGAGGGGGAGCGAGGCCGCAGCAGCAGCAGCAGCAGCAGCAGCGACCTCCGCTCCCTGTCCCTGCTCCTCCTCCTCCCTCGCGCCATTCGCGTTCGGTCGAGCAGCTGCTCGCGGCGTGGCCGGACTGATTTTTGTATCTTGTAAAAAACTGAAACGCACTTTGATCATCACTTGCGCGTTACTTGAAGAGAGAGAGAGAGAAAGAAAGGAAGAGAGAGGGAAAGAGAGAGTCTCTCTGAGAGGTCGAGGCCGACGATTCGTCAGCGCCGAAAAACACTTCTCGGGGAAAAGAGTTTGCGCCTTGGAGTTTCAGCTTCTTCAATTCCTTCTTCCGACATCGAATTGGGACACTTTTAAACCCGATGTCGACTATGCGTTCGCGCGTGCTGCTCCTCGCGACAGCCGTGCTGCTCGTCACGGGCGGAGCAGCGGCCCAGGCCGTCTTCTCGGAGCCCGATGCCGACGCCCCCGCGCCGCGGAAGCGGGCGTCGGTCGTCGAGCCCGATGCCGCGGACGCTGCTCCCGTCGCTCCTCGCCGAGTCGCGGCTGTCGCTGACGATGCAGTCGCCCCCGCTGCAGTGGCCCCCGCCGCTCCTGCCGCCGCCGCCGCTGCTCCCGTCTCCGCCGTCGCGGACGCGGGAGGATCCGAGGAGCCCCAGGGCCTGCGCCCCAAAACGCAGCTGGCGACGAAGTACGAGCCGGGCCAGAAGATTCTCAACGACGAGGGGCTGCCGTTGGTGGACCGATACGTGGCGGGGTCGCTCGTGAAGAGCGTCAGGGACTCGGGTGGCAACACTGTGTGCGAGATGGTGCTGCAGGGTGAGTGAAGTCTCTGTGGGAGTTGAGAGAGAGAGGGAGCAGGGAAACGACGATGATGCAATCAGAGTTCAACAGAGAGGAGGAGGAGGAGGAAGGTGGAGGCGCGCCTTGATTTTTTGGCCAGCAATTCTGTCAATCGCCGCCCCGCCTTGAAGCGCCCCCCCCCCCAGAACTGGCTGCCTCTGCGCTTTCTTTTACCGATCTCTCTTGCGTAAATGAACGATGCAATGTTTTTTCTTGTCGGACTTGGTTTTCAGATCGAGAGATGCGGGGAACGAGCGGCACAACTGATGTCGAGAGAGAGCACACTCGTCGTCGTCCCTCTCTTTTTCCTTTTTTCGCACGAGCGTGATGGCGCTGCTGCTGCCTCGCACTTCGTCGTTGCGCTCTCCCCCTCGCTCTCAAACTCAACCTTTCCAACGACGGAAAAAAACACACACCACCACCACCACAGGCCCCACCGCCGACAACATCCTCACCTCCGCCTCCGGAGGCCGCCGCTCCCTCAACCCGGGCAATCGCCCTTTACTCACCGCCTACATCTCGTGCCGCGGCCCGAAACCCTTGGTAATGCACGCGGGACCCGCGCTCGCGCCGTTTGCCGGGAACTTTTCGGGCGTCGAGTACATCAAGGAGGTGCAGCTCCCCGGCGGGGCCATCGAGATCAGAGGGCAGGACGTCACGATCGAGAACTCGTTCTTCGTCAACCTGAACTACATGGTGAGAGAGTCTTTTGTCTTCTTTTTTCTTTGTGCTTTTCGGGGGGGGGGCGTGGAAGAGGTCGAAAAATGGAAAAGAAAAAAATATGTTTCGTTCTCGTTCGCTCACCTCTTCTCTCTCTTTCAAAAAAAAAAAAAAAAAAAAACAGGGCAAGGCCGCCATCGCCTTCTCCGACTCCAGGGCCGCCATCGTCAACTCCACCTTCGTCGCATGCAACAACTCCGCGGCCGGAGCCCTCTACGCCAACGATTCTTCTATCATCCGCGTGCTCGACTCGACGTTCACTAACAACGGCGGAGGCCAGGGCGGCGCGATCAACGTGCAGAACTCTTCTCTGATCATCAACGGCACCACGTTCCTCAACAACACCTCCCGCGGCGAAGGGGGAGGCGTGGCCGCGGTCAACGCCACGGTTCTGCAGATCTACAACTCGTCGATGCTGTTCAACACCGCGAAGAACGGCGGCGGGCTCTTTGTCGAGGATTGCGGCCGCGCGACGTTTTTCCAAAACACTTGGACGGGAAACCTGGCGAAGAAGGCCGGCGGAGCGCTTTGGCAGACCAAATGCTCCGGGGACGTGACCGAGAACAGCTTCAGGAACAACAGGGGTGAGGAGTGAGGAGAGGAGGAGAAGGAGGAGGGGGGGGGGAAGAGAGAGGGAGAGGATGAAAGAA
>Ga0315287_10001593_pt1 | contig 21092 bp, 10 predicted proteins | sample YL17G11_0_MG_FD_205037 | JGI IMG/M metagenome (GOLD analysis project Ga0315287, IMG submission 205037) | Sediment microbial communities from Yellowstone Lake, YNP, Wyoming, USA - YL17G11_0 | ecosystem: Environmental > Aquatic > Freshwater > Lake > Sediment | place: USA: Wyoming | collected...
TTCAGGACGAGGGATCTGCTTTTCGGTGATAAACGAAGGCTGCAAGTGAAAAAGCAGATTCCTCACATTCGTTCGGAATGACATACTTGGAGGCTTCGTTTGGCTCCGGTCGGAATGACATGGGCTGAACGCTAAGTCAGTATCCGAAACTCAGTAGGATACTGTTTACGGCGCGGAGGGGGGCTGTAATAGCCGCCCCAATTGGATGCGAAATTCTATCCCTTCGCGGATTGAGGATATTGGAGAAAATGAATATGAAACAATTCTTCTGGCGTGGCACTACGCTGATTCTGATGGTTGTGCTGGCTATTGGAGTCATGGGACAGCGGGCGGCTTATGCGGAATTGAGCGAGCCGACGTGTAATCCGATGACCATTGGTACGCGCAACTCGGTGTTCACTTTCGAAACGATATGGACGGATGGTGAGGATCTCTGGCCCGATGGCAGCAACGTGCCGGTGGACGCTCCGGGCATAGTCTGGCTTATGGGGGTCGGCGGTGGCGACGCCAACTTCCCTGGCATACCCATGTTCTACGTGGAGGGCATTCCGCGGTTCGGCGCTTTATACAGGACGTATGTAAGCCCCGGTCTGAACATGATAAATCAGATTCAGTGGCCGAACTGCCCTAAGCTCAATCCGCAGCCGGGGGATTCCCCGTATGAATTCCTCCCCGCGGCTCCCGATCCCGCGATCCCGGATTCGTATTGGCCTGGTTGGCCGCAGCCTGACTGGGTTAAGTACCCGAATTCGTTCGGGTTTCCCAATACGCTGCTGTATGGCCCGTTCTACAGCGGCCTCCCGAGACCGATTTGGTATGCGCCTGGTTTGCCGCCTCCCAACAATGTCTGGGTGATGACTACCACCTATACGCCGAGTGAGGATCCGCTTGTTCCTCCGACCATAGATATCATAACCAGCGGCCTGATCCATCCAGTCGTTTATGGCTCGAATCCTAAGTTTTACCCTGATTCCCACGTGGTCAACTACGGCGGCGGCGCGTTCCGGATGTTCACCTACTGCTATCCGAACCTCATGGCACTCATCGATTTCAATAATGGTAATGATCCGCTGGATATCGAGCCGGTGTTGAGCCGGAGTATGGAGTCCCCTAGCCCGGACGATGGTTCGTCGAGCCATGAGTTCATCTTCCGGGTTCACTACATCGACCTCGACGGTCTGGCTCCGCTGGGCTGGGGCGTGTCTTCCGGCGTGGTCCTGTATCTGGACATCGCGGGCACTGGTGATTACAAGCCGTTCCCGATGTATCTGGAGGCAGGAACCCCCGCCAACGGGATTTACATGACGCGCGTAACCACTCTGGATTCTTATATAGCATCCACCATAGTCCGCTTCCCAGGCCCCGCGTTGTTTTCGTGTCCTGAAAGATGGGCGTACCGGTCGCTGCCGATCGGCACTTACCACTACTTCTTCGCGGCTGCCCGCGACTCACTGCATTTCAACAACGACCCCCTTATGCCTTACGTGCTGGACCTGCAGCCGAATCCCGACGAATGGGGAGTTGGTGGATGGGGCAATGGTCTTGATCCCACGTACTCGCGCGCGGTGACCGGTTATTCGGGAATCGATCGGCCTGCTCACAGGAGGTACACCGACCCTTACGTGTTCATGGAGAAAGACTGCACCGTCTACGTCGACCGGATGGACCTTGCGCCCGGCTTCTTCGATAGCGAATCCTATTCCCTGCCCTACCAGTGGAAAAGCAGCGAGCACCCCAGGGTTTCGTGTGAACTCACGGTACCAGAGAATGGCGATGAACTGGGCATCTCGTATTACGACCTGGGCAAGTACGGCTCCGGCCGCTTCTACGGCACTATTTGGCCTTATAAGAGATCAGTCAATCCGCTCATGTATGGGTCCACCATATACGGCTACAACGTTAGCCAGAGGGCGGAGTTCGCCGGCGTATCGCCGAACACGGAAGTCGAATTCCGTATTATGTGGCGGCAGATCGATGGCAAGCGCCCCAACAAGATGCAGGTGTTCATCAACGACGCCAACACCCGCACCGATGTCCCGGGTTCGGCCGATTTGGTGGGGGGAATCCCAACAGACCTGAACGCCAACTACGGATATACCGGCCACACCATGCTGGCGGACAACACCAACGGCGATTTCAGGGCCGGCGTCTGGTACAGGTACCGCACCAAGGACCTGAAGCTTGGTCCGCACACATATTACTTCGAGGCTTCGGATGACGAGCAGACCGCGCTCTGGCCGCGCCGGCCCGATTACTACATGTATACCATGGCTGATACATTCTACATGGACTACTGGGAACCCACATGGAGCCCGATGCCCGAGAGCGATGCCGACCTGGCAACGTATGATGACAACGACTACTGCCCCGGCCCGTATGTGAACACTCCTTCGGTCCTGAGTGATTACTCAGTCACTCCGACGAGCGGCAAGATGGGCCAGAACTTCAAATTCCGCGTGAAGTACGCTGACATTGATGGCCAGCGGCCCTACTCGGCTTATGTGTATATTCAGACCGGCAACGGCGCCACTCCGCAGAGATGCGTGATGAAGCCGGAGATCAAGATCAACCCGATGGTCGACAACCGGGCTTTGTTCAAGAATGGTGTCTACTACATTTTCGATACCGCCACGATGGAAGGGCTTGCGCTTAAGCCGGGCACACGCAGCTACTACTTCGAATTCACCGATGACTGGGGCCGTGTGACGGACGTTAACGACCGTATCGTCGGCGACACTGTCAACGTGACCGATGATGGCCGGCAGTGGAAGCAGGGCCCGACTATCGATGGACCCCAAGCCCCGACCCTGACGCTGGGCAAGGCCGAGGCTGCCGACGGCACAAAGAATGCCGCCACTATGTGGAAGTTCAGCGTCAAATACAGCGACTGGAACAACGATCCACCCTCGGTGATCAAGGTCTTTATCGGCCAGTTGCAGCCGGACGGCCCGGAGCTGCCTGATGGAAACATATCCGGGAAGGCCATTCTTTGGGATGCGGGACATACTATGCTGCCCGCGGACCCGAACAACACGGTCTTTACGGGCGGCGCTTTCTACTACTACAATACCCGGCTTCCGGGCCAGACATTCGTGGAAGAGCAGACAGGCAAGCGTTATTTCTATGCGTTCCTGGCGTTTGATGGCACGACTTGGGCGACATGGAAAGTGAAAACAAACCCGAACGATCCTACCGACTTGCCTTCGGACTCAGCGTGCATGTACGTGCTCAAGCCATTGGATACGACCGCCGATCCCACGGTGTTTACGTTCCCGATTCCCGATCCATATCTCGGCACGGAGACCCCGATTGTCGGTCCGATGATGGTCGACCTGCCCAATCCGCTCGGAGAGTTGTCGGATGCGCAGGTGTATCTGAGCAATACCCCGCCTTCGGCTCCCGACGGGCTGCCGGTTCTGCCTGGGGTAGCGCCAACGATGATCGATGACGAGAAGAGCGGTTGGGTCGGCGAGCTGCGATTCAGCGTGATGAAGGGCATAGCGGAGGATGTCGACCTTACGCCGTCCGATACTTATGTGCTTCCCGATTCACCGGGGCTTATCGCTCGCGTGCTGGGTGTCTACGAGACAATGGATGACTTGGTCGCTGACCAGAACAACAAGTATACAGGCGCGGACCTCGATGAGACCATGAGGGGGACGGTGGATCCGCTGCAGCAGGATGGCACCATCATTCTGCCCGCGGAGCCGTGGCGAATCGGTGAGGTGACCGAAGTCTCCGTGAACGGCGCGCCGATCGTGAGCGCAGACCTTTGGGTGAATCCCAAGGGCCAGATAATCATTACCGATCCGGCGGAGGCTGCACTGCTCGTGCTCGGTTCGCAGGTGGACATCGCCTACAAGCGGACATTCCATATTCCGGGATTCCCCAAGATATGGCTGACGGAGGTTCTCAGCGCCGGCAAGAAGGGTCAAACTGTCTTCATAAAGTATGACGACATGAGGTTTACCCACCAGGTCCGCGGCGAGAGCGCGGTCGATGCAGACGGCTTCTACTATTTCCAGCCGGACGGCTTCTGGACCGGGGTCATGGCCTTTAAGGAGAATACCACCAGGGATTCGCTCGACGGCTTCCTGGGTGTGTGGCTCGACAAGGCAAACACATCGCCCAACTACTTCAACCCTTCGATCGGCTTCGGGCCGCTCGATGTGCCGATACCGCTGACAACGAACACGCCCAGCGGCTCGATAAACCAGTATTGCCGCTACTACCAGATGGGCGAGTATCACATAGACAGATGGAACCGGCAGGTTGTGTTCCCTGGTGGCGCTCCGGGCGAGCCCGTGTATGCCACATACATGTTCGGGCGGCCGATGGTGGACAAGGACGGTCCGATCTGGATCGTAATGAACACTTCGCCGCACCTCTCGAACGGCAAACTGATGCCCAAGAACGGCACCCGGTCCACCTCGTACGTGTATACGGTCATTTATCAGGATTTCGATGGTCCCAATGGCCAGGCGCCTGATTATGTGCGAGTGTATATCGATGACATCCCCTATGATATGGCTCCAGTCGGCAGCAGCGTGACGCCGGCCTACAAAGAGGGTGTGACCTTCGCCTACACCGCCACCGGCATGTCCCCCAGGTCTCATACATTCAGGTTCGACGCGAGTGATGGGGCGTCGGTCGCGTGGCTCGACAAGAACGGCGAGCACCGCTACGAAGACGGTAACCTCGGCGATCAGCGCGTCGACTTCGACGGGCCGTGGGTCAATGACCCACCGCAGCTTACCAATGGCGCCGCCAATCCAAATCCCGCCACGGGGGCTATCACGACCAATGACAGCGTCGACTACACCGTCACCTACACGGATCCGGACAACGATCCGCCGTTCGAATATGACTCCATATTGGACGCCTCGGGCGCGGACATTATCGGCAAACCGAGAGTGTGGATCGACAGCGGCTCCACCGATGTCAGCTATGAGGCCAAGATCGTCGATCTGGCGGTGGACCCCCTGGAGCCGTCGAAGAAGAGAATAATTGTGGTGCAGACGCCGGCGGGCGGCGACCCCGGCTGGGTCACGAACCAGTTTGCCGGCAAACTTATGCAGATCACCGAGGGTCCAAACCTCGACCGCGTGTATCTCATACAGTCGAACACCTCGAATGCTCTGTCGATAGCGACTGATGACCTGAACACGGACTTGGCGGGTTATCTGACCGGCGGCAGCATAACGACCCCGATTCCTTTCCGAATCAACGGGCTGGTTATGGCCAAAATCGACCCGACAGATTCCACGTATACAGACGGCGTGGGCTACAAAATCACTGTGCCCAGGCTGGCCGCCGGAACCCACAAGTTCCACTTCACGGCGCGCAGCCGCGTGACGCCTCCTGTCTGGTGGACAGACCCGTTCCTGCCCTATTCATTGGAGGTCAGGTTCCCGACCACAGGCGATACTAACGGTCCGACTGTCGTCAGCACCCCTCCCAGCGGCAACCGTGCTCCTACTCTTACCGGAGCAGACTTGTTTGCCGGCCCTTATGTGAAGAAAGCCGACGAGTGGGCCGATCTGTTAACTGTCCAGTTGAATACGGGTAGTGGGGGCAATTGGTCCGCCCTGGAACTGACGAACTTGCGCCGCATCGAGGGCGTGTATCTCAACGCGACGCTCGACGCGAACGCAGCGTTCGATATCGTCAACTATTTGCCTTTGACCAGCCCCGTGACGACTCTGTCGCCCACGAATACGTTTGGTCTGCCGGCGCCTATGCCAGCGATTGTTGCCGGCGGGGATTATGTCCAGTTTGGCGCTCCCTCGGTCGATAGCGCGATGCCCGAGAGACCCGCCATCGGCGGCGCGAGCCTGTTGGCGATAACGCCCGACGCTCCCGAGCGCATAGACACGGTCGTCGGCGTCTATCTCACTGCCGACCTTGCCGGAACGAACTACTACGGCTCAGTTGTTGGGTCAAAGATAATTATGTCGCGGCGGCTGCCGGCCGGCACGGCGCGCGTCTACATCCGCTATACCCTCGCCGACGTGACGACCAGGGCGCTATACCTGAAGTACTACCGGAACACGCCGTCCGTCTTCCTGTCGGGCGATCCCATGACCTATCGCATCAATTATGCTGATGCGGACAATGATCCGCCCACTTACCACGGAGGCGTTCAGGGCTATGTGAAGGTGTTGTTCAGCACCACGAGTGTGCCGCACTTCCTGATACCGTTCGTGACACCACCGGACTACATATCCCCGGCGACGCTCAGCGTGACAATGACCGATGCTCCCGAAGGCGCCAGCAAGTATTACTACTTGGGTTCAGACGGATATGACCCGCAGAATCAGGTCAGATCACCCATTGCCGCGACCGGTGCGAACGATCCGGCGATCACCGTGAACTATAAGCCTGTCTTGAGTGGAGCGATTTTCACTCCCCCGGCAGGCCTGCCCAGTGTCGTGTTCACGTTCACGGTCACCTACAGAGACACCGACGGCGCGCAAACCACGCCTACCGTCACCGTCAGACTGATCAAGATCGATGGCACGCTGGTGGAACTGCCGCTGCGCTCGATGACAGCCGGCAGCGGCGCCATCGCCACGGGCAGAACCTATACGTTAGCTCTGCCAAGCGGGACCCTGGCTGCAGGAACCTATTCCGTGGCATTTGAGGCGCACGATGGCACGCAGCCCGCTGTTCCGATCACGCTCGGGACCAACCTGAGGGTCAGGCTGACCAATGACGCGCCGGTGATAGTAGACGCGGCGGTGACCCCGACCGCCGGCAAGGCCAGCACGACATTCATCTACACGGCTCACTACAGAGACCCTGATGGAGATCCGCCGGCCGCGGTCTTCAACGGCCAGCGATATGAGGCTCTGACTCTTATCATCGACAAGGGTACCAGCAAGGAACGGATCGTCAGGATGAATAAGGTCCCCGTGCCGCCGCCCATCCCGGGGCAGCCGGGCCAGAGCTATACGGATGCCGCCGGCTTACTCTTTAGGAGCGATGGTATAATCGGCAGCCAGCTCGGCTCGGGAAGCCACACGTTCGAGGTCCAAGCGAGTGATGGCACGCTGTCCGCTGCTCCGGTGAGCGCAACGAACGCGCCGATTCTGCTGGTGCCGTTCTTTGACCAGCTTCGAATCGTCAGCGCCGGCGCGGTTGATCCTTTCACCGCCCCTGCCGTGACCAGTCCGGCTGTCGGAGACAACGTGTTGATCGTGGGACGCATCAAGTTCCCCAAGAACGGCGTAACCGGCAAGCCCGGCAGCGACCAGCAGATTACCTTCACGGTTACCAAGCCCGACGGGACTCCATTCTCGCTGCCGGGCAGCATGATCATGCTCGATGACAGCACGGATGCGAACTACTGGGTCGGCAAGATCGCTGTGGTCGACTACCAGATCGGTGGTGACCCAGCGCTGGTCAATGGTCTGAATCTGACTCTGTCCGCCACTGGAGAGTGGAGTTTCTCCGCGTCCAGGCCAGGCGATTCGCTGTGGGATCCCGCCCAGGCGGATTCCGTCATCGACGGGCAGAACGATATTTTCAAGACCACCGTGGGCGGGCCTATGAGAACTGTTGCGGTCAAAGATCCGCTCAGTCCGGCGAGCAGCACGCCGCTTGTGGATATGGTGACTCCCGCGATGGTTATCGCGAACGGTGACATTGGTCGCATCTTCGGATACGATTGGGTTCAGGAGATGACGATCGTGCGGTGGGACCCGCTCACAAAGAGTTACTTCCGCTATGGAACCGGCACGTTCCCGCTGCTCCAGCCCGGTGACGCTGTCTGGATCAAACCGAAGATCAGTTACACGGCCGAATCCATCAGGCAGGCGGATATCGACAGCGGCCTATTGAATAATGGCAATCCGAGTGTTCTGCTGGACGCAAGCATTGACTACAGGCTGCTGCATACCTACAGCATGGCATATCCGCTGGCAGCCGGCTCGACAAACAAGGCTCCGTGCAGCATTCTGATGCGTGCCGGCTGGAACCAGTTCGGGAACATCTTCTTCAACTATAAGAAGGGCGGCGGCGGTTTGGAGTTGACACCTAAGCAGGACGTCGGTATCCCATTATCGGAACTCAAGGTCAAGTACCTGAACCAGACGCTGTCGATCGCCGATGCGGCGGCGGCCGGCTGGATTCGGGACTACGCGTGGCGCTTCGATGCGGCGGCGCGGCAGTATGTTCTGGTGAGTGCTTCGGCCACGGGCGCCGAGCGGGTGCTCAAGGCATGGAGTGGATACTGGATCAGGACATTCGTCGACTGCGACCTGATTATCGATCCGAATACGACATATAACGGCGCCGCGGCGTCCGGTGCATCGTTTATGTCTCTCGAGGCGGCTCCTCGGGGCGAGTACGATATGCCGCCCCCGGCGCCGTAGCGGGTAACCAACGTGACGCGCTGTCCGTCTAACCACTGACGGACAGCACGTCAGGACTTATTGTGCTTTATTAGGATGGAGGATTCTCTTGGTATGAGAAAACTGGGTAGAACGCGAATCTGGACGGGTATATGTGCTATCTTGCTGATCGGCTGCCTTGCGGCGGGTTCAGCGGATGCCGGTCTGTTCGGGCTGTTTAAGGGAAGGTCGAGCCGAGCCTCGGCGCCGAAGCCGTCGAACCTGATCGTGTTTCCCTTCGATCAGCCGCAGAGCATGCAGGCGCCCGAGGGGATGGGTTTAGAGCTGGCTTCGGCTTTGCGAACAATGCTGAATGGCAACAAGCGGTTCAGCCCGATTCTCTATAGGGAGAAGCTTTCGCCGATCAAGAGGGCGCGAGAGGACGGCACCTTGAAGCCCAACAAGGATGTGGCGCCTTTCACCGAAGACCAATCCAAGCCTCTGGAACTGGCCAGGCTGCTGGCGGCGGACTACTTCGTGGTCGGGGCCATCGAGGATGTCAAGATCGATGCCGCCAAGAAGACCGCCCAGATGACACTGTCCATGGACCTCGTGGATGCCAACAGCGGGAAGCTGGTCAAGACGATGCTGATCAACGGCTCGACGCCGGAGAATGCCAATAGCGCCAGCCAGGAAGATGCCATTGCCTTGGCTGCCGGCGATGCGATTACCAAGCTCAAGGCTCAGCTTTTGGAAGAGACGAAGCCCAGCCCGAGCACGGCGGTTGCTGCTCCCAAGGTGCTGCCCGAGGCAAGCGCCCAACCCAAGGAGCCCAAGCGACCGGGCACCGGTAACTCCGGGACAGGCGCCAGAGTGGCGCCGGTCCCGCCGCCTCCGGGCGGACCGAGTAGCTCGACAGGACCCGGCGGGCCTCCCACCCCCACGCCGCCGTCCGCTGCCTCGGCCGTACCTGTCGCGCCACCTACTGACGAAGCAGTGCCTGCCGACGAAGCCACTCCTACCGACGATGGTGAGCCGACGCCACCAGCGGCCCCCGGCAATTAACCACACGGTACTTGGTCTGCGTGTGGTCTGCTGCGGGAACGGGTGACCACGCCAACCTGTCAAGTCTGTACGATCAAGAGTTCCCGCAGCTCTGTTGCTTCGGCTGCATGCAACCGAAGCATCCTAAGCACAGCCAACGCTTGAGAAGCGTCGAAGCAGTAGATGAACCCGCGAGACTCAAGCCTGTCTGATTGACCCCGTGAAACCTCAGGTGTATCATAACCTCATGCGCGCGATAGCTGTTTTTCTGATTATGCTGTCTCTCGTGCTCTTGCTGGCCGGGCCTCAGGAGGCATTCGAGAACTTCACGGTTTGGCTCAGAGCGAATCCGCAGGCGATCGCGGCCGACTCCATCAGCTCCACTACCATCAGCGCGGAAGTGCTTGACGGCACGGGCAAGCACGTCCCGGACGGCACGCGGGTGGAGTTTACCACCAGTCTCGGCATCATCGACCGCACCGCCACCACTGTTGCCGGGGTCGCCAGGGTTCGGCTCGAGAGCGGCAGCACCACAGGTACAGCCATAGTATCCGCGGTGGTTGCCCGTGGGCAGGCCGTTGGCCGGCTCAACGTGGCATTCCTGGAGCCCGGCACCGAGATATCCAGCGAATCGTTCATTTCGGTGGAGTCTGATAAACATTTGGGATATGATGTCAGCCGCCGCCTGGTCGATGCCGCCGGCGGCGTGCGCATACGCAGCCGTGGTCTGACCATCGAAGCCGAGTCGGCCCAGATCAGTGTCATCTCCAATATCCTGAGGGCTGCCGGCCGGATGGGCGGGCAGGATATCACCATATCGCTCGGGGATAAGAAAGTGGCCGCGAGCGCGCTGTATCTGGATTTCACCTCGATGAGCGGGGTCTTGATCACCCCGGCCGCGGATGGCGCGAAACGCATGCTCTTCAGGGGTTACGATCTCTTCGTCCAGCCCGACACAGACCCTTCGGAAACAATTAGATTCGGCTTCGAGCCCATCAGCGAAAGTTCGATGTTCATCAAGGCGCGCAGCCTCCTGATCAGGCCCGGGCAGGAGATCAAGATCAAGCGCGCCAGTTTTTATGTGGACGGCGAGAAGGTCCTGAGCATACCCCTGCACGTCGTCCCCTTGCAGAGCAGGTTCGGGGGCATGGATCGCGTGTTCACTTACGGCACGGACGGTCTGCGCGTCGATCTGCCACTCTATTACTCGCTTAGTGCCAACGGCACGGGAGCCTTGAGAATCAAACACTCGGAGCCGACGCAATGGGGATACTATACCGCCGGGCAGTCCGGCTGGCAGGCCGATATCGAGCAGGAATACAACATAGGCGCGTCGACAGACGGCAAATTCACACTCAACCGCATCACGTCCGGCGAATGGGGGGCGAGATGGAGCCACCGGGTCGATCTGGGGCACAACTCGCAGGTATACTCATTCCTTGATTTTCCGTCGCACAGGGACATCTACAGCACAGTCGACTACCGCCGAGCGTTCAAGAACTACACCGCCGCGCTCCATTTCAGGGGCGCCAAGGTCCAGAACCGGGACGATCAGTATTCCACAAGCCTCAACCTTCAATCCCGCTCCAAGCCGCTGATCGGCAATGCCGTATCTTACGCGTTGAGCACTCACCTCTCCTATGCCAATCAGCTTACGGGGTCCGAGAGAATCGGCAGTGGCCTTGGACTCCAATTGTATGGCAAGTCGCTCCAGTTCAGCAGGTCGGATAGCCTCTCGACCTCGATGACCATATCCCAGGACTGGGGCGGGGGGGCTGCCGGTACGTCGGTCTACGCGAATGCCGGATACATGCGGACCCTGGGCATGATAGGCCAGATGGGGCTCAACTACAGCTACGCATGGGGCAGCGCGGCCAATTCATTCACTTCCCAAAGACTCAGCGCCGACCTTTCGCTGAGGCCATCGGCAAAGTGGGACTCGCGCCTTTACGTTACTCGCGGGCTTGACGACGGAAGCACCAGCGCGTTCGGAGATTTCAACTACGCGTTCATGCCGACATGGCGCTTGGGAATCGCAAGCACCTATCAAAGTTTCAGGGGAATCCAGAATAACAGCTATTCCGACAACCAGTTCATCCTCACGAAGATCATCGGCAGCGGTAGCGCGCAGTTGGTGTGGTCCACCGCCGCCAAGCGATTCAGACTTGAGTTCAGCCCATCCGCGTTTTAGTCAGTGTTGTAATCAAGGGATGTTTCGGCATTTCAATGCCGAAACTGCCATGATTCCGCACAATTAGGGATGTTTCGGCATTTCAATGCCGAAACTGCCGCAATAGCCCCCTCCGACCTCCGAACTGCCGGACCACCGGACTCTCGGACTTCCCTCCACCTTGACCATCCCCCCTCACTCGCCGTATCATGAATTACCGAATCCGTGCACGGAGTGGACATGAGCCAGTTCAGGATCAGGGCCGATTTCAAGCCTACCGGCGACCAGCCGCAGGCGATAGAGCAGCTTGTCGAGAGCATAAAATCGGGCAATAAATACCAAACGCTGCTTGGAGTCACCGGCTCGGGCAAGACCTTCACGATGGCGAACGTCGTGGAGGCGCTGCAGCGCCCGACGCTGGTGATTGCGCACAACAAGACCCTGGCGGCTCAGCTCTGCTCCGAGTTCAGGGAGTTCTTCCCGGATAGCGCCATCGAATACTTCGTCAGCTACTACGACTACTATCTGCCCGAGGCTTATATCCCTCAGTCCGACACCTATATCGAGAAAGACTCCTCGATCAACGATGAAATTGATCGCCTGAGGCACTCGGCTACGCAGTCGGTATTGGAGCGCCGCGATGTGCTCGTGGTCGCCAGCGTGAGCTGCATATTCGGCATCGGTTCCAAAGAAGACTATTCCAGCATAGTCCTGTCGCTGAGGGTGGGGGACAGCTACAACCGCGAAGAGACCCTTCGCCGCCTGATCGATATGCAATTCACCCGCAACGACATCGCGCTGGGCCGGGGCACGTTCAGGGTGCGGGGCGATGTCCTTGAAATCCAGCCCAAGGACGAAGAAACGATCACCCGCGTCGAGTTCTTCGGCGACGAAGTCGAGAAGATCAGTGTCATCAACTTTGTCACGGGCGAGGTCTACTCCAACCACCACGCGATCACGGTCTACCCGGCCAGCCACTTCGTCACGCCAGCGGAAAAGATGGAAACGGCCCTCGAGGGAATCGAGGCGGAACTCGAGGAGCGGGTGAAGTTCTTCGAAAAGCAGGCCCGATACCTGGAGGCGCAGCGCATCGAGCAGCGGACAAGATTCGATATGGAGATGATGCGCGAGCTTGGCTATTGCAGCGGCATCGAGAACTACTCTCGCATCCTCGACGGCCGGCCCGCAGGCAGCACGCCTCACACCCTTGTTGAGTATTTCCCCGACGACTACCTGCTGTTCCTTGATGAGAGCCACCAGACCATCCCGCAGCTTCACGGAATGCACGCCGGGGACAGGAGCCGCAAGGAGACTCTGGTCGAATACGGCTTCCGGCTGCCATCCGCGCTGGACAACAGGCCGCTCAGGTTTGCCGAATTCGAGAAACTCATAAACCAGGTGGTGTTCGTGTCGGCGACTCCCGGCCCTTACGAGTTCAAGCACAGCGAGCGAGTCGTCGAGCAGCTTATCCGCCCGACCGGGCTGCTGGACCCGGAGGTCGAGGTGCGGCCCACTCTCGGGCAGATCGATGACCTGATAGACGAGATCAAGCTCCGCGCCGAAAAGAGCGAGCGCGTGCTGGTAACCACGCTCACGAAAAAGATGTCGGAGGCGTTGAGCGAGTATCTCCAGGAACTCGGCCTGAAGGTCAACTATTTGCACTCGGAGATCAAGACCATCGAGCGCACGGAAATCCTGCGCGACCTGCGCATGGGCGTGCACGATGTAGTCGTGGGGATCAATCTCCTCAGGGAGGGCCTCGACCTGCCCGAAGTCTCGCTTGTCGCGATTCTCGACGCGGACAAAGAGGGCTTCCTGCGCGATGAGAGATCGCTGATACAGACCATAGGCCGCGCGGCCCGAAACGTCTCCGGGAAAGTCATTATGTATGCCGACAACGTCACCGATTCCATGCGCCGCGCGATTGACGAGACCAACCGCCGCCGGGAAGTCCAGCGCGCATACAACGAAGAGCACGGCATCACCCCGACGACCATCGCCAAGGCCATTCGTGACCTGATCGAGTCCGGCAGAGGCGGCGATGGCCCTCAGAGCGGCAAGCCCGGCAAGGTGTCTGTTACCGAAATCCTGTCTCTGGATGACATGCTTTCCACCATCGCCGAGATGGAGCGCGAGATGAAACGCTCCGCAAAGGCCCTCGACTTCGAGCGCGCCGCCGCACTCCGCGACGAGATCGCCTCCCTCAAGAAAATGCTCCCGGATTCGAGTTGGCTGAAGTAAGGGAGGGCAGAAGGCAGAAGGCGGAAAGCAGAAGGCGGAAGGCAGAGCGGGAACAGATTTCCCGCATACCTTGGACCGGGGACAGATTCCCCGGCCCATCTGGGGCGGCGCGCCCTCTACGGGCCGAGTTCCCGCAACGACTCCGCCACGCGCAGGATTTCGTCCTGTCCCATATCGCTCGCCGCGACCTTAAAATGCACATCTCCTTTGGTCCAACTGACGATCATATATGGAAACGGCTTCTCCATGGACTCGATGCGACCTGTCACGCCTTGAACGGTGACCTCGCGGTCTCCAGCTTCCTTTCCCCGATTTGTCTCCGTTATGAGCAGAGTGTCGCCTGTATCGGGTTTGATATAGATGATTGTGATCCCGTAGCGTGGGGTTGCGCCGTTCACCGGCTCTTTGCTCGCATCGCTTAACCACCGGACTCCCTGATACACATATCCATCCGGTATGTAGGACGGTGTGTAAGCGACATCCAGGCCCAGCGGCGCTCTCTTATCACTGAGCAGCGCGGCCAGATGCTTCGAAAGAGCGACGGCGTCCATGTCGGCATCCCCCGATTGGCATGGGACAATGTTGACTACCGGTCCCTTAATGAGCTGCATCCCTTTTGGCGGGCTTGTGTCAAACAGCGCATCGGGAATCGGCTCGTTGACTTCCCACTCTGATGCTTCCTGGAGAAGCATCAGATGGGCACCACTGTAGCTAACGTAGCGCAATAGCATGCCTGTCGTTCTATCAAAGGCTATCTGTTCTCGTTTGTTGCCGCCAAGCTGCCGTTCTATAACGTCGCACTCTCTCCCCAGGACATGCGTAGTGCCCACTACTCTCATCGTTGATGGGTGCTGGCGCGCCAGTTCTTCTGGTGACTCGACCAAGAGCATATTGGAAGTTCGCTCCTTCTCCTCTTGCGACAGTGGCCACATCGAAGCCACTTGAGAACCGGTGTCGATCCACACTGCGTATTCCCGCTGCATGATTCCGATAGTCTTGCCAGCTGCGTAAGACGAAGTCATCTCGATTCGCACCAAATCGGGAGCTTTCGCCCATTGCTCGATGCGTTGTGTGCCGACGACCGTTGAGTCTTCGGAGTAGCTGGTGCTCCGCCAGTTGATGTGATACGCAGACAGCTTGTGTAGGTTGCGTTCGGCGCGGGCAACAACTTCTGCTGCCGCGGAGGGCCCCCGTCTGTTCACAAGCAGCCCGCTCAAGAGGGCCAGCACTATCGCGAGCGCTCCCGCGACTGCCCATACTCGCCTGCCGCGCAACGGCGGCAGCCTGACGGGTTCCTGCTCGGGTAAGCGAGCCCGTATCCGTGCTTCCAGGGCGCTCGGCATTGGTTCAACGCCCCGGCTCTTGATCGCCGCTGTCAGGTTCCGGAGTTCGGCCAGCCTGGCGGCGCAAGAGCCGCACTCGCTGACGTGTCGGTCGATTTCCAGGGCAATTGCCGCATCCAGCTCACACGACAAGTAAGAAGTCGACTCACGCGTTACATCGCTGCATTTCATTGCCCGCTGACCTCCTCAAGTATTTGTGCCAACTCGGACCTGAGCCGGCGGATGGATCTGTGAATTCGCGCTTTGACAGTGCCACTTGGACACTTCAGGATGTCGGCGATATCCGTGTAGCTCAGGTCATCGATATAGTGGAGTTCCACGACAAACCGCTCAGCCGGGGACAGGCTGCTGAAAGCCTGCTCGATTTGGTCGGCTGTCCACGCTCTGATTGCGTCGGTTTCAATGTCCGAATCCGATGCCGCGTCCTCCGGGATGTCGACCAGAGGTTCGTCGGTCCATCTTGTCGGTTTCGATGCGTCGGCGCAGGTGTTCATGACCACTCGGTAAATCCATGTCTTCAGGCTGGAATCCCCACGAAACTGGCCCAATGAACGGTATATCCGGATGAACGCCTCCTGCACTATGTCATCGACCCGATCGCGGCCGACACTACGGTAAACAAGGCTGTACACCGTGTCCTTGTACTGGCTGAATATCAGATCAAACGCCGTCTTGTCGCCTTGCTTGAACCGTCGGGTCAGGGCTGCATCTTCGCACTCGCCCGTCGCTTCGTGCGGTATGGCTATCATCCAATCACCATCCTCTAATGGTCTACATGCTATTAGTCTGTAAAAAACGTCTTGGGTGTTGCATCGATCTTTGTCCGCGCGCCATTGTCGAGGGAGAGTATATGGCTGGCTGCCGGTGAGCCGAGATGGAGTATACACCGCGTCGGGCGATCATGCAAGACTCTGATGGTCCCGCTCTGATGGTCCCGCACATCCATGTGCGGGACCATCAGCAAGGCTGTAATCCTGCACAATCTACTCCCTCGCCCTGGATAGGGAGAGGCACTATCTACTCCCTCTCCCCTTGCGGGAGAGGGTTGGAGTGAGGGGGGAAATGCCGTAATCCTAACCCCATCCCCCATCTTACAGCAACCTCCAACCTCCAACTTTCAACTTTCAACTTTCAACCTGCAACTTATAACTCTCCCCTTCCTCCTATTGCTCGATATGACCACCTGTGATATAATAGCTGAAGCTAGGGGGTATGGTTAACCGCATGAAACGCACTTACCAACCTAAGAACAGATCACGGCATCGCGTGCACGGCTTCATGGCCCGGATGGCGAGTCGTGGGGGACGCAAAATCCTGAGGCATCGACGGGTAAAGGGCCGCTGGGAACTGACCGTTTGATGATACCGCGGTTGCGCGCCCTTGCGGGGGCGCGCGCATCCCGGCTTGAGGGGGTCGGCGACTATGTTGCCCCCTGCGTATAGACTAAGACAAAGGTCGCTCTTCGGGCGGGTGTATGGAAAAGGGAGGTCCTGCGCAACGGACCTCATTGTAGTGTACGTACTTCGGACCAGAGGCCCGAATACCCGCGTGGGCTTTTCCGTGAGCAAGAAACTGGGCAAAGCCGTTGTCCGCAACCGGGTCAAGCGTCTGCTCAGGGAGGCTGTCAGAGTGTATCTCGGGCGCTTGTCGGGCCGTTATGATATAGTCATAGTCGCGCGCAAGAAGGCGCCGGAGGCCGGACCCAGCGAGTTGTCCGAGTCGGTAGGCGAGCTGTTCGGCAAATTGGGAGTAATCGGCCCGCCATCCGACGTATGATGAACAGTGAGAGCCCACCCCGGGCGCCGAACACCACCAAGTTGATACGTCGCGTCATATTATTTCTTATAAGGGGTGTCTACCAACAGGCTTCCAGGCGATTCTGGCCGAGGACCTGCCGATACCTGCCGACTTGTTCGGAATATGCCGCTCAGGCTATCGAGAAATACGGTTGCCTGAAGGGTATATGGATGGGTATTTGCAGAATGGCTCGCTGCCACCCGTGGGCGGAGGGCGGCTGCGACCCGGTCAAGTAATACACCGAAAGCCTGTTTGTTGAATTAGCGAATGAGACTACATAACAAATCCATACTAACCATCCTTTTGCTCGTGTTACTCGTGTGCGCCGCCGGAGCAGGCTTTGCGTCCAACGCCGACACGTGGCTCATCGAAGGCGACTGGGCAGTCAGAGCAGCCCAGAAGAAGGACATCAGGACCACCGACAGAAATGACCTTTATGCCATAGCTCTCAGAGTCTATGAGAAAGTGCAGAGCAAGTACCCGGACACTCCCGAGGGCGCTCTGGCTTTGTACAAGATCGCTGAAATGACATACAGAGGCGAGGGCGAGGCCCGCAACCTCCGTGCCGCTCACGAGGCTCTCAAGCGGCTGATAGCTCTCTACGATGGGATCAAGACAGACGATCTGACCGTGCCGGAAGTCGAGCAAATTCGCGGCATCGTCGCGCAGGGCAAGAAGCTCGACGCCGAAATCCGCGACTTGCTAGACAAAGAGAACTCTCAAAAGACACTCTATAAGATCATGGACGCGCTGGTGAAAGCCACGGGCAGCAGACGCGGTTTCAGCTACTGGTTCGCGATTATACTGCTGACAGTCATCCTGAAGATCGTTACCGCTCCTCTCACCAAGGCCCAGTTCCGGTCGATGAAGGAAATGCAGACGATCGCCCCAAAGGTGAAGGAGATCCAGGAGAAGCATAAGGGCGACCAGGCCACCATCGGCCAGAAGACGATGGAGCTCTATAAAGAGCATCACATCAACCCGTTCGCGAGCTGCCTGCCCATTCTGATCCAGATGCCCATTCTCTGGATGATGTTCTTGATGATGCAGCAGTACGAGTTCCAGCTCCAGCACGGGACATTCGCCTGGATCGGCAGCGCGCTTTCACACTTGACCTACGTCCCGGTGCCCAGTTTCTTCGGCTCTATGGGAGGGCCCGTATGGGTCACGGCAAGGAACCTGGCGGAGCCTGACCTGATCCTGGTGGTGCTGTATCTGATCAGCATGTATATCTCGACCAAGATGTCGGCGGTCGATCCCACCCAGGCCGAGCAGCAGAAGATGATGGCGATTATGATGCCGCTGATGTTCGGTATCATATTCGCGACTTACCCGTCCGCGTTTCTGTTGTATTGGCTGACTCTGAACATACTGCAGACCGTGCAGCAATATTACATCCTGCACAAGCCCGTGCAGGTCGCCGAAACCCCAGTCATTGAGCAGGTGGAGCCGCCCAAGCCGGATGAGGGTGGAATCCCCCGGGGCCAGAGATCGAGCAGGCGCAGGCGGCGCAGATAGAATTCGATTCACCGGTGGCTGGAGCCCTTGGGCCGGCTGCCTTATAGCGGAGGCGACAAGTGGACCTGATAGAGGTTAGTGGAAGAACGTTGGAGGAAGCCGTGCAGGCCGCCGCCCTCGAACTGGGCGTGAGCACGGATGCTGTCGATTATGAAATGGTCGAGGAAGGCGTCAAAGGCTTTCTCGGCCTGGGACAGGTTCCGACCACGATAAAGGCTCGGATAAAGGACAGCTACACCGGCCCGATCGAGCCGCCGGCCCAGAAACCCGAACCGGCCGTGCCGATCGAGGATGTCTCCGACGAGGAGCCAGCCCCGGAAGGCGGTGAGGATTATGTGGAGAAGGCCGTCCGGATGGTCAAGGATATTGTCAAGGCGATGGGCCTGGATGCCGTCGTCAAGCTGAAGTCCGCGGATTCGGAGGAGATGTTCATCGAAATCGACGGCCCCGACAGCGGCATTCTCATAGGCAGGCAGGGCCAGACCATCGACGCCCTGCAATACCTTGTGGGCCTGATACTCAACAGGGATTTCGATACCCGGCGGAGGATCACCCTGGACGCGGAAGGCTATCGTGCCAGGTATCAGGAGTTACTGGAGGCGAAGGCGCGAGAGTATGCCGATGCCGTCAAGTCCGCCGGCAAGGAGGCTGTACTGGACCCGCAGCCCGCGCGCGACCGCAGAATGATCCACATGGCCCTTGCGGACGATCCCGACGTCTATACCTACAGCGAAGGCATAGGCGACGAACGACACGTCGTGATATCGCCGAAGAAATAGACGTCGTATCGCCGAAGAAATAAGTGGCCACTATTGATGTTTCGGCATTTCAATGCCGAAAAGATGCGCTATCCCTCCAGGTATCCTTACCTGGAGGGCACAAGGCCATAATCGAGAGTTGTTTCGGGAAACCCTTTTCCCGAAACCTTGATGTTTTGATGTTTCGGCATTTCAATGCCGAAACGGGTTAGGCTCTGCTGCGGGAACGACTGTACCCACGGCCTTCCATATCCGCACAGTCAAGAGTTCCCGCAGCTACGGCGTGCCCGCGAATAGACCATGAACTCTGAAGACACCATCGCAGCCATAGCCACCCCGATCGGTTCCGCCGGAATAGGCGTGATCCGCATAAGCGGGCCCGCGGCTGTCGAGATAGCTTTGCGCCTGTTTGGGCACGAAGATGCCTTCCCCACGCACACGGCTCGCCACGGCAAGCTGATCGCTCCCGATACCGGCGATGTGATCGACGACGCAGTACTGACGGTTTTCCGGTCCCCCCACAGCTACACGGGCGAGGACGTCGCGGAGTTCTCTTGCCACGGCGGCTTCGCGGTGCTCAAAGCAGCCCTCAACGCCATCTTCCAGGCCGGCGCGCGGCTCGCCGAGCCGGGCGAGTTTACCAAACGCGCGTTTCTGAATGGCAAGATCGACCTTGCCCAGGCCGAGGCCGTCAACGATCTCATCAGGGCGAGCACGGATGGCGCCCGCAAGGTGGCTCTGCGGCAGCTCCAGGGCGGTCTCTCGGACCGAATCCGCGAGATCAGCGGCGGGATACTCGGCGTGATCGCCGCTATCGAGGCCGCCATAGACTTCCCCGAGGATGTTCCCGAGCCCGATCGCGAGTGGGTCCGTGCCGAGATCGCCGCCGCCCGCGACTCCATCGGCTCCGTTCTGGCATCATTCGGCAGGGGCAGGGTGTATCGCGAGGGTCTGCGAGCAGTCATTGCCGGCGGGGTGAATGTGGGCAAGTCCAGCTTGTTGAACGCGCTGCTGCGGCACGCCCGCGCGATTGTGACCCCGATCCCCGGCACCACCCGCGATGTCATAGAAGAGAGCCTGGAAATCGAGGGCATTCCCATTGTCGCGATCGACACCGCCGGGCTGCGGTCCACCGATGATGGAATCGAGCGCATTGGGGTGGAACTCGCGCGCAGATCGATGGAGACCGCCGACCTTGTCCTACTCGTCTTGGATGCTTCCGCGTTGGCTGAGGGGTCGGAGATCGGCGCATCCCAAGTGCCCGCCGGCATTCCCATCATAGCCGTCGCAAACAAGATCGATCTTGTCGATGCCGATGTCGCCCTGGAAACCTGTCGGGCGAGCTTGGGCGATGGCACTCCAATCGTCCGCGTGTGCGCCCCATCGGGCGCGGGCCTCGATGAACTCGAAAAAGAGATCGCCCGGGTCGCTCTTGAGAGCCATAACGCAGGCGAGAGCATTCTCGTAAGCAACACCCGTCACCAGGCGGCGCTTGTGTCCGCTCGCGACAGCCTGGAACACGCGCGCTCCACCATCGAAAACGCCGGGATGATCGATCTGCTCAGCGTGGACCTCACCGCCGCCCGCAACTCCCTGGGCACAATCACCGGCGAAACCGCCACCGACGACCTCCTGGACCGCATATTCTCCGAGTTCTGTGTGGGAAAATAGTGAGAGTTCAGAAACAGCACTCCCGGCGTCCCCAGCTATTACAAACTATTGAGTTTCAGTCCCTGAGTTAGCGAACAGCCTTCGCATGTGTCATCCCGGGCTTCCAAACTATGTCATCCCGAGCGTAGTCGAGGGATCTGCTTTTCGGTGACAACCTGATGCCGTAATCGAAAAGCAGATTCCTCACGTTCGTTCGGAATGACATACTTGGAGGCTT
>Ga0315287_10001594_pt1 | contig 21090 bp, 18 predicted proteins | sample YL17G11_0_MG_FD_205037 | JGI IMG/M metagenome (GOLD analysis project Ga0315287, IMG submission 205037) | Sediment microbial communities from Yellowstone Lake, YNP, Wyoming, USA - YL17G11_0 | ecosystem: Environmental > Aquatic > Freshwater > Lake > Sediment | place: USA: Wyoming | collected...
GGCTTTGTCGGTCCTGGTGGTCGTGATTGTCATCTCCATCTGGGCGCATTTCGCGTGAGATAAGTCATGAAATTTATTTCACCGCAAAAAGCGCAAAGGGCGCAAAGAAAATTTGAGATCTTGTTCTTATAAATGTATTTCTTTGCGCTCTCAGCGTCCTTTGCGGTAATACACGCTTGGGAAATTGAATTGAGATTTGGAGACAAGCAGAGTTGAAGAATTACGGAACCGGAAAATCTACCGGAATTGATCAGACCGCGATCGGTTCCATCGATTCCGGATTTGTCTTGGAAGACGCGGTCATGTCCAAGCCGGACAAGGAAGTCCTGCAAAGGCTCGCCGAAAGGGTCGCCGGGATGGCATCGAGCCCGGAAATGGAAGAGAAGCGCAGGCTCTGGAAGGCCCACAACTCGCTCCAAAAAATTCGGCCCCTGGTCTTCTGCGATCCCGAGAACGGCTGGAACGAGGTGATCACCGAGGATCAGATGCAATGCCAAGGCAAACTGGCTCGGCGCTGGGAGATGGATTTTCGCAAGGAGATTTTCTGGGCCGAGGAAATGAAAGACGACAAACCGCTGGACCCGTTCTTCAATGTGCCTTACACGGCGTCCGCGGACGACTGGGGTCTGCGCGAGGTCAGGGTCAGGACCGAAACTCTGGGGTCCTTCAAATGGGACGCGCCCATAAAGGATTACGACCAGGACCTGAAAAAAATTCATTCACCTCAAGTCGAGATCGACTGGCAGACCACCAACGGCTGCCTCGCGATCGCCAAGGATGTCTTCAAGGGCATCCTTGATGTCCGGCTCAAGGCCGCTTGGTGGTGGAGCCTGGGTCTGACCAAGCACGCGGTGCTGCTGCGCGGCCTGGAGACCATGTTCTACGATTTCGTTGATCACCCGGAAGAGTTGAAAGCGCTCCTGGCCTTGATCTCCAAAGGCCACATGGACAAGCTGGATTTCCTGGAGAAGAACCACCTGCTCGGACTCAACAACGACAGCACCTATGTGGGCTCGGGCGGGTTCGGGAACACGGATGAGCTTCCGGCAAAAGATTTTTCAGGCAAGGCGCGCTGCCGGGACATGTGGGGTTTTGCGGAGAGCCAGGAGACCGTGAACGTGTCCCCGGAAATGTATCAGGAGTTTATCTTCCCCTTTGAAAAGCCCATCCTTGACCGCTTCGGGCTCAACTGCTACGGCTGCTGCGAGCCGCTCCATTCCCGGTGGCCGGTGGTGAAAAAACACCACAACCTGCGCCGGGTGTCATGCTCGCCCTGGGCGGACCTGGAGAAAATGGCGGAGTTCCTGCAGGACAAATACATACTTTCCATGAAGCCCTCGCCATCATGGCTGGCGACTGATAAAATCGATACTGACGCGATCAGGGCGGAATTGCGCCGCAGCCTGGAAACCACCAGGGGCTGCGTGGTGGAGATAATTATGAAGGACAACCACACCATCGGGGGAAGGCCGGAGAATTTGACGCAGTGGTGCGAGATCGCGAGGCAGGAATCGGAAAGGATTTTTTCAAAAAGCTGACGGATGAAAATGCCTGAAACAAGCAAAGGTCCCGGCAATATTTTTTTCAAGCCAATCCAGGCAGTCGCGCTGATCGGGTTCGCGCTCCTGATCTATTGGCCGAGCTTTCATTCCGAGTTCCATTTCGACGACCTGACCAGCATCATCCAGAACCCCTACATCAGGATTGCGGACTTGAAGCCGGGTTCGCTCTGGCAGGCCGCGGTCCAGGACCGGGTCCAGAACCGGCCGCTGCCCAACCTGAGTTTCGCGCTGAATTTTTACCTCAGCCAACTGAACACCTTCAGCTACCATGTTGTGAATTTTATCTTGCTGGTCATCACCGGTCTCGGTGTCTGGCTGCTCCTGGAGAAACTTTTCATCCGTCTCGGCTATGACCGCGGCCGCTCCGGACTTGCGGCATGGATGGCTGCGCTGGTCTGGACCGCGCACCCGCTCAACACCCAGGCCATCACTTACATCGTGCAGCGCTCCACGGCCATGGCCGGGGCGTTCAGCGTCTGGAGTGTATATTTTTATCATCTGGCGCGCCAACGAAAAAACCCGCGTTCGCTTTTTTACGTGTTGGCCGCAAGCTTCTGTCTTCTGGCCATGCTCAGCAAGGAGACCGCGGCGGTCCTGCCCCTGATAATTTTCGCGTACGGCCTTTATTTTTTTGACGGGTTCTCCCAGGGCTGGCTCAGGCGCAACTGGAAATGGATTTTTGCGCTCGTTATTTTATATTTGGTCGCCGCGTCACTGGTTCTGCGGCCGGGCATGATCGAAAAGGGCATGGACGACTTCAAACAGGCCGGGTTCAGCGCCTGGGAAAAATTTCTTTCCGCGCCCAGGACAATGGTCTGGTATTTCTTTTTAACGATTTTTCCCATACCCCAATTCCTGAGCTTGGTCCACGACTATCCGGTCTCGCGTTCACTTTTCCACCCGTGGACAACCGCGCTTTCTTTCGCAATTGTTTTGGCAATGATCGCCCTGGCGGTTTATAACGCCCGGCGCTGGAAGGCGTTTTCATTCTGCGTGCTCTGGTATTTCGGAAATTTGTTGATCGAGGCAATGCCGCTCCCGATCGACCCGGTCAACGAGCACCGGCTCTATCTGGCATTGCTGGGCATCATCGCGCCGCTCGTGGCCTGGCTGATATTGAAAATTAAGAACTACAAGTCTGCGCTGGTCCTGCTCATGGCCGTCTCGCTGTTCCTCGGCCTTTTCTCCTGGCAGCGGAACCGAATTTGGAAAACCGATGAGAGCCTCTGGAGAGATACGCTGCAAAAAGCGCCCAAGGTCTCGCGCGCCTGGGCCAATTATTGCTCAGCGCTGATCGACTCCGGAAATAATAAAAAAGACGGACCAGCCTGCAAATACGCGGTGTTCCTGGACCCGGACGACCCGGAACTGCAAAATAACCTCGCATTGGCTTATCTGGGGATAGAAAATTATGACCAGGCGGAAATACATTTGCTGAAAGCGGTTGAATTGAAACCTGACTTCGCAATTGCCCTCTTCAACCTGGGGACGGTCAAGATCCTTCAAGGCGATTTGGTGATGGCGAAAATTTATCTGAGAAGGGCCGGCGAGCTCAAGACCGCGGACGCGCGCATGTATTTCAACCTGGGGATGATTTTTCAAAAACTGGAAGACAATGAAAAAGCGCTGGCCGAGTTTCTTGACGCGCTCAAGCTCCGGCCGGAATGGGCGCAAGCCAGGCTGAATGCCGCGTTGATACTGGCGGACCAGGGCAAATGCCCGGAGGCGGTGCTGCTTCTCGAGGCCGCGCCGGTGGCGGATAAAAGTTTCGAGCAGATTTATTCCAAATGTCGCTGAAACATTTTTCAGATGGCAGCAGAACATGCGGACGCGAACAGTCTGGGAACTACTGCTTGAAATTAAAGACCCCTTTGATAGGCCGGTAATAAAATAAAATTCCTTTTAGCCGCCATTTTTTATGCATCGCAAGGGTGGTATAATACTTTAAGGCAGTTAGGTATGGATATTCAGAAACAAATAGAATATTGGATTACGAGCGCACAAGAGGACTTGGAGGCTGGCCGCTTGCTTCTGGCAAAAGGGCATCTCAGGCATGCAATGTTTTTGGCTCACCTTGCGGTTGAAAAAACGCTCAAAGCCCGGGTTACTAAAATAACAAAAGATGTTCCGCCCAGGATCCATAAATTAGAAAGATTAGCTGAGCTTGCCGGAATTGATTTACGCAAGAACAGGAGGAAAATCCTGGTGGATTTGGAGGTTTATCAACAGGCTGGCAGATACCCTGATCCGTCGCAGGCGGCGATTGATAAGAAGACCGCGAGCCGGGATTTCCGAGCCGCGGAGGAGATGATCAAATGGTTGAAAAGTCAGTTGTGAAATCGGTCCGGCGTTTCATGAAGGCACTGCCTTCAATGGGCATCCATCCGTCCATGTGCGTGGTATTCGGCTCGTTTGCCAGGGGGAATGCCGGGAAATCAAGCGATATCGACCTCCTAGTGGTGGCGCCGGAACTGGAGCCGCCGCGCTCGATCGCCAGGGTGAAAAAGCTGTGGAGGGCCGCGTCCATCGCGGACAACCGCATCGAACCGAGCCCGTGCGGGGTAAAGGAGTGGCAGACCGGAGACGGCAGGCCGCTCCTGGAAATCGTGAAAAAAGAAGGGGTCATAATTTCAAAATAGCCGGAAAATATAGGCAGCATTTTGAATTCCTGCTAAACACTGATAATTGAGAAAGGCGGGAAGATGTGAAAAGAGCCTTTCCCAATTTCTGGAAAATTAAAATGTCAAATATGACCAATCCTTTTCAGAAGTCAGGATTCATCAGGCAAATTGCTGCATGGTTTTTGGATATCTTAATTTCGGCCAGTTTTTGCATATTCTTAATAGGAATGCTTGGCTTTATAATTCCGTTGGATAGCCAGATTCATAAATATTTGCTATTCCCGGAAATATTAATTCCTTTAGCATCTTTATTTACACTGCCGGTTTTATTTAACAAATCTCCCGGTTTTTTTCTCTTAAGAATTAAGTTTGTCAATGAAAAAAGCCTGACAAAACCGAGTTTAAAACAATTTTTTGCATTTTTGACAGGGTTTCTTACAGATTCAACCATTGAGAAAATATTTTTAATCATAGACGACAAAAATAAGGTTTCCGCCTTGAAAAGATTAACTACGGCCTTTTTGATCATTATCGTTTTATTTTGCGGCGTCACTTTTACTTTGGGATTGTCATCTAAAAATACAGGCCTATATAAAACATCCGTAGATTTTGCAAGCGCTAATAGAGTAGGCGAGCTTGATTATGGAAGCCCTGCCCGGTTAGGATTTATTCCAAAAGAGGTGGCAATGAATGGCGATACAGGAGAAGTCGTTGTCTCCTCAACTTGGCCGAAAAAATCCGGTTTTATTTCTTTCGACCTTAACCGGGAAAATGACATTTGGAAAGTCAATACCATTAAAATATTGGATAAAAAGGTCCCGCGCAGGTATTCGTTTCACTATCGATCAGATATCCCTCAGCCAAAAGTGATAAAATCGATAGGTATAGGCTTGTTGGTTTTTATTGTAATATGGATCACTGCATTTGGAGTTTTGATATCTGAGCTGTATTTATTAATAAAAATACGGAATTTGAGGAAAAAAGCTTCAGTTGAACAATCAGCGCCTATAAAAAGGAGGCTTACGGTCTTCTTTGTGGTATTTGTTGCTTTATGGTTGTTGCTATTCATCGTGGCGCATTTTATGTGAACTGATATTAATGCTTTAATATTTAGATTTCAGTCTCAAAGGAGGGCGGGATGAAGAGGTTTTGTGTAGGGGCGATGATATTTTCAATGGTTTTGATGTGCGGATGTTTTTCCGCGGTCAGCAGCTATAAAAAGAATCCCTCGCTCGCGCAATACAGCGGCGAGTTGAAGGTGTCGGGCTTGAATGGCAAGGTTGATGTTTATCGGGACCAGTACGGCATCCCACATGTTTTCACGGAGGACGAGCACGACATGTTTTTCACAGTCGGCTATTTGCAGGCCCAGGACCGGCTCTGGGAGATGGTGTTGCTGCGCGCGGTGGGACAGGGCAGGATGAGCGAGATTTTCGGAAAAGTAAATCTGCCGGGCATGGGCAACACCTTCCAGATGGACAAGAGCCAGCGCATCCAGGGCCTGAAATGGCTGGGCGATGTTGGCGAGCCCCTGCTCAAGGAAATGGACCCGGCCAGTTTCAACCAGATCAACGCCTATTGTGAGGGCGTGAATGCCTTCATAACAACGCACCAGAAATGGGAGCAACTGCCCGTGGAATTGCAGGTCTTGCGCGTGAAGCCCGAACCCTGGAGAGTCTCGGACATCATCTCCTACAACATGTTCATCGGCCAGATGCTCGGCTCCAACATGGACGAAGAGCTTTTCCGCTACGGCTTGATCAAGAAATACGGGGCTGACCTGGCCTGGAAGCTATTCCCGCTCCACTTCTCGCCCGGACCGACCATCGTGCCCACGGACATGCTAAAAAATAAATTGTCATCCCCGCGCGACCTGCCTCCGGGCGGAAGGCCGTCAGACCAGGAACTCGGCTTTTCATCGTCCTCCATGTCCATGTCCGGGGACGCGGCTCTAAAACTGGCCGAGGCGGACCTTAAGTTCAAGCACACACTTTTCATAGACGCGCCCATGGCCTCAAATGACTGGATCGTTTCCGGCAAGCTCACCGAGTCCGGACACGCCATGCTTGCGAACGACCCGCATTTGGAGCACATGGAGCCGTCGCTCTTTTACCCGATCCACCTACAAGGCGCGGGCATCGACGCATACGGCGTGGCCTTTGCGGGCGTGCCTTTTCCGGTGCTCGGGCACACGCGCAAGATTTCCTGGGGAGCAACCACGCCCGCGACCGATGTCCAGGATTTGTTCATGGAGACGGTTGACCCCAAAAACCCCGGCCGCTACCGGTACAAGGGCGAGTGGAGGGAATTCACAATCCGCAAGGAAATTATCCGCGTGCGGGTCGGCTCACGGCTGAAAAACGAAACCATTGAGATCAGGCAAAGCGTGCACGGCCCAATCATCAACGAGATCGCGGGAAACCTGCCGGAAAATACTCCTCCCCTGGCGATGCGCTGGACCGCCTGGGATTTTTCTAGAAACCTCAAGGTGTTTGATGCGCTCATCCAGTCAACCACGGTTGACGAGTTCATGGGCAAGGTGCGCTTGATCCCGAAGTCGGAGATCGGCATGAGCAGCATCGCCACCATGTACAATTATTTGCTCAAGGGCGATTCCTACAAGGATTTCATCAAGGCCATGGACGCGATTGTTGTGCCGGGCCAGAACTGGGTTGGCGCGGACGCGGACGGCCACATCATTTATCTTCCGGGCGGGTTTGTGCCCATGCGCAAAAAAGGCATCGGAGTATTGCCGGTCTCAGGCGAGAACGGCGAGTTTGACTGGAGCAGTTTCATCCCGCTCATGGAGCTGCCTTACGCGATTGACCCGGACCGGGGCTACATGGCCACGGCCAACAACACCGTGGTCGACCAGCGCTATTACCCTTACATCATCAACACCCGTCACGATTCGGGCTGGCGCGCCTGGCGGATCGAGGAGTTGATCAAGGAGCTGGCGCCCCTGTCCATGGACGACATGAAGCGCATCCAGAACGACGTGCAGGTCAAGGAGGCCAAATGGGAAATCCCGATCATCCTGGCCGCGCTCGACCGCCAAAAACCATCTGACCCGCTCGCGCAAAAGGCCGCGGAGGAGCTGAGCAAATGGGACTGCGAGGCCTCGCTGGACGCCACCGCGGTGGTGATCTTTTACCGGTTCAACTTCGCCCTGAGGCGCAATGTCTTGGAAGACGAAGTCCCAGCCGGGGATTTTGACAAATATTTGAACAAGGGCGCTATGGACATTGTCATCCACAAGGCGCTCAGCGACGGCGAGTCCCCGTTTTTCGACGACAAGAGCACTCAAGACAAGGTGGAGACCATGGACGACATGATCGTCAAGTCGCTCCGCGACGCCATGTCCGATGTTGAAAAGACTTACGGAGCGGACCCCAAGGCGCGCGAGTGGGGAAAGCTCCACACCATCACCTGGGAAAATCCGATCGGCATCGGGCCTTTGAAAGACTTGTCAGTGGGGCCTTTCCCGCACATCGGCGCGGACGAGACGGTCCGGGCCGCGGGCTTTCGTGGCCGGGGCAAGCAGCCCTGGGTCTGTCTTTCCGGGCCGGTGCTCAGGCATATCATCGATATGGGCGACCCGGAGCGCGCGCAACTGGTGATCGACGGGTCCGTGTCCGGCCAGTGGCTGTCCCCGCATTACAAAGACCTGCATGTGCTCTATAACAACAGCCAGTATGTGACCGCGACCATGGACAAGGCAAAGGCGGTCCAGGAATCAAAGTATCATCTGGTCCTGCAGCCGTAGCAGGATGAAAGAGTGAATGTTGCGGCTTCATCAGCCGTGTCCGGAAGTCAGCGAAGAGGCCTGACCCGGTAATATCCAGCAGCCAGGATTATCCTTGACAATGGAATGGGCTGGAACTATTCTTACTGCAAGGGCTAAATAGCAATGGCAAAGAGAAAAATTTTCAATCAACTGGCGACAATCGCAAGCCTGTTAATGATGGCGATTTTTTTCGGATGCGGAGGTAATGAAGCGAAACCGCGGCCCGACGGCGGCGGCGGAGGCGGAGGCGGGGACACCAACCCGGTGACCAGCATCACCTCCACCCCGACAAACCCCACAAATTTAAGGAGCGCCCAATTTGATTTCATCTGCGATAAGCCTTCCTGCACCTTTGAGTGCAACCTGGACAACCAGGGCTGGGCGTCATGCGCCTCGCCTGTGGCCTATTCAGGACTGGCCGAGGGCAGCCACACCTTTTTAGTCCGGGCCAAAGACTCGGACGGTCGTGTTGACCCAAACCCTCCAAGCTACGGCTGGATCATATTATCCGCTTCTCCCAACATGGACGGGATCGGATATTTGGCCGCATCATCGGTTATTGAAAACCGGACCCAGTTATTTTGGGGCGTGCCCGTCAGCGTGACCAATGCCAACCTCGCGCTGACCATAACCATGACCGGCGCGAGTTGGGCGGACAGCGAATCCGGAGATGTCAGGGAACCCGGGACCGGATATAACACCACTCTGACCGGGAATATTTCAGGCCCCAACTTTATTGTTTCAAACGGGATCAGCAAAGTCCCCGGCAAAGCCCCGCTCAGTTTTACTTGCTCGGGAGGCGGTCAATTCCTGAACGGCGCGATAAAACTGGGAGTCGATGGTTTTAACAACAATATTTGGGCTCCGGGCATGGGCGGATGGATAGTGACCGTGGACCCTGTCACCCAGACGATTGAAATCGAGCCGCTCCCGGGGGGAAACGCCGGAAATTTCACCCAGGTCCTTTTTGCACCGGACTCCCAGGCAAACACTCCCATCACCCAGGGCAGCTGGAACTATGAACGCAAGATCGCAATGACCTCCGCAAAGAGCGAGTGGGACAGCGGCGCCGCGACTTTTGCAGGCGCATCGCCCAATATCACTTTTTCTTTTAACTTTACCTCGCAGGACAGCGGTGGCGGCTCCGGAACCGGCAACGGCACGATCAGCGGCTGGACCCTGAGCGCGGACGGACACAAGCTGACCAAGATCGGGAACGACGGCTATTGCTTGGGAAATAATAACTGCGCCTATGACGCCTTCGGGTATGTCTCGGAAAAAATCATCGCCATCCACGAAAAGATGTCCCCTCCGGGCGGGAGCCCCGTTTTATATTCCACGGTCATTCTTACGCGCTAAGGAGAGGGCATCCTACCCTGGGCGTGGTGCTAAATATCAGAGAATTGGTATCCCAGACTTTTTAAATATATTTTTGCCTCTTCAAGAAACTCAAGACCGTCTTGAAGGATTTGACCGGCGTCTTCTTTGCTGATGATTGCCTGAAATGAATAATCGCTCCTTTGCCTTTCATCAAAAGCTTTTTGCAACTTTCTGCGGATCTCCTTCCCAAACAAACCGGTCTTGACAAAATGCTCTCCAAATGCCGAGATCACGCCTTTATGGGAGGAGAACTTTAAATTTTTGGAGAGGAGCAGGGCCTCCGCGGCATAAAACATTGCATAGTAAGAGCGTGACACGGAGGAATCGTAATCTCTATTTTCCAGGAGCAGGTTTGCGGAGTTCAAATATTTTTGAGCTTTTACTATCAGGTGCTCGATTTCATTCATAACCTGATTCCGCTCTCCTGGAGCGATTCATAGAGAGGCCATTTGGAGTTTTCGATCTCTTTGGAGCAAAGGGGCAGGATGGAGATAAGCTCGTTGGATTCCAGACCGAGTTCGGCGATGAAATCATTAAGTTTTTTTTGTTCTGCTTCCACCCGGCGATCATCTTTTAAAATAACTGCTATGTCAATGTCAGAATCATCAGTGGCCCGGTTATTTGCAAAAGAACCGTAAAGAAGGACCTCGCTCAAGCGGTCTCCAAAAATCTCCTGAATAAAACCCTTGATTTTCGGGAAAAGGTATTCAATTTCCTTAATGTTTCTCTTTTTCTTCATTTCTTCACTCTTCTGAAAATATGATACCACATTCCTGCTTTGGTCATCAAATCTTCGGTCCCGGTCTGTTATTTGCCAAGGCCTCTTCTTTCGGCTTGATATAGATCCGGGAGAAGCGGAAGGATATTTTCCTGAAGCCCTCGCTCAAGTGATGACTCATGGGCAGAAACCGCGCGCAAAAATTTCCCCAACCCGTGAAAATCTTTTCCGGCTTTCGGTCCTCGCTGGCCTTCACGATCTTTTCCGCGACTTTCGCGGGGTCGTCCCCGCGCAGCTTCCAGGCCATGTCCTCGGGGATCACATAGTCCGGGCTGACCATGTTAGCCTGGAATTGGTTCTTGAGCGGGCCGGGGTAGACGCAGATGATGTCGATGTTTTTGCGCCTGAGTTCGGTCCGGGCCGCGTCTGCAAATCCCCAGAGCGCGAACTTGCTCGCGCAGTATGCCGAGAACAAAAGCATGGAGATTTTGCCTGAAAGCGAGTTGACAATGATATACTGGCCGTGCCCCTGTTTTTTGAATTGGGGAAGCGCCGCGTAAAAGCCGTGCATCACCCCCCAGAAATTAACATCCATCTCGCGGCGGAAGAGATCGAGCGGGATGTTCTCGGCCTCGCCCAGGATTGCGAACCCCGCGCCCAGCACCATCACATCCAGCCTGCCCGTGAGTTCGATGGCCTTGTCAACCAGCGCCTGCACCTCATCCATCCTGGTAACATCCGCGGGGACCACATGAGCCTCCGCGCCCGAGTTGCGCAAATCAGCCGCGACTTTCTCCAGAATGTCCTTGTTCCTCGCGCTGAGGACTATTTTCGCGCCGCGGCCGGCGAACGCCTTCGCTGCCAGGCCGCCCAGGCCCCCGCTCGCGCCCGTGATCACCACGGTCTTTCCTTTCAGATCAAACTTTGCCATGGCCGTCTCCTTGCAATATCTTATTTTTTCGGGAGGGGTTGCCCCAAATTTTTTTCCGAGATTCGCTGCTTCATGGAATTGATCACGACCAGAGCCTGGCTGGCGAGCGCGGCGTGCTCAAAGGTGGGTTCTTTTTCCAGGGCGTATTTGGGGATGAAGCCCAAAGAGCGGACGTCCGCGGAACTGCCGGTAAAGATCATGGTCTTGTTCTCAAGCGGGATCAGCTTCCAGAAGCATGAGACCGGGCCGCAGCAGGGTCTTGGCATTTGCCAGGTGATCAGCTCCGGGGGCGTGAATTGATAAGTTACTTCATAGTCCTGGGTGTAGCGGAAGAAAGCCAGGTTGAATAACAACTCCCAGCGATAGGTTTCCCCGGCTTTTCCGGAGTCGAGCAGCTCGACTTTTTTCGCGCCGGGTATGAATTGGGGATGGGTCTTGAAATCGCTGATCACGGAATACGCGGCCTGGATGGGAGCGTTCACCAGGCCTCCCCCCACCGCGTAAACCGTGGGGCCGTCCTCAAGCACGAGGATGTTTCCACGGTCCAAAATCTTTTTCATGCCCTCCGGGTCTTCGGAGAGCGCTTCCAAAATGCGCTGGGGTTTCAGATTGGCCGCGATTTTGGCTTTGCCGGTCCCAACCCTTTTTTCCGACTGGGCTTTCATGGCCCGGACGAACATGATTGCGGTGCTCAGGCTGGTCATCACTTCCACGGTCGGCTCCCGGGCGTATATGGATTTGAGGAAAGCGCTCTGGGGCTGCGAATAGACGGCGTAAAAGAACATGGTGCGCTTCCCGTCCGCGGTCGGGATCAGCTCCGCGAACCCGCAGTTGATGCCGAACTCCCCAAAGGCGTGCGCCCAGTCGCTGCGAAAGGGCGGCCGCCAGTTATGATAAACGCCGTAGTCGATCCGGTATTTGAGGAAAGACATCTGGACATTGAGGTGGAAGTCCACGCGCACGAAGTTGTCCCGGATTTTCTTCACCTCAACCGCGTCGGTCATGGGCACGAACGACGGGTAATGGGTGTAATCGGTGAGCACGGAAAAGACCTGCTCCGCCGGGGCGTCGATCATTATCCCGGCCGCGCTGATCCAGGGGATGGCGATGCCGTGGTCGTAATAGACAACCACCTCTCCGATTTCCAAAAGGTGTTCGAGCATCTCGGGCTTGGCGCCTTCAGGAAGGACGTGCAGGTCATAGGTGATGCCCATCATTTTTTTTATTTCCGCGTCGGTCTTGGGGGGCGGGACCAGGTTTTCCTGGCCGAGCATTCGAGAGGCGGCAAGGAACACGAGCAATGCAAAGGCCCAATTCTTAAGCGCGTTGATCTTCATTCCAGCTCCTTTAAAGGTTTTTGGCGTTGGTCACTCAAAATTTTTCCAAGCTTCGAGCTCTTTTGCAAGTTCGGCCTGGGAATATAGTCCCTGGTCGATCCCGCGCAGGAGCTCCACCGCGGAGAGCATGCCTGTTGGGCGCATGGTCTGGAATGTATATGCCTTTGAGCGCCAGAAGATTTCATGGGCATGTGCGCAGGTTATTTGCGTGGGCGCCGGCTTGGAATTGCTCTGACTCAGGATTGAGATCAGTTGGCTGCGCTCTTCAGTTGAAAGCTCAAGCATGGCTTCCCTGACCGGTCCAAGGCGGTTGAAGAGCGGGAGCGCGTCTTTGTTGAAAGAGGCGCGCAGCTTGAGCCAGGCGTTGCGCAAATAGAGCGAGGCCAGTCCGGGGTCGAATATTGCGCGGACGAAATAGGTGCTGAACAAGATGACGCGGAGCGCTTTCACGGCTTTGGGATGTTTGAGCGGAAAAATTTTGTCCGTGCCCTGGGTGAAGAGCGCTCCGGAAACCTCGGATGGCGAGCGCAGATATTTTTCCAGGTTGTGGCTGACAAAGGGCTGGATCCTGGGCACCTTGCGCCAGCCCGGGAAAAATGAAAACCCGCCCTTGATGATGAACGGCGAAAGGCCCAGTATCATGACAGCTCTTGAGAAGAAGGCGGCTTCGAACGGGTCGTATTTCATCATCATTGCCGCGGTGGCGTCGGTGCCGAGGATGCTGGAACTGGCAATGATGGTCTTGGTCACGCAGGGCCTCACCTGCCAGGATGCCCCGTAAAAGCCGTCCGCGGTGAGATAGGCGTCAACAATGCTGAATTGGGCCGGGAAGTCGCGGAGCATGGCCGCGGTCAGGCGCTCCGAGAGCATCTTGCCGTGATACTCGACCGGCTTGTCCTGGAGCGGCAGGGCGCCGTAAACATTCTTCACGCCCACGGTGTAGAACTCATGCAAATGGGTCTTGGCCTTGGAAAAGCTGACCCTGAAATCAGCCTCGGTCCAGCTCTTGCCCAGCGGGTGCTTGCCCAGGTCGCCTCCAAAATCGTGGTCCTTCATCTCATCGGTCAGGTCGATGATCTTAAATGATTGTTCGCGGCCGTCAGCGAGGAAAACCTTTGCCTCGCGCTCCGGCTTGTCGCTGTAAAAGCCGAGATACCCGGCATGAGCCGAGATCACGCCCACACCCCGGTTGAGATAATAGCCGCCGTAAAGGTTTTGAGCGTCCGTCACGGCCAGGTTGCTGAAGCCGCGCTCCGCGAGGCGCAGGAAAAAATGCCGAACCAGGAGCGGGTCCGTGTAAATGCCGTCGTCAGCGCGGCGGATCAGCATTGAGATGTTGGATTTCACGACCACGCGGAAATCATTTCTCGACTTGCCCGAGGCAACAAGCGCTCTTTCAATCGTTTCCCAAAATCCCGATTCCTGCAAAGTCTTGTCCAGGAGCGCGAAGCGGCCTTCGCCATTGTCCTTGTTGATCACGACCAGGGCCGCGGAAGGGGATGAGGCGCTTGTCGAGGAAAGTTCGGGCTTGGCTTGGGTCTGTGCCCATTGCTTTGCGCTTTCCAGCCGGGTCCGGGTTTCTTCAATCAAGGATGCAGGAAAGCCGGAAGCTTTTACTTTAGCGGGCACCAGCCAGTTTTTCATGCAGCGCTTTCCGCCCGCGCGCAGTCTGATCACGCTTTCCGGGACCTGTTTTTTCGGGAGGGAAATATTGCACGCCCGTTCCAGCGCAACGGTCGCGAGCCAGAAGCTTTCAAAGCCCGGCTCCATTTTTATTTTGCGGTTTTCAATCAGGTCCCAGCTCTCGAGAAGCACGGAAAGCCTGGCCGCGGTTTCCGCGTCGTCCTTGACCAGACCTGGTCCGAACTCTTCACGGGCAAGCTTTAGCAGGGTGGCCGCGAGCAGGATGGTTTCCAAACTTTTCTCTGCGCGGGATTTTACCCCATTTATTGCCGTAGTTTCGGGCATGCGCTTTTTTCATTTTGCATCTGCCCCGCTTTTATTTCAAGCGCGGCTGAGGTCGGTTGGAGAAGAAGCGGGTTGCCTTTTTAATGGGCACCGGCTATGCTGAAGAAAAGATCGGCGGGGGAATTGATGGATGAGATAATCAAACAATCGAAACTTTTTGAAAACGACCATGTGAAAAAATGGAAGAGCCAGGGAGGCCGGGTCCTGGGATACATCTGCGTGGCGACTCCCACCGAAATAATCGAAGCCGCGGGAATTCTTCCCTACCGGGTCCGGGCGCTGGGTTCAAGCCAGACCGAGATCGCGGACGCCCACCTTTCCCGCTTCAACTGCAGCTTTTGCCGGTCCTGCCTGCAACTGGGCCTGGAGGGAAAGTTTGACTTTCTGGACGGCATGATCGAGACCAACGGCTGCGACCACCTCCGGGGAATGATAGAGAACTGGCATTACGCGAAAAAATTCGATTTCCTGCATTACCTGCGCGTGCCCCACGTGAATGACAAAAATTCCATGGCCTTTTTCGAGGAAGAGCTGGGCTTGTTTAAAAAAGCGATTGAGGACCGTTTTGGGAGCGCGATCAAAGATGAGGCGATCTGGGATCAGATCAAGAAGCAGGAAAGCATTCGCGCCAGGCTCAGGACCATCTACGAGATCCGGGAAAGGAAGGAGCCGGGGTTCACCGGGGCTGACGCGCTTTCCATTCTTCTGATCGCCAGCGCGGTCCCCTCGGATGCCCTGGATGCCATGCTCAGCCGGGCCATAGAGGAGCGCAAGGACAAAAAACTTACGGGTTATCGGGCGCGGCTGCTTCTGGCCGGGAGCGTCACCGATGAGTTGGATTTCGTGAAAGAGATCGAGAGCATGGGCGGCCTGGTGGTGACGGACGCGCTCTGTTACGGGTCCCGCGCTTTCTGGACCCAGAGCGCGGAGAAAGACGGCGACCCGGTGAAGTTTCTCGCCAGGATGTATCTTGAAAAACTGATGTGCCCGAGGATGTTCGATGACTTCCCGGCCCGCCGCGATTTTGTGCTCAGCGCGGTGGAGCGGGCAAAGGTTGACGGGGTCGTGCTCGTTCACAACAAGTTCTGCGACGTGCACGGCGTGGACAATGTCCAGCTCCGGCTCGCGCTCGAGAAGAAAGGCGTGCTGGTTCTTCAACTGGAAAAGGAATACGGGGCCAAGGCGGACATGGGCAGGCTCAAGACCAGGGTCCAGGCGTTCCTGGAAAGAATAGGAGGCCGCTGATGAAACTGTTCCCGGTCGGACTTTTTGACCGCCTGGCAAACCAGCTCGCTGTGCTCACATTCCTGCCCGAACCCGTGCTCAAGAGCGCCGGCACTCTTCTCTTAAAACTCAATGTCCTTCCCGATGACATGCAAAACGCCGTGGCCTCGCTCTTTGCCCCGCGCAACAAGGATGCCAGCCTGGCTTTCCTTAAAATGATCTCCGCATGGATGATGAACGCGCGCGACGCTGAAAAGAACGGCAAAAAGGTCATCCTGCTCCCGTTCAATTTCCCGCCTGAGGTCATCCACGCCTTTGAAAAGGCCGCGCCCCTGACCAGCGAGGTCATGTCCACCCTGGGAGTGGTGGGCCTGAAAGGGCAGGGCGAGCAATACTGGGACATGGCCATGGGACTCGGGCTCCCGGACCACATGTGCTCCGCAAACACCGTGGAGCTCGGCTCCATGCTGGGCAGCGAGGACTTCAAACCCCAGGCCATCATCTCCGCGGCGCCCGGCGGGTGCGATGTCAACTCCAAGATCCACGAGTTCGTCGCCCACTACCTGGGCATCCCCCAGTTCTTTCTGCAGAAGCCTCCGGAGGACACGGGCCGGGGTTTCAAGCTGTATGTGGTTTACATGCACGAACTGATCAAGCAGCTGGAGCAGTTCCTGGGCGAGGAAATGACCGAGGCCAAGCTGAGAAAGGTCGCTGAAAAATGCAACCGCTGCACCGAGCTGTTTTTGGAAATGTGGGATTTGCACAAGGCCGCGCCCTGCCCGGTGCCCAATGTCTTCTCGCTTTTCCTCTACGGCACCCGCTTCACCATGTGGGGCACTGACGAGGCCATAGCAAACCTGGAGGCCATGGTCGCAATCACCAAGAAGCGGCTGGCGGAAAAAGCCTACCCCGCGCCGAAAGAAATCGCGCGATGCCTCTGGTGCTACACCAGTTACTACTTTGACTTCTTCGGCTTCTTCAACTGGATGGAGGAGCAGGGTTACACCCATCTGGGGGACGGCCTGGACCTCTGCTTCCCGGAGATGGTCGATACCTCAAGCAGGGATTCCATGATCGCGGGCCTGGCCCGGTCGGCCTGGAACATGCCCATGACCAGGCAGGTGGGCGGGGAGTCCATGTCCCGCTCCTGGACCAATGATGTGATCTACGCCTCCAAGGAACTGAACGCGGACTGCGTCATCTTTTGCGGGCACCATTCCTGCAAGCAGACCTGGAGCGTGGTATCCATCCTGAGGAGCGAGCTCGCGAAAAGGACCGAACTGCCGCTCCTGGTCCTGCAGGGGGACGCCTGGATAAAAAAGATGACGCCCATGAGCGTGATCCAGCAGGAGATCGATGAGTTCGTGAAGAATGTGGTGGTCAAGAAGAGCGCCGGCGCAAGGAAAGTGAGAAGGCGCAAGGAGCAGGACGGGGATAATTGAAAATATTTTCACCGCAAAGACGCAAAGAACGCAAAGATAAATATAGTTGAGTGCTGATTTAAAACCAAAAACAATTTTCATAAATAATTCTTAGCGAACTTTGCGCCTTTTGCGGTGAAAAAATGACGATTTGAAAAGGATTTGTAATGCTGTTTGCCGGAATTGACATCGGCTCTCTCACCGCGGAGGCGGTCATTATAGAGGACGGCAAGATAATCGCCTCTGAGATCATCTCCGTTCTTCCCAATCCCGTGGACTCCGCGAAAAAAGTCCTGGGGCTGGTCATTCAAAAGAGCGGCGTCAATCCCGGACAAATAAAATACACCGTGAGCACCGGGTACGGCCGCGAAAAACTCCAGAGCCGGGGCATGGCGGACGAGAACATCAGCGAGATCTCCTGCCACGGCCTGGGCGCGTTCACCCTCAACCCGGAGGTCCGCACCATTGTTGACATCGGTGGACAGGACGCCAAGGTGATCAAGATGAACGGCTCCGGCAAGCTGGAAAACTTCGTGATGAACGACAAGTGCGCCGCGGGCACCGGGCACTTCCTGGAAGTGATGAGCAAGGCCCTGGGGGTGTCCCTGGACGAGCTGGGACTGATCTCCCAGGGTTCGAAAAAACCCGTGCAGATGAGCAACCGCTGCACCATTTACATCGAGACCGAGGTCATCCACTACCTCCAGCGCGGCGTGCCCAAGGCAGATGTCGCGGCCGGGATCAACATCGCCATGGCGGAGCGGGCGCTGGCCCTGGTAAGACGGGTGAAGCCGGAAAAGGAAATCATGATCACCGGGGGCGTTGCCAAAAATGTGGCGGTCCGGGACGAGCTCCAGCGGATGCTCAGCCTCAAGTTCGTTCTTCCCTCGATTGACCCCCAGTTGATCGGCGCCTTTGGCGCGGCCGTGTTCGCAGAGAGCAAGGGCAAAGAAAAATGATAACCATGGGATGCGATATCGGGAGCCTTTTCATCAAAGCCGCAATCCTCAAAGGCGACGACCTCGCGGCCTCCAAAATCATGATGACCACCGGGAACATCGCCTCGGAAATCGAGGATTTTCTCAAGGCAACCGCGGCCGGAGCCGGGATTGAACGCGACAAGATCGAATGCCTGGCCGGCACCGGCAGCGGCGCGGACCTCTTGAAAAACGCGGAATTCACCGAAGACATCGTGACCTGCCTGGCAGCTGCCACCGCATTTTACCTGCCCAAGGTCAAGCTCTCAATCGATATCGGGGGCCAAAGCATCACCTCCATGCTCCTCAACCAGGACGGCGAGGTGGTGGACTTCATGCGCAACGACAAATGCGCCTCCGGGTCGGGTCGGTTCCTGGAAGTCATGAGCGCAAAATTGCACGTCAACATCGCGGACATCGACCAGACCGTTGCCCGGTCCGCGAAGCCGGTCGCGCTCAGCGCGCAGTGCGGGGTGTTCGCCGAGAGCGAGCTCATCAGCCATGTCAACGAGGGCGAGCAGACCCCTGACATCATCGCCGGGGTGTGCGGGAGCGTCGCGAACATAGTGGTGGCTCAGGCGCGGAGGTTCGGCATGGCCGACCACTACACGATCACGGGCGGGGTCGCGCAAATCGATTCGGTGCTCAGGATCATCAAAGAAAAGTTGAGCGGGACTTATCATCAGTTCCCTCACAACCCCCAGCTCGCGGCCGCGATCGGCGCCGCGGTGCTGGCAGGCTCGGAGTAGCATGGGTCTCTTTGACGGGCCGCTGAACGAGCTGGAAAATTTTCTGAGCGAAAAGCAAAAGCAGGGACTGGTCAAGGAACTGCCCCAGGCCCCTCGCAAAAAATGGCCATCGGAATCGAGCCTGGTCCTGGAGGAAGACGCCGCGCTTGAGCTCGGAAACCCGGCGATTGGCTCCCTGTCTTTCATGGTCTGGTCTGAGGAGCGCTGCAAGGGGTCTGGACTCACCGGAATTTTGGGGTCAGACCCCATCGGCGAAGCTCAAAAAGCGAGGGGTCTGGCCTCAGCGTCTTTGCCCGGACATCTTCGAAGAGGCCTGACCCCAAAAATTGCGAGGTTGGAGACTGGCCCCATAAAACCAATGCGCGACCGTGTCCTCCTGATCGGCCCGGACTTGAAAGAGGCCAGGCAGAAGTCAATCCCGTTCGGGCAGATCGTCCGGGTCCGGGGAAATTTCCGCAATGAGTATGAATGCTTCCGGGAATTACGGGAGACAGTGCTTGACACCCGGCTCAAGGGCTTCATGGTCCGCGCGCTGCCCAGCCGGCAGACTGTGTGGTGCCGTGTGAACCAGCTTGCGCTGGACCAGGGTTTCTCCTTGGCCCATCTGGGAGCGGCGCTGGTCAAAAACCTCAAACGCATAAGCTTTGTCTCAAGCGCGGAAATTATTTTTGTGACCTCGGGCAAGAGCGACCTGGAAAAGCTCAAGACGGCCGGGGAAGAGACCGAGCGCATCACGGGCGCGCTCATGAAGATGGGCGAGGAAATGAGTTTTGACTGCAATAGCTGTGATTACCAGGAAGTGTGCGATAAAATTGACGAGTTGAAAAAGATCAAGAACAAGCTTAAAAATGGGGTCAGGTCTTGACATATGACTTAAGGAAAGCCCATGGCAAAGCCATGGGAAAAGTGATCGCAATCTGCGGCAAGGGCGGGGTGGGAAAGACCACGGTCTCGGCAATCCTCGCTTGCGCGCTCTCACGGGGTCTGGCCTCACCGGAATTTTGGGGTCAGACCCCATCGGCGAAGCTCGGACTCCGAGGTAGGGGTCTGACCCCACGAGGCCTGACCCCAGCGACGACCCCGGCCCAAGCACTCTCAACAAGGAAGGGTCTGAAAGTATTGTTAATCGACGCTGACCCCGCGGGCGGCCTCGCCATGGCGCTCGGCATCTCGGCCAAGCGATCGCTCAACCAGGTCCGCAAAGACACCATCCGCGCCATCAAAAAAGGGCAGAGGGGCAAGAAAGAGATCGCCATGTCCATTGATTATTTGCTGATGGAGGCCCTGTCTGAAAAAGGCAACCTCGCCTTTTTGTCCATCGGCAGGCCCGAGGAGATCGGCTGCTTTTGCCCGGTGAACAGCCTGCTCCGGAGCGCGATCGAGATGCTGGCGGACAATTTTGACGTCACGGTGATTGACGCCGAGGCCGGGATCGAGCAGGTCAACCGCAAGGTCATGGCGTCGGTGAATAACCTGGTCCTGGTCTCGGATGTCTCGGCCAAGGGCATCAAGGTCGCGGAGACCATAAAAAAGGTGGCGAAAAAAGTCACGGGCCAGGACGCAATCGGTCTGCTCATCAACCGCGCGCGCTCTGAAAAAGAAATTTCTCAAATCCGCTCCCACACCAAACTCAATATCATCGGCTCTATCCCCGAAGACGAAACCATCCGCAAATTCGATTCCAACGAACTCTCCTTCCTCAATCTTCCCCCCTGCCCCGCTTACAAGGCGGTGGTAAAGGCGTTTGAAAATGAGAAAATATTGTAGCGAATGGGGAAAAGGTTTGAAAAGATTTGGTGAAGCTTTTAAGGCATTGAGCAACAAATGAGGATATTGACAAGCGGGTATTTTGGAGGGCGGATTGCCGCATAGTTTTAATTCTTATCTGGTCTTTGATGAGGAGCAAGCGATGCCTGACCCATCCCGCACCGCAACCCTGAGATTCCGGCCAATTTTTCTTCTACAGGTAGGCATAACCAGTCTTCTGCTCGTGCTCCTCCTCGAGCAAATCGGATTGTTCTCATTCGTCTGCTTCACCAACGAACAGATCGAAATTGTTGTCCGACCGGATCACTTTGACGTGGATGGGACGTATATTTACGAGAACCCCCTCCCTTTTCCCTGGATGAGAGGCCTTTCCATACCTTTCTTCATCAGCCCAGATCAGTCTCTGCCGGCGACGGTGCAAGTGACCGAATTAGGCTCCCGGGGGATGTTAGAGGAACGTGAGCTGGCGGTGCGATGGGTCGCGGGCAAGCCTTATTTCTCCATCAAGGTTGCACCCAGGGGCTCGGCCCGCATCCGCGTACGTTTTTCCCAATATGCCCCGGCGGGCACGGGGACCTATTTACTGACCACGACTCAACCCTGGCGCCGGCCGCTTGATCACGGCGAATATATCTTGCATCCCCAGGG
>Ga0315287_10001595_pt1 | contig 21086 bp, 17 predicted proteins | sample YL17G11_0_MG_FD_205037 | JGI IMG/M metagenome (GOLD analysis project Ga0315287, IMG submission 205037) | Sediment microbial communities from Yellowstone Lake, YNP, Wyoming, USA - YL17G11_0 | ecosystem: Environmental > Aquatic > Freshwater > Lake > Sediment | place: USA: Wyoming | collected...
GAGCGCGGCGTGCGCGTCCGCATTCCAGCCCCGGCCGAGAATCCCGTGCTGCGGCACCTGCAGGAAGAAGGTCGAGAACCAGATCGCGGCCACGAGCGCGAGGCCGGCAACGGCGCTCCAGCGCGGAATCGCGGGCGGCGTGTAGATCATGATCCCCACGGCGAGGGCGAGCTCGAGCGCCATCAGCGGCAGCACCAGCGCCGTGATCCGCGCGGAGTGCGCCGCTTCGTATGCAGCGAAATCCGCCGCGCCGACCTTTCCGAACAATGGATAGTGGACCCACTGGATCGTCAGGATCAGCCCCACGAGGATCAGCGTCGCGGTCGCGTTCGCGATGACCAGTGTCCGCATGGCTCCGCTCCGCGAAGGGCGCGCGCTACGTTGGGCCGCATTGCGTGAAAGGGGAGAGGCAGGATGCGTCGATTCTCGATCGTTAGCACGTTCGTATTCGCGGTAACCAGCGGCGTGGCGGTGTTGTCTGCGGCGGCCGAGCAGAACGACCCGATGCTCGCCCAGGTCGGCGCCGAGATGTTCCAGCAGTACTGCGCGTCTTGTCACGGCACGAACGGCGAGGGCGACGGCCCGGTCGCCGCCTCGCTGAAGAAGCCGCCCGCCGACCTGACCCGCATCGCGGCGCGCAATGGCGGCAAGTTCCCGGACGCGGACATCGCGCGCTGGATCGACGGTCGCTTCGACGCGCCGGCTCACGGTACGCGCGAGATGCCGGTCTGGGGTCGGCAGTTCCAGGACAGCTTCGCCAAGGGAACCGATCCCGACGAGGTCGTGCGCGGGCGGCTGCTGACGCTCGTCGAGTACCTGAAGACGATCCAGAAGAAGTGAGTGATGGACGCCCACCAGCGCGCGCTGGCCCGCGAGGTCGCGCGGCGTCGCACCTTCGCGATCATCTCGCATCCCGACGCGGGCAAGACCACGCTGACGGAGAAGCTGCTGCTCTACGGCGGTGCGCTGCGCGAGGCGGGCGCCGTGCGCGCGCAAAAAGCTGCGCGCTACGCCACCAGCGACTGGCTTGCGATCGAGAAACAGCGCGGGATCTCGGTGTCGTCGTCGGTGCTGCAGTTCGAGCACCACGGCGCGCGCGTGAATCTGCTCGATACGCCGGGCCATCGCGACTTCAGCGAGGACACCTACCGCACGCTCGTCGCCGCCGATTCCGCGGTGATGCTGATCGACGCCGCGAAGGGCGTCGAAGCGCAGACGCGCAAGCTCTTCGAGGTCTGCCGACTGCGCCACATCCCGATCTTCACCTTCGTCAACAAGATGGATCGCCAGGGCCGCGAACCGCTCGACCTGCTCGCGGAGATCGAGGATGTGCTCGGCATCGACGCGATCCCGATGAACTGGCCGATCGGGATGGGCAGCGATTTCCGCGGCGTCTACGACCGGGTCGACCGCTGCGCACGGCTCTATGAAGGAGGTCACCACGGGACGCTGCGCGTCGACGAGACGCGTGTCGATGGTGCGCCCGAAGATCCGGCGGTGCGCGCGGCGTTTGGTCCGTTCGCGGCGTCCGTCGTCGATTCGCTCGCATTGCTCGAAGGCGCCGGCGCTGTCTTCGATCCGGCGCTCGTCGCACGCGGTTTGCAGACGCCGACGTTTTTCGGGTCGGCGCTGACCAACTACGGAGTGCTGACGTTCCTCGACCGCTTTCTCGAATTGGCGCCGCCGCCTGGCGCGCGCACGTCGACGCGCGGTCCGATTGATCCGGTGCTGCACCCGTTCTCGGGCTTCGTGTTCAAGATCCAGGCGAACATGGACCCCGACCACCGCGACCGCGTCGCGTTCCTGCGCGTGTGTTCGGGGCAGTTCGTGCGCGGCGAGACGGCGCTGCACGTGCGCACCGGCAAGCCGGTGCGCGTCACGCGCTCGACGCTGGTGCAGGCGCAGGAGCGCGAGATCGTCGAAGAGGCGTTCCCCGGTGACGTGGTCGGACTCTTCGATCCGGGCATCTTCCGGATCGGCGACACACTTTCGGCCGAGGGCGACTTCGCATTCGACGGCATCCCGAGCTTCTCGCCGGAGCACTTCTCGCGCGTCGAAGTGGCGTTGGTGCTGAACCGCAAGGCACTCGCGAAGGGGCTGTCGCAGCTATCGCAGGAAGGCGTGGTGCAGATCTTCACGGAGCCTGGGTCGGGCAGCGCTGCGATGATCCTCGGCGCGGTCGGTCCGCTGCAGTTCGAGGTGCTCCAGCACCGGCTGCAAGCCGAGTACGGCGTCGCGCTGAAGCTCTCGCCGCTGCCGTACCAGCTCGCGCGCTGGCCGCGCAGTGGCTTCGACCCCGAGGCGTTCCGCTACTCCGAATCGGTGAAGATCGTCGAAGATCGCGATCACCACCCGGTGCTGCTGTTCCGCACCACCTGGAACCTCGACATGACCCGCCAGAAGTACCCCGACCTCGAGCTCGCCGAAACCGGCGACGCCGCCCTCCCCTCCGCCCGCGACGACGAAGAACCCTGACCCCCCCCCGTGCCACACGTTGCCGCGTTTGACTCGGGGACGTTCGTTGCGGGGATTCCGCGGCCACGGGCAGCGCCCGGCCCGCTGCGCTACGCAACCAACGTCCCCGAAGCAACTCGCGCAACCAACGTCCCCAATGCAACGCGGGAGAAGTACATGAAGGTTGGTATTGGCTCGGTGATCGTCGGGAATCCGGGTACTACGCTCGATGACCTCGTTACCGAGGTGAAGGCAGTCGAGGCCGACGGCTTCGATTTCTATTCGCTGCCGAACATTTTTGGGCACGACGCGATCTCGGTGCTGTCGATCGCGGGACGCGAGACTTCGCGCATCGAGCTAGCGACCGGCGTGACGCCGACGCCGCCGCGTCATCCGTTCGCGATCGCGCAACAGGCGCTGACCGCGCAAGCGGCGTGCAAGGGCCGCTTCGTGCTCGGCATCGGGCTCTCGCACAAGATCGTGATCGAGAACATGCTCGGCCTTTCGTACGCGCAGCCGGCCAAGCAGATGCGCGAGTACCTCGAAGTGCTGATGCCGCTCGCGCAGGGCAAGCCGGCCGCGTTCTCGGGCGACCTGTACCGCGTGAATGGCGCGCTGAATTGCGCGGGCGGGACGCCTCTGCCGGTGGTCGTCGCGGCGCTCGGCCCGAAGATGCTCGAGGTCGCGGGTCGCCTCGCCGATGGCACCGCTACCTGGATGACCGGCACGAGGACGCTCGCGGATCACACGGTGCCGACGATCAACAAGGCTGCGAAGGACGCGGGTCGCCCGGCGCCGCGCGTGATCGCCGCGCTGCCGTTTGCGCTCACCTCGGATCCCGCCGGCGCCCGCGACGTCGCCAACAAGGTCTTCGCGATCTACGGCCAGCTGCCGTCGTATCGCGCAATGCTCGATCGCGAAGGCGCAGCCAATCCGGCCGATGTCGGCATCGTCGGCGACGAGGCGACGCTGCGCGCAGGCATCGCGCGACTGCAGGGCGCGGGCGTCACGCATTTCCTCGCGAGCGTGTACCCGGCAGACGCCGGGTGCGTCGAGCGGACCAAGGCGTTCTTGAAGGGTGAGCTGCGAAGCTGAGGGCGCAAGCCCTCTCAGATCGCGAGTGTCGCGTAGTTGAGCACGGCGAAGAAGTGGCACGCGCTGCCCGCGAGCACGAACAGGTGCCACACCATGTGGCCGTAGCGCAGTCCATCCCACGCGTAGAAGACGACGCCGAGCGTGTAGAGCAGGCCACCCGCGCCGAGCCACGCGAGGCCCGGGTTCGGCACGTGCGTGGCGAGCGGTCCGATCGCGACCACCGCGAGCCAGCCCATGCCGAGATAGAACGCCGTCGAGAGGTGCGGGAAGCGCATCCCGAGCAGCAGCTTGTGCAGGATGCCCAGTGTGGCGAGTCCCCAGATGACGGCGAGCAGCGTCCATCCGAACGGCCCGCGCAGCACGCCGAGCAGGAACGGCGTGTACGAACCCGCGATCACCAGGTAGATCATGCTGTGATCGGCGACGCGAAAGATGTGCTTCGCGCGCGACGGTGGCAACGCGTGGTAGATCGTGGATGCGGCGTAGAGCAGCACGAGGCACGTCGCGAACACGCTGCAACCGATCACTTGCATCGCGTCGCCGCGCTCGGCGGCGGTCGCGATCAGAATCGGAAGGCCGATCGCGAAGCCCACGAAGCCCAGGCCGTGGGTCAGGCTGTTCGCGAGTTCCTCGCCGAACGAGAGCGCGCGCCCACCGCTGGAACTCACCGCGAACCGACCAGCGCGTTGACGCCGAAGTTCAGGATCGTCAGCAACAGGCTCCCGAGCAGTGCCGGACCGAAGCCCGCGATCTTGATGCCGGGAGCGATTGCGCCGACCAGTTGCAGCATCAGCGCGTTCACCACGAACAGGAAGAGTCCCAGCGTCAGGATCGTCAGCGGAAACGTGAAGAACACCAGCAGCGGCCGGATGATCGCGTTCACGACGCCGAGCACGAGCGCGCCGACGATCGCGGAAGTCCAGGAGTCGATCTGGACACCGGAGACGACGTTCGCCACGACGAGCAGCAGCGCCGCCGAGATGAACAGGTCTGCAACGAACTCGATCATGCGGGACTCCCTTCGAGGTCGCTTCGCCGACGACACTACCAGACTCGCGCCAGGGCGGCGTCGTCTCGATGCCCTTCGATCGTCTGGGGCTAGCTGGCTCGTCCCATCGCGAGAACCTTCGAGCCGTCTGCGAAGTGGATCTGCACCTTGCCCGGTCCGAGTACGCGTTCGACGATGCCGGGGCCGAAGGCGGTGTGCTCGACGCGCTGGCCGGGCGCGAAGCGGGCGCTCGTCGAGTAGCGCACCGGCGGCTGCGTCAGATCGGCGGCGACCAGCGCCTTGCCGCCCTTCGCCGCGCGCGCGGCCCTGGTCTCGCCGGTGCGCCGGTGCGGTCGCGCCTCGCCCGCGCTCTCGCCGCGCACGCGATGGCGCGCGCCGCACTCCTTGCATTCCACCTGGGCGATCTTGGTGCCGACCATCGCGACGACGACGTGCCACACCGTGCCGCACTTCCTGCAATATGCCTGGATGTCCGATCCGACGCCCAACTCCGCCTCCGCTCCCGCGCGCAGCATTTCTCGGATGAAGCAGCATAATGCGGACCCTCGAGAGTCGAAGGCGACGAGAGGGCGAAAGCGCTATTGGTCGCGCTTCGCAGCCCGGAGGGAACGTGTCCGACGAACTCTTGATCGCCGTCTTCGTCGACTTCGAGAATCTCGCACTCGGCGTGCGCGACATGAAGGGCAATCAGGGTCAGTTCCGAATGGAGGTGGTGCTGAAGCGACTGCTCGAAAAGGGTCGCATCGTCTACAAGCGCGCGTACTGCGACTGGAATCGCTACCGCGACGCGGTCCGCGAATTCCACGGACACGGAATTGAACTCGTCGACATCCCGCACAGTCGCCAGAGCGGCAAGAACTCGGCGGACATCCGGATGGTCGTCGACGCGCTCGACCTCTGTTACCAGAAAGACCACATCGACGTCTTCGCGCTGCTCTCGGGCGACAGCGATTTCTCGCCGCTCGTCAACAAGCTGAAAGAAAACGACAAGCGCGTGATCGGATGCGGGGTCAAGAACTCCACGTCCGATCTGCTCGTCTCCGGCTGCGACGAGTTCATCTTCTACGACGATCTGGTGAAGGCACAGGTCGAGCGCCCAGTGCGCAAGAAGACGCCCGCGGCGAAGGGCGGCGCGACGGCGGCCCCGGTCGACGACGCGGTCGACAAGGTGGTCGAGATCGTGCGCTCGCTCGAACAGGATTACGACCCGCTCTGGGGATCGATCGTCAAGCAGACCATGCGTCGCGTGCATCCGGGCTTCAACGAAGCGCAGCACGGCTTCCGCTCGTTCTCAGACCTGTTGCACGCGGCCGAGGATCAGAAGCTGATCGCGCTCGAATACGATGAGGGTCGCGGTAATTACAAGGTGCGGCTCGCGTAGCAATGAACAAGGCGGAGAAGGCCGCGAAGATTGCTGCGATCCTCGACCGACTCCACCCGCTGCCATCGATCCCGCTCGCGCACGACGATCCCTATACGCTGCTCGTCGCTGTCGTGCTGTCGGCGCAGTGCACCGACAAGCGCGTGAACGAGGTCACGCCCAAGCTCTTCAGGCTGGCGCGCACGCCCGCGCAGATGGCAGCGCTACCGGTTGCGCAGATCGAGGCAGCGATTCGCTCTTGCGGTCTCGCGCCCGCGAAGGCGAAGAACATCCGCGCGCTTTCGCAGTTGCTGGTGGAGCGCCATCGCGGCCAGGTACCGACGAGCTTCGAGGAACTCGAGGCGCTGCCGGGCGTCGGTCACAAGACGGCGGGCGTCGTGCGCGTGCAGGCGTTCGGCCTGCCGGCGTTCCCGGTCGACACGCACATCCATCGGCTCGCCGCGCGCTGGGGACTCTCGCCCGGCCGCAACGTCGCGCAGACCGAGCGCGATCTCGCGGCGCTGTTCCCCGAATCCGAATGGGGCAAGCGCCATCTACAACTCATCTACTTCGGCCGCGAGCACTGCCCCGCGCGCGGCCATGACGCATCCACATGCCCGATCTGCTCTTGGGCCGCCCCGAAGCGCCCCCTACGCCGAAGGCCGTCCGTTCCCGCGTAGCGAGCCAAAGGCGAGCGGCGAGGTTCATCGGGACCGCAGCCAGCGCGGCGCCCACCAGTTCCAATCGCCGAGCAGCTGCATCGTCGCCGGCACCAACAGCGTGCGCACCAGTGTCGCGTCGAGCGCGATCGCGGCGGCGATGCCGAGTCCCATCTGTTTCACGTAGACCAGGTCGCCGGTCATGAACGCGCCGACCACGACCAGCAGGATCAGCGCGGCGCTGGTGATGGTGCGGCCGGTTCGCGCCAGCCCGAGGATCACCGAACTCCGATTGTCGCGCGAGCGCTTCCACTCTTCTTGAATGCGACTCAGCAGGAACACCTCGTAGTCCATCGAGAGGCCAAAGACGACCGCAAACATCACCAGCGGAATCGTCGGATCGATCCCGTCGGACGGCTGGAAGCCGAGCCAATCCGCGAGGTGGCCCTCCTGGAAGACCCACACCAGCAGTCCGTAGCTCGCGCAGAGCGAGAGCGCGTTCATCAGCACGGCCTTCAGCGGGACCACCACCGACCGGAACGCGGCCAGCAGGATCACGAAGTTCGAGAGCGCGACGAGCAGCGCCGCGATGCCGCCGTACTCGCGCAGCGTGTGCACCATGTCGACCATCTGCGCGGTCGCTCCGCCCACCTTCGCCTGGAGTCCCGGTCGCGGGACATCGCGGATCGCATCGACGATGCGGGCGGATTCTGGCGAACGCCAGGGGTTCCGGTTGTCCGCGATCAGCAGCGCCGCGTCTTCATCGACCATGCGCCGGATCTGCGTCGCGGTCGGTTCGCTGACCAGCGTGCGCTGCATCGCTTCGGGCGTGAGCGCGTCGGGATCGAGATCGCGGAACGCCGAGCGAACGCCTTCGACGCCCGGCACGGCCTCGATACGCGCGATGTACGAGCGCAGCGCCCGCAGGTTCTCGGGCTCGAGCGGCGAGCCCTTCGTGCCTACGATCACCGGGATCGCCGAGGCGCCGCCCGGGTCGAAGCGCAGTGGATCCGAGAGCGCTTCATCGATGCGACGCACCTCGGAGTCGCGGGCGAGCGCGCTCGAGTCGGGCATCGCACTCTTCATCCGCAACACGGGAGCCGCGAGCGTGGCGAGCACCAGCAAGCAGCCGAGCACCGTGAGGACAGGGTGGCGCATCGAAAGCTCGCCCACGTGCAGCCAGAACGGGCTCGGTTCGCCCTCTTCGTGCGCGCGGCCGATCGGCCAACGGTTCACGTTCGGACCGAGGAAGGCCAGCAGCGCCGGAAGCAGCACCAGCGCGCCGACCAGCGCGCTCACGATCACCAGCACGCCGCCGATCGCGACGCTGCGCAGCACCGGCAACGGGACCAGCAGCAGCGCCGCGAGGCTCGTCGTGACGGTGAGGCCTGAGACCCAGACCGCGCGGCCGGCGGTATCGAGTGTGGCGGCGACGGCGTCCTGCACGTCGGGATCGCGGCCGATCTCTTCGCGGAAGCGCTGCACGAGCAGCAGCGCGTAATCGATCGACAGACCGAGACCTAGGAATGCACCGACGCTCATCGCGAAGATCGAGATCTCGGTGAAGTGGGCACCGAGGCGCACCAGCGCCGCCGAACCGGCCAGCGAGAAGGCGCCGATCGCGATCGGGAGCAGCGCGGCCACCGCGCCGCGGAAGAAGAACAACGTCAGCAGCAGCGCGAACGGCAGTGCGATCATCTCGGCGGCCGCGGCATCTTCGCGTGCGACTTGTTGGACCAGCAGCGTGAAGCCGACGATGCCGCCGATCGCCACTTCGACGGGCGGTTCGGCCGCGCGCAACAACGGCTCGATGCGTCGGAACGTCGTGAGCTTCTGCGCGCTGTCGCCGGCGAGTGACACGATGACCAGCGTCTCGCTCCCATCACGGGAGACGAGCGTCTTCTGGTTGGTGTCGTAGACGGTCGTCGCGCCCACCACGCCTGGGTCGGCAAGCACCGGCTCGAGACTGTCGATGATGCGCGAGCCGAATTCGGCGCCCTGCACGTCGCCCTCGGGATTGCGATAGAGCACCAGCACGTCGGCGGCGCCGATGCCAAAGCGGCGCGCCGCTTCCTCGGCGGCGCGCGCGGACTCCGAGCCGGGAACGTCGAGGCCGCCGGCTGTCAGGTGGTCCTCGACCGAAGCGCCGTAGATGCCCATCGCCACGATCCCGACTGCAAAGGCCGCCAGCACCCACTTCGCGCGCCGCGCGATCCACGCACCCAGGCGTGCGAACGGCGATGTGAGCGAGGCCTCGGAGCGCACGGCAATCCCTTCCCGGTGGGGTGGCTCGCTCGCTGCGTCGAGCCCCTGGCGTTTCGGATATCCTAACGAGCGAAGTCCGCGACCACCTGACCGCTTTCTGATGGATTCGCCGCGTCGAAGCGCGGGCGGGGGTTCCACCTCAGCGTTGCACGCCGAGCACCTCGAGATAGGCGCGACGGATCGCATCGGTGTGCCGCGCGTAGTCGGCCTGCAGCGCCCGCCGCGCGCTCGATTCGCGCGAGCCGGCGGCATAGCCGAGCCGGCGGGCGAGACCATCGAGGTCGCCGCGTTCTTCGTCGAGGTCGCTGATCGAGCGGTTCTCGACCACGCGCAAGCGGCTCGAGAGACGCTCGAGGAACTCCCAGCCGTCACGGAGCGCGGCTGCCTGCGCCGGTGCGAGCAGCCCGAGCGCGTCCAACTTGTCGATCGTCCGCTCGGTGCGATCGATGTCGAGCAGCTCGGCGTGCTCCCGGCCGTGCGCGAGCTGTAAAAACTGGACGGCGTTTTCGACGTCGAGCAGACCGCCGCGACCGCGCTTCAGATCACGCCGCGTCGCGGTTTCGTCCGCCAGCTCGTGCTCCATGCGCGACCGGACGCGGTGGATCTCGGCAGCGGCATCCGCGGGCAGCGGCTGCAACAACACCTCGCGACGCAGCGACTCGAACGCCGCGCCGGCCGCGGCATCCCCTGCGACCGGTCGCGCGCGCAGCAGCGCCTGCTTTTCCCACAGCATCGCGAGCGTCTGGTAGTGCTCCCGCAATCCCGCGACCGACGTCACGAGCGTGCCCTGATTGCCGGAGGGACGCAGCCTCGAGTCGATCTCGTAGCAGGCGCCGTTGGCGGTCGGCGTCTCGAGCGCGGAGATCAGTCGCTGCGCGACGCGCACGCAGTATTCCTGCACGAAGGGAGCGTCACTCGTATTGGTGTCGGGCAGATCGTAGAGGAAGATCAGGTCGAGGTCGCTGCCATAGCTGAGTTCGCGGCTCGCGAGCTTGCCCATCCCGACGACCAGGAAGCGCGCGGCGGCGGCGCTGCTACTGGGCGGCCGCGCGCGCCGTACTTCGCGCTGCGCCACCGCGAGCGCCGACTCGAGCGCCACCTCGGCGATCTCCGAGAGCGCCGTCTCGCAAGCGGCGCGCGTGATCTGCTCGTCGACGTCGAGCAGCCCCACATTCAGCACCTGACGTTGATGGAAGAGGCGCAGCGCATCGAGATCGCGCTCGAAGTCGGGTTCGTCCGCCGGGCCGAGTTCAGCGCGGATCGACACGAGATCGGCGCGCAGCTGCTCGCGCGTGAAGAGCAGCAGGTTCGGGTCGCGGAAGAGCGGCTCGATCAGCCGCGGCTGCTGCGCGAGCAGCGCGGACAGGAAGCGCGAACCGGCGAAGAGCGCGGCGAGCCGGCCGACCAGCTCCGGGCGGTCGATCAGCAGTTCGTAGTAGAAGCGCCGGGTGCCAACGGCGGCCACGAAGCGATCGAGATTGTTCAGCGCGAGCACGAGATCCGGTGAGGCTTCGATCTCGCGCGCGAACTGTTCCGCGAGCGCTTCCATCATCGGCCGCGTCTCGGGGCTGCCGAGCAGCCGCGGCTGGTGACGCAGGAAGAGTTGCAGAATCGCCTCCGCGTTGTTCCCGACCTCGACCGCGTTGCCGAAGGCGCGCACGTGGTCGCGCTGGCGCGCCAGCTCCGCCTCGAAGTCCGCCAGCGCCGTAGTGCCGGTGAAGCCCATCGCGCGCGCGAGTCGCAGCTGCGCCGCGGGCCGGCGCGGCAGCTCGTGGACCTGGCGCTCGTCTTCCATCTGCAAGCGGTTCTCGACGCGGCGCAGGAACAGATACGCGTGTCGGAGCGTCGCGGCGGTTTCCGCCGGCAGCAGCTTGACTTCGGCCAGCCGCGCGATCGCGCGCTGCGCCGAGCGGTCGCGCAACTGCGGGATGCGACCGCCGTGCAGCAGCTGCAGCGCCTGCGCGATGAACTCGACGTCGCGGATGCCGCCCGGGTCGAGTTTGACATCGAAGCCGTCGCCGCCCGCACCTCGTTCCTGCCCTACCCGTTCTTGCAACGCTCGAATGCGCCGCACGCCCGCGTAGTCCATTGCCGCGCGGTAGATCATCGGGTGGATTGCGCGCACCGCGCGCCAGCCGAGTTCGAGCTCGCCGGCGACCGGCCGCGCCTTCATGAACGCGACTTTCTCCCAGTGATCGGCCGCGTTCTCGTAGTAGTCGGCCAGCATCGCGTCCGAGATCGCGGGCGGACCGCCGTCGCCTTCGGGGCGCAGGTCGAGGTCGATGCGGTACAGGAAGCGATCCTCGGTCTCGGCGCCGACGATGCGTGCGAACTCCTGGCCGAGGCGCATGAACCACTCGAGCGGCGCGCGCGGTTGCGGTCCGTTCATCGCATCGGCGACGTGGCCGTAGAGGTAGATCAGGTCGACGTCGGACGAGAAGTTCAGCTCTTCACCGCCGAGCTTGCCGAGGCCGAGCACGCAGAATGGCGCCGGGAAGACGTGGCCCTGCGCGTCGCGCCAATGGGGCGGACCGAGGTGCGCGGTGGTTCGGGCGTGCGCGATCTGCAGCGCGCGATCGAGCAGTAGCTCGGCGAGCCACGAGAGATCGGTGAGGGTCTCGCCGCTCGCGGGCAACGGCAACGCGCAATCGCGAACGACGATGCGGGCGAGCCAGCGGTACTTGAAGAGGCGCAGCGCGCGCTCGGCACCGGCGTCGCCCGCTTCAGCGAGCGCGGCGTCGAGCTGCGCCGTGAGCGCAACACGATCGAGCGGCGCGGTGAGATCGTCGGCGGCGAGTTCGACCAGCCAGAGCGGTTCGCGGAGCAACCACTTCGCGAAGAACGGTGCGACGCCGCACAGCGACGACAGGACGTGCGCGAGACGGCTCGGGTGCGCTGCGGCCATCGCGACGAGCTCTGGACTCGTAGCCGCGAGCACCTGCTCAGCGAGACGCGCGGTCGAGTCGGGATCCGGCGCCGTCGCCAATACGCCGGAGAGGCCCGCGATCTGCGTGCTCAAGCCGTCGGTCCGCCCTTCAGGAGCACGACTGCGAGTGGCGGTAGCGTGATCACGATCGAGTGCGGCTGCCCGTGCCACGGAACCGGCTCGGCCGCGACGCCGCCGCCGTTGCCGAGATCGCTGCCGCCGTACCACGCGGAGTCACTGTTCAGCAGCTCGCGCCAGAAGCCGCCGTGCGGGACGCCGAGCCGGAAGCGGCGACGCGGTACCGGCGTCCAGTTGCATGCGACGACGACCGCGTCTGGTGTCGAGGTGCCACGCCGCAGATAGACGAGCGTGCTCTGGGTGCTGTCGTGGCAGTCGATCCAGGCGAAGCCGGCCGGATCGCAATCGAGTTCGTGCAGCGCGGGTTCGGCGCGGTAGAGCGTGTTGAGGTCGCGCACCCAGCGCTGCATGCCGCGGTGCGGCTCGCTGTCCAGCAGCTGCCACTCGAGACTCGCGTCGTGATTCCACTCCGAGCGCTGCGCGAACTCGCAGCCCATGAACAGCAGCTTCTTGCCCGGTTGCGTCCACATCGAGCCGTAGAGCGCGCGTAGGTTTGCGAACTTCTGCCAGTCGTCGCCGGGCATCTTGCCGAGCAGCGATCCCTTGCCATGCACCACTTCGTCGTGCGAGAGCGGCAGCACGAAGTTCTCGGTGAACGCGTAGAGCATGCGGAAGGTGAGGTCGCTCTGGTGGTAGCTGCGGTGCACCGGGTCGAGCGACGCGTAGGCGAGCGCATCGTGCATCCAGCCCATGTCCCACTTCATGCCGAAGCCGAGGCCGCCGACGTAGGTGGGACGCGAAACCATCGGCCATGAGGTCGACTCTTCGGCGATCAGGTGGACGTCGGGATGCAGGCGATAGACCTCTTCGTTGAGGCGCCGCAAAAAAGTGATGGCGCCGAGGTTCTCGCGCCCGCCGAATTCGTTCGGGATCCACTCGCCGGCTTTGCGCGAGTAGTCGAGGTAGAGCATCGAAGCGACCGCATCGACGCGCAGTCCGTCGGCGTGGAAGACGTCGATCCAGTAGAGCGCGCTCGAGAGCAGGAAGGAGCGCACTTCGTGGCGGCCGTAGTTGAAGATGAACGAGCCCCAGTCCGGGTGGAAGCCCTGTCGCGGGTCGCCGTGTTCGAACAGGTGGGTGCCGTCGAAGAAGCCGAGTCCGTGTTCGTCGGTCGGGAAGTGCGACGGAACCCAGTCGAGCAGCACGCCGATGTCGTGCTGGTGCAGCACATCGATCAGATACATCAGGTCTTGCGGGGTCCCGTAGCAACTCGATGCGGCGAAGTAGCCGGTGGTCTGGTAGCCCCACGAGCCGAAGAACGGGTGCTCCATCACCGGCAACAGCTCGACGTGGGTGAAGCCCATGTCGCGCGCGTATGCTGCGAGCAGCGGCGCCATTTCGCGGTAGGAGAGCGAGCGGTAGCCCTCTTCAGCGACGCGACGCCACGAGCCGAGATGGAGTTCGTAGATCGAGATCGGTTCGGCGAGGCCGCGCTTCCGTGCGCGCGATTCGAGCCACGCTTTGTCGTTCCACTGGTAGTCGAGATTCCAGACGACCGAGGCGGTGCGCGGGGCCACTTCAGCGCGTATCGCGAAGGGGTCGGCTTTGTCGACCTGGTAGCCGCCGGTGCGCGAGCGGATGTGGAACTTGTAGACGGCGCCGATGCCGACGTCGGGGAGGAAGCCTTCCCAGATGCCGGAGTGGCCGCGCGGCTGCAGCGGGTGGGAGCTGCGGTTCCAGCCGTTCCAGTCGCCGACGACGGAGACGGTCGCGGCGTTCGGGGCCCAGACGGCGAAGCGGGTGCCGGGCTTGCCGTCGACTACGGCCTGGTGGGCGCCCAATTTTTCGTAGAGGTGGAGGTGGCTGCCTTCGTTGAACAGGTAGAGGTCCTGGTCGGACAGCGCGCTCTTGGCAGACATCCTCGGGAAGCTGCCCCTTTGAGGCACGTGCGGCAACCGGAGCGCGGCGGGGTTGCCGGGCGGCCGTGTGCGCCGACTAGAAGTCGTCCTTCGCGCGATGCTTCTTGGTGGTGGAGCGGCGCTTTTTCGATTCGAGGCGGCGTTCCTTGGAGCCTTTGGTGGGTTTGGTGGGGCGCCGCTTGCGCGGTTCCGTCATTGCGGATGCGATGAGTTGTTCCATGCGCGTGAGGGCGGCTTCCAGGTTCCGGTTGCGTTCGCGGTGTTCGTCGCAGGTGAGGTGGAGTTGGCCTTCGGCGTCGAGCCGGTTCTTCAGTTTGATGCGGAGGCGGTGGGTCTTGGTGGGGCCGAGGATGGGTTCTGCGGCGTCGAGGTCGAGACGGAGGTCGACTTTGGTTTCGACTTTGTTGACGTTCTGGCCGCCGGCTCCGCCCGACCTCGCGAAAGCTTGGGTGAGCAGGCGTTTCGGGAGTGTCAGGTTGCGACCGAGTTGGAGATCGCGCAGCGGTGCCATCGTGGCGGGGTGGTAGCGGAGCGGCGCACGCGGTGCCTCGGGAGCATTGGCTAGTGTGCAGTGCATGTCGTTCCCCGAATTCGTCTGGTCCTGCGGGGAAGAGGCGTCGGATCCGCTCGTGTTGCACGAAGGGGCGGTCGTGCGCGTGGACGAGTTGGCGCGGAGTGGGCATCTCGAACGTCAGGACGCGGATCTCGCGGCGGTCGCGTCGCTCGGCGTGCGCGTCTGGCGCTACGGGATGCCGTGGCGACGGGTCGAGCTTGCTCCGGGCGTCTACGACTGGTCGCTCTGGGATCGTGCGCTCGTGGCATGTGAGCGGCATGGGCTCGAGCCGGTCGTCGATCTCTGCCATTTCGGGTTGCCCGATCATTACCGAGGCTTTTGCGAACCGGAGTGGGTGGACGGATTCGCTCGGTACGTCGAGGCGTTTCTGGCTCGTTATCCGTCCCCTCGCTGGTTCACGCCGGTGAACGAGCCGTGCATCACCGCGACCTACAGCGCGCTCGTCGGAATCTGGAATGATCGCAAGAGCTCACCCGCCGATTTTGCCAATGCGCTCTGTCATTGCGCGCTCGCGAATCTGGAGGCGATGGCGCGGATTCGCGCCGATCGCGATGGCTGGTGGATCGGCGCGGAGGGGTTCACGTGTCCGGTGCCGGAGGGGCCCGAGCATGTTGCGGAGGCCGAGCGGATTCGTGCGCTCGGCTGGGCGATCTGGGATCTGCACTTCGGGCTGCCGCTCCCGCCGGAGATCGCCGCGCACTTTGCGGGTGTCGATGACGGGGTGCGCAGCCGGATCGCGGCGCTCGCGACCACCGCCAACACGATCGCCGGGCATGATTTCTATCCGGTGTCGGCGCTGTCGGTCGGGGGCTCGATCGACGCGTGGTCGATCGAAGATCGGCTCGATGCGTACGAGTCGACCGCGCTGCGCTGGTACGAGCGCTATGGCGTCGACTTCTGGGTGGCGGAGACGTCGAACCTGGGCCTTGGCGTCGATCGGCAGCCGGCGTGGCTCGCGGCGTTCGCGGCGCGGTTGCGAGCGATGCGCGATCGCGGGCTGCCGGTGCGCGGGTTGTGCTGGTACAGCCGCGGCGATCAGTACGACTGGGATACCGCGCTGACGCAGCCGGTTGGGCGGGTGACCGAGGTGGGGCTCTTTACCGCGCAGCGAAAGCCGCGCGTCGTTGCCGACGCGTTCGCGGCGCTCGCGCGCGCCTAGAGATCGGTCGGGTCGTGCAGCAGCGGCCCGGGCATCTCTTCCCCTTCGCGGCGGGCGCGGCGGACGGCCGCCAGTAGTTGCAGCGCGCGCGGCAGGAAGAGCAGGCCGAGGATGAGGTTGATCAGCAGGAAGACGCCGTTGGTGGCGAGCGCGTAGGCGATCAGCGTGTCGCGGTCGCCGTAGTCGGCGAAGAGCGCCGCCCAGGTCAGCTCGCGCGTGCCAAAGTTGCCGAGCGTCGGGATGCTCAGCGCGAGGTAGAGCACCGGGATCCGCGCGGCGAGCGCGAGCCACGGGATCGAGATCCCGAACGCCTCCGATGCGAGCTTCTGGATCGTCACGTCGAAGAGCACCAGCGCGACGAAGCCGGACAGGAACGGCCAGAGCTGCGAGAGCGGAAAGCGTTCCGCCCATGAGCGGATTCCTCTCGCGCCCGGGAAGCGCCAGCCGCGCGTGGTCGAGAGGCGCACGCCGACCGTGACCGTGATCAGGATCGCCCACAGCACGCCGGCGGTGATCGCCACATCGCGATTGGCGCCAATTCCGCCCGGGAGCGTGGGCAGCGCCAGCGTCATCATGACCAGCATCACGCCGAAGTGGCAGATCACCGGAACCAGCGCCGAGCCGAGCACCGCGTCGAAGCGCTGGCCGACGAGTTGGCCGAGGCCCAGGAAGAACGCGGCGTCGGAGAGCGGAGCGCTGATCGTGCGCAGCAGCTCCGCGCCGCCGCGCACGGCGACCACCGAGCGAATCGGAACGTGCGTGACGAAGCGTCGCAGCGCGAGCGCCTGGAGCAACGTCCATACAAAAAAGAAGGCCAGCCGATCGACGGCGGCACAGGCGATGAAGACGGGCACGTTCGCGGCGTTCGCGGCGTTGCGCAGCCGCTGCCAGTCGGTCGCCCAGCCGAACACATAGACGAGCAGCGCGATCGAGATCGCCCACGGAAGCACGTGGCGCCAACGCTTGCCCGGAGCAACAGCCATGAAGCGCAGGAGCATACCCGCCGCTTCGCGAAGTGGTTGCGTTGGGGACGTTCCTCGCCGCAACTTACGCAACAAAAGAGGAACGTCCCCAACGCAACCGACGCAATGAACGTCCCCGACGCACGTCCCCGGCGCAGGTGGGAGGCGGGGCGGCTCGGGGTCATTCGAGCGTGCGGTGGGCCCTCGCGGCGCAGGTGGGCTCGGGCTTGCGGTCGCCGAGCGCCTGCGCGCGTTCATTCTGCGCGCAGCGATGCGGCTGCCGATTCGCCCGCTCGGCGACCGCTGGTCCACGCCCACAAGAAGTTGAAGCCGCCGATGCGCCCGACCACGTCGAGGATTTCGCCGCACGCGAAGAGGCCCGGCGCCGCGCGGCATTCCAGCGTCCGCGCGTGGATCTCGGAGAGCGCGATGCCGCCGGCGGTGACTTCTGCCTTCGCGTAGCCCTCGCTGGCGCCGACCGGCAGCACGAACGCGTTCAGCATCGACAGCAGCCGCAGGCGCTCGGCGCGTTGCAACTCGTGTTCGCGGCGTTCGCGCTTCACATCCGCCGCGGCGCGTAGCGCGTCGGCGAGGCGCTCGGGCAACCGCTCGGACAGCACCGTGCTGACGAGGCGCTTGCTCGAAGCGCGCAACGCGTCCTCCCAGCTTGGCTCCCTCACGCCGCCCCAGCGCACCAGCAAGCGCAGTCCCGCCGCGTCGGGCGCGGTGACATGGCGGCTCATGTCGAGCACGACGGGGCCGCTGAAACCGCGATGCGTGAACAGCAACTCGCGCTCGCTCTCGCCGACGACGCGGTCGCCGCGCACCGCGCGCAGCTGCGCGCGCACGCTGATGCCAGCGAGCGCGGTCCAGCGTGCGTCGCTCGTGACGAGCGGCACCAGCGCCGGGTAGGTGGGCAGCGTCGCGATGCCGAGCCGCTGCGCGAAATCGAGTCCAGCACCGTCGCTGCCCGTCTTCGGCAGCGAGAGGCCGCCGGTCGCGAGCACCAGACGCTGCGCAAGGACGCGCCGCCCGTCGGCGGCTTCGACTTCGAAGCAAGGGCCGCGGACGCCATGCGTGCGGACGATCTGCGCGACGCGAAACGAGCCAGTCAGCGTGACGCCAGCGCGCGCACACGCGTCGAGCAGCGCGTCCACGATCTCGAGCGGCTCCTCGCTGACGGGGAACACCTTGCCGGTGGCCTCCGTCTTCATCGGAATGGCGAGCTCGTGTTCGAAGAACCGGCGCACGTCGGCAAGCGGCCAGGAGAACAAGATGTTGCGCAGCGTGTTGCGCGAGCCGCTCGTCGCGTAGTCGTCCAGCGACATCGCGGAAGGCATCACGTTGCAGCGTCCGCCGCCGCTGACGCGGATCTTTGCGCCGGGCTTGGGTCGCGTTTCGACCAGCAGCACGGGCGCGCCCCCGCGCGCCGCGAACAACGCGGCGAGCAAGCCCGCGGCGCCGGCGCCGACCACGACGACCGGCCAGTCCTGCGGCGCTTCACGCATGGCAGGAAGGGAATGCCGGGATCACGCAACCGTCAGCGCAGGAAGCGCACGGGCAGATGCTCGACGCCGTGCATCAGCCGCGAGTGCAACCGTTCCGGTTCGCCGGCGAGTTCGAAATGCGGGAAGCGCGCGAGCAGTTCCTCGAAGAGCACGCGCGCCTCCATCCGCGCGAGCGGGGCGCCGAGGCACAGATGTTCGCCGAAGCCGAACGCGAGATGGCGCTTGCGAGCGTGGTCGCGGGCGACGTCGAAGCGGTCCGCGTCGTCGCCCCAGACTTCCTCGTCGCGGTTCGCCGACGCGTAGAGCAACAGCAGCACGTCACCGGGCGCGATGCGCTTGCCGCGCAGCTCGGTGTCGCCGGTCGCGGTGCGGATGAAACTCTGCACCGGTGTCCACCAGCGCAGCATCTCCTCGATCGCGTTGGGCAGCAGCTTCGGCTCGGCGAGCAGTCGCTCCCGCTCGTCGGGGTTGCGCATCAGCAGCAGCGAGCCGCCCGAGATCAGGTTGCGGGTCGTCTCGTTGCCGGCCGCGAGCAGCGTGATGCAGAACATCAGGATCGCGGGATCGGTGAGCTCCTCCCCGTCGATCTCTGCGCGCGCGAGCGTCGAGACCAGGTCGTCCTTCGGCGCCCGGCGCCGCTCGGCGAGTACGGCCTGGAAGTAGCCGAGCATCTCGCCAAGCGCGGCGTCGGTCGTGAAGGTCCGGCGGCCGCCGCCCGCCTCGATCATGAAGTCGGACCAGCGTTTGAAGCGCGGGCGATCGCTGCGCGGCACGCCGAGCATCTCGGCGATCACGTACATCGGCAGCGGCACTGCGAGCGCTTCGACGAGATCGGTGACCGAGCCCGGTTCGATCGCGTCGAGACAGTCGCGTGCGATCGCGCGGACCATCGTCTCCATCTGCTTCGTCGCGCCCGGCGTGAAGGCACTGATGACCAGCTTGCGGTGGTGGTTGTGCTCCGGCGGGTCCATCTCGAGGATCGTCGGCGGCACGCCGGCAGGCCGCGCGTTGGCGTCTCCGAGGCCGATCTGCACGCCGCGTGTCGACGTAAAGCACTGCGGATCGCGCGACACGGTCATGATGTCGGCGTGCTTCAGCACGCACCACGCGCCGCCGGTGCCGGGATGCCAGGGGAGGGGATCCTCGCGGCGCAGCCGGCGGAACGCCGCGTGCGGATCGCCCAGGAAGAAGTCTGGATCATCGGGCGCGAACGCTTCGGTCATGCCGCGCACCTCTTCCTGCGGTCTATAGCAGCTTGAAGAACTTGCGCAGCACCGCGAATGCGCCCGGTCCGCCGACGAGCCCGAGCTTCATCTTGTTCATCACGTAGCCAAATCCGACCTTTGCGTCCGGGTCGGCCATGCCGATCGATCCGCCCGCGCCTGGGTGGCCAAAGGCGTTCGCGTTCGGCGAGATCGGCATGAAATCCTGGCGCAGCATGAAGCCGAGCCCGAAGCGCATCGGTAGACCGCCGAGTACCGCGTCCGGACCGAACGCCTGCTCGGTGCGCGCTTGCTCGATCGACGCGGGTTCGAGCAATCTCACGCCACCCACTTCACCGCCGCGCGCGAGCGCGCCATAGATCCGCGCCAGCGACGTCGCCGTCCCGTGTCCGTTCGCGGCCGGAATTTCGGCGGCGCGCCACTCGCGCGTGTTGACGCGGTCGCTGCGCCCCGGCGGGTTGTTGAACACGGCGCCGGCCATCGTGGTCGGATCGGTCATGTCGCGCAAGAACTCGCCGAGCGCGCCCGGGATCACCGGGCCGCCCTTCGTGGGTGACGGCGGAGCCATGCTGCCGAACAGATCGGAGGTGCGCGCGTCGTGCTCGGCGGCGAGACCGATGTGGAAGTCCGCGCCGAGCGGTCCCGCGACATTCTCGCGGAAGAACGTACCGACGCTCTGCTTCGAGACGCGACGGATCAATTCACCGACGAGGTGCCCGAAGGTGAGCGCGTGATAGCCGTGCCGCGTGCCCGGCTCCCACCAAGGCTCCTGCTCGGCGAGCGCGGCGGCCATCGCGTTCCAGTCGTAGAGCATGTCTTGCGTGAGCGGCTTGCGCACCGCGGGCAGACCCGCCTGATGCGAGAGCAACCAGCGCACGGGGATCGCGCCCTTGTCCTTCGCAGCGAACTCCGGCCAGTACTTCGCGACGGGTGCATCGAGGTCGAGCAGCCCGCGCTCGATCAGCTGGTGGGCGCAGAGTGCCGTCATGCCCTTGGTGGTCGAGTAGGTGTTGACGAGCGTGTCGGGGGTCCACGGCTCGGTGCGCGCGACGTCGCGGTGGCCGCCCCACAGATCCACCACCATCTTGCCGTCGAGGCAAAATGCGATCGCTGCGCCGAGCTCCTCGCCGTCGGCGAAACTCTTCTCGAAAATGTCGCGAATCGGCGCGAAGCGCGTATCGCAGGATCCCTGGACGACGCCCATCTTCACGGCTCCCGCAGCTTCGCAATCGTTGCGACCAGCAGCTTCACGACTTTCTCCACGTTCTGACCAAAGATCTCGAGGATCTGCTCCCAGGTGACGGGCTCCTCGTCGTCCTTCCAGCAGTCGTAGTCGGTCGACATCGCGACCGTCGCGTACGGGATGCCCGCTTCGTTCGCGAGCGCGCACTCGGGTGCGATCGACATGTTGATGATGTCCGCGCCCCACGTGCGAAACATCTGCGATTCGGCGCGCGTCGAGAAGCGCGGGCCCTCGATCGTGACGACCGTTCCCTTCGCGTGACACTTGATCTTCAGCGCGCGCGCCGACGCGACCAGCAGCTTGCGCAGGTTCGCGTCGAACGGGTCGGCCATCGGGGCGTGCGCCGGCGTTCCCGGCTCGAAGACGTCGTAAAAACTGGTCTTGCGCAAGCGCGTGAAGTCGATGAACTGGTCGAGGATCACCAGGTCGCCGCGCCCGATCTTGTTGCGCAGGCTGCCGACCGCCGTCGTCGAGAGGATGTGCGTGCAGCCCGCATCGACCAGCGCCTGGATGTTGGCGCGGTTTGGGACCTGCGTGGGCGGCAGCGTGTGCTGGCGGCCGTGGCGCGCGAGCAGCACGCACTCGACCCCCGCGATCGCGCCGTGCCGCAACGGCGAACTCGGCTCACCCCAATGCGTCGCGACGAGCTCGT
>Ga0315287_10001598_pt1 | contig 21062 bp, 14 predicted proteins | sample YL17G11_0_MG_FD_205037 | JGI IMG/M metagenome (GOLD analysis project Ga0315287, IMG submission 205037) | Sediment microbial communities from Yellowstone Lake, YNP, Wyoming, USA - YL17G11_0 | ecosystem: Environmental > Aquatic > Freshwater > Lake > Sediment | place: USA: Wyoming | collected...
TCATGACCCAAGTGACTGTTTCGCCACGCCCGACGGCAATTGGCGGTCCAATATGTATTAGTGAAGCTCCGTCCCCAGTTCCATGAGACAAGCGTTCTCGCGCAGAGGCGCAGAGAAGACAAGAGAAGGCAGACACTGCATCCAGACCGACTGCTGACAGAGGGGTTTTCGTGGTCACTATCCGTACGACGTCCCCTCTGCGCGAGAATCCTCTTCTCTTGCTGCCTATAAACGGACAGTTCAGTCCGTCCGACAGAACCGCAATACCGAGGCCACAACCCACCGGGGATACCCACCGAGGAGCCGGATGACCCAAACTATTTTCTTCATAACGGCTTCCGATGTGTACTGCCCAAAACCATACCTGCTTCGTGGTGATTCGGGGCTTCACCCAAGCGCTGCAAAGGTCTTCTGAGAATGCGAATGCCGTTCAGCCTCATTTCTCACGGAACCCCATCCCGCTGGGTTGCACCGTGTATTGCGGTTGCCGTGATCGCCTTCGCCTATTTCTGGAACCTCGGTAGCCCGGTCTTGTGGGGTGACGAGGCGGACACCGTGGATTTCTCCCGTAACGTGCTGCAGAAAGGTGTCCCGGACGGCTTCGATGGGCGAAACCTCCTGGTCTTTGACAACTGCGCGTCTGTCAGCACCTCGCTTCTCTCGAAGAAAGCTCCCTGGGTGCAGTTCTACGTTGGAGCAGTTTCCCTTTTTGTTTTTGGCTCAACAACCATGGGGGCACGGGCGCTCTTCGCCCTCATCGGCCTTCTGACGTTCTTCCCCTTGTACTCTATTCTGAGGCGGCACAGTCGCTGCCCAGCCCTCATTGCCGCACTGGTTCTGGTGGCGCCTCAGTTTGTCTTGTTTCAAAGAAACGCCCGCTACTTCCCGATACTCGTCTTTCTATTCGTGACCACCATCTGGACGTACTATCATCGCTTCAAGCATCCGCACATGCGCCCGGTTCTTCTGTTTGTCTGCATGCTGCTGCTCTTTCACACCCACCAGTTGGCCGCATTCTGCATTGCGAGTTCCTTCTGCGTGTACGCCATGTTGAAGAAGGACAAGGCACTGCCGGTCCTCGCGGGCGCGTTTGCCTGCGGGGCGCTCTCCTGGGCCGTTTTCAATGCACTTCTTTCGGATGCGCGACCGGGCGAGTACTCCATCGTGCACCTGCTCTTCACGAACCCGGCGGAATGGCTTTCCCTTTTTGTCACAGGGTGCAGGGTAGGCATTCTCGATCTTGATTTCTCGAACAGTACCCCTTTGATCGGCTGGGGGGTGCTGGCAGTGGTTTCCGCGAAACGGAATGTGCGGGCGAAGATCCTGCGCGCTCTGGACAATCCGCTTTGTTACTTGTTGGGAATTGCGGGGGTCCTTCAGGTTGTCGGAGCTGCCGGCGCGATAGGGTACGAATCGCAATTCAAGTACTCGGTTCTCAGGTACTTCCCCAATATTGTCGGCTTCGCGACAATTCCCCTACTACTTGCGCTTGAGGCGCTCATTGCCGGTGATTCCTTCACCGAGGGCTCGAGGATCCAGCCATCCGTGGGAGCATCGTTGACGGCCTCGGCGGTCACCAGGAAATCACGTCGAAGACTGATTGTCCCGTGGCTTCTTGTTGCCGCTTTGTCCAACAATGTCCTGACCGTATCGCTCTGGCTCAGGCCTCTTTCCGACAGGCAGTCCGCTCTGTCATGGTGGTGGCCTGTATATGCCGAAATCATACGCCCGCCTCTCGATCCGATGAAGAGGGTTCTTGACCTCCTTGCACAAGAAGACTGCGGCACCGACAACGCGATCAGCGTCTGGCCGCCGTTTCTCAACGAAGTGCTCATACACTATGTCGGCTGGAAGTACTTCGTTGTTCCAGATATCAGGGAAGACTCGGAGTGCGCCAAGGTGGTCGCCGGCAAGATCGGGCATGCAAGGGTGCAGAAATTCTCCTCGCCCCCCAAATGGGCTGTCCTCGTCTTCGCAGAGGCCAGGGATGTACCGGCCGGCTACTCTCTGGTCAAGATTCCCTTCAACCGGGCTTCCGCCGATGCCACCCGGCCAGAGCTCACGAGGCATGGATTCGCCGTACCGGCCGGAGACACCGTTGGATTCATCAATGTTTACAAGAGGATAGACTGACCCGGTCACGTTCGGGGGGGCGGGGATCTCCGGCACTGACCGCTCATGAGCAAGGACGGAGCAACTTTAATACATTAGCAGATCGTGACCCGGGTGACCGCTTCGCCACTCCCGCCAGTAATCGTCGGTCTAATATGTATTAATGAAGCTCCGTCCCCGCTGCGAGCATTCTCCGCCTGGGGCGCGGCCTTGGCCACGGCTGTGTCGCGCCAAGTCGATCACTTGACGGTTTGGCGGGGCTTGCGCGTGCGACCCTTGGAGGTCTTGACTGCACCGATCAAGGCAGCCGTTGATTCGTCCGCCTTGTGGCGTTGTTTCTTGCCTTTCAGGAAGTCCTGAGCCTTTCTCACGCAGTACAGCGTGTGCTCGAAATTGTCTGCTGTCAACGGCAGCATGAACGCCACCGGGCTGCCATGCACCGTCAAAATGAGCTCGTTCTCCTTGCGCAAATTGTCGAGTATCTTTGGGGTGAAATTTTTCAAGTCGCGGAGTGTCACGAATTTCATACGATGCCCCTTTGAGATTGGAAAGAAGAACCCGTGCGTGCGGTTACTTGATCCATGACTCTCTGACGACAAAGATGTACTGGTTCGCCGCGCTACAGTGGAACTACTGTAGATGGCGGTTGTTTGGGTTGCGCCTCAGCGCAGTCTGCCGACACCGTGGTGTCCCTCAGGCAGGAGGGAACGGCGGCGGCAGTGTTGACAGCTTCGGCCTGGGTAGGAAAATAGTTTTGGGCTCGGTCCATTGCGACGGTGCGGGTTCTTGAACCCAAACTTGACTTGTTCTCCTATGCATCTCCTGACCCGAAATCGGTGTTCATGTTTGCTGAGGACACCGACGGCAACAGGTTCAGCCTTCAGGGCCTCTCCGATGGGACACTGCGGTACCTGGACAGTCTCTGTCGCGAGATGCGCAAGATCTGCTGCGAGCTGAGGGCCAAGGGCGTTGACGTGATCGTCTTTCTCACCGACTCCAACCACGATGACCCGGATGCGTGGAAGGCTGCCCTCAGCGGCGAACTTGCCCGCGTCCCGCTGGATGCGCGGCATCTGGCTGTCTGTGGTGCGTGCCAGCGTAACATAGAGTGCTGGCTCTGCGCAGGCGTTCCATGGATCTCGAATCGCCTCTCAAGATCGACACACGTGTTCCAAGTTGCAGATCCCAAGGGAGTCTTTGAGTCGGCAATGGGCATTACCAGGCGAGAGAAGTGCGAGCAGGAGATAGCCGAGTTGGTGGTGGCCGCCCCGATGCGCAACTGGCCCGCAAACAAGTCGTTCGACGCGTTCTACGAGGAGATACGACGCCACAGCAAGCTGCTGGGCTGTGAGATGGAGAACTTGCGCGACGACTTCACCCGCGCGTGGCGGCCCTGGGCGCCATCCAGGACTGGGACATTGTCAACTGGCACGACGGCGGCGGCGGCGACAACTCGGACGCAAAGCAGCCCTTCCTCGGAGAACTCGAGGTAGGCCATTCGATGAACCTGCACTACAAGAACGACGAAGTCCAGAACTCTTCCATGCGCGCGGCTGCAGAGATCTTCAAAAACGGCGCGGTGAAAGCCGCTGCCACACCCACCACGTTCGTTTTCGGCCGCAAAGCACTCTACGATCCGGCGTTTGTGGTTGAGCTGGGGCGGTGAGGGTGTGCGCTGGAATGCAGCTTCGACATCAAGAGCCGGCACACGCGTCGCGACACATTCATCCGCCTTGGTTCGTTGGGGGAATTCTCGTCAGTTCGCACTTGTAAGCATATATATCACCACCGTCCCTCAAGTCACGGCAGTGCCGCCCCTGTCCTTACTTCTTCCCCGCCCCCGAGCGATACAGCGGCAGATGATATGGCGAGAGGTCCTTGCCCAGGAGCCTGGCGCTTACACCACCTCTGGTCTCCTCCACAATTGTTGTAAACGCAAGATCGGTATGGTAGAGCCCGAATGTAAACGAGGCCTGTGAAGTGCTATCGACGATAAACATCGGGGGATCAAGCTCCTGCTTTGCCCACGACTGATAGCTCACCCCTCCGAGCACTTCGACCCTGGCACCGCTACCAGCGGCGATGTGCGTGGTTCGCCCTTCGGTCTTGAAGCCAAGCATCCACAGCACTCCCCCATCGACGTGTATCATGTCGGCCAGATATGTTTCAGGATTGTACTGCCGTGCCCATACGGTTTCATTGCGTCCGATCTCAAGCGTCGACTCGCGGCCCGGTGAAACGTCCTCGATGAACCAGGTTCCGCTCGGATCGGCCTTCTTGGTAAGGCCCGCCACACTCATATTGCGAACCACAATCGTCTTCTTTGATTTGTTTTCGAACATGTAGATGTCAATCGGGCATTTCCACCCGCCGAGGATCAGAAAACGCTCGATGCAGATAGCATCGCTCTTCAGGTTCTCGAAAGTGAACACCGCGGCGCCGGTGCGAAAAAGACCATCGGGATCCGCGATGTCAACCATGTTCTCCATGCCGATGATTCGATTGACACTGCCGTAGACGCGCACGGGCTTGGTGATGAGGTACTTGCCTTCGCCTTTGCCGGGCCCGAGCTTGGGGAAGCAGACGACCGTTGCTCCGCGCTGCGCCGCAGTGTCGATGGCGGCCTGTACCTTGTCGGTTCCCGGCTCAACCATCACCCATTTCGACAAGTCGGATTGATACGGGATCTCCGGGGTCTCTTTGATAGGAAGCCGCAGAGATCGAGGCTTTGCGCCGAAGAGCGACTGACCCTTGCTCGCGTTCATCTCCATCTCGCGCACTGCGAACCAAACCACGGGCGTACCATGTCAGGCATCCCGGAGAACACAAACGCCGTTGGCTTCGAGGTGCACCAACCCATCGCGGCATGTTCCTACAATCACGCTCGGCTCTCCGCCAATAGGAATCTTCACTGACTCGTTGGAGTGATTGATATAGAAGGTAACATCTCCCCGCCTGACCACATTCACACATTGAGGTGTGATGGGACCCTGCGCAACTCCTGAAATACCAATGACATAGGTAAGGACTTCCTCGAACAGCTTTTCATCAAGCTGTGCGGCGGCCACATACACCGATGTTCCCCGACCGGTTTTCTTCTCGACAATGGCGGGCTGGCCCGCATACTCGCTTTCGGTGAGATCCATGAGCACCTGCGCGCCATCGAGGGTGATATCGCCGGCCCATACGCGGGCGTTACCCTGGAGTGCTTTTCCGTTGAGAGATCCACCAAGCCCAATACCCTGGTGCGCATCAGTGCCGTGACTCTTGCCCAGAACGATCCCGTCCTCGATTCTCAGCCCCAGCAGATCCTGCAAATAGCGGGGGCCGGCTTTGGATAGATGGTTATTGAAAGCGTCGCGGATACCGATCGGGCCCATTGCCAGGACGACACCTCCTTCGGATATGAATTGTGTCAATTGCTCTCCGAGCGTCGGTGAGACAATCATGACCGATTGCAGGATCACCAGGCGGTAGCCGCTCAAGCCCGAGCCGGGGCAAACGAAGTCGGCAGTGATATTGCGCCGCCGGAGCCCGGCATGAATATCTTTTGTCAGCCTACCGATGTCCATGGAAGATGCCAGGCGGGAAGCGCGGAACGCCCACCCTGAATCGTAATCGTGCATAATCGCAACCTCCGATTTGGGCAGCGGCAGGTTTCCCAATACCGAACGAAGGCTTTCCATTTCACCGAAACATCTCTTGACAGCATGATAGCGAACCCGCGCTTCTCCGGCATGCGTGAGGATACCCAGCAGATCCTGTTCCTGGCCGGAAAGCGAGCCACGCCACCGAAAAATGAACACCGCTTCGGCGCCATGAGCGAACATGGTCCATACCCGGGGACGAAACTGTTCGGGCGTTGCAGGACGCGCAATGCCAGTTTCGGTAATCCAGAACGGACGATCGCGCTTGATACCCCTGAACCAGTCAAGCGTCGCGTAGTCCCCCTCCCGCAGTGAATTCCCCATGTAAAGATCATCCGAGGCTACATCGAGTCCGGCAAACAGTTTGTAGTAGTCAACGTGTCCGAAAAGAGAGCCTGTCCCGTTGGTTGTGAGAGTGGCGGTGGGATGATTGCGCCGGAGAATGACCGCCTGGCCGGCGGCAAATTCCAGCGCGAGACCGCTCCAGAAGCGCAGACTATCAAGAATGCGGGAATGATTCGCCCGATCCTGGGCTAGCCGTATCTGAGCCCAATCGGTGTGATCTCCCGTCCAGAACCCCGTGCCCCATTGACGGTTGAGAACGTCAAGGCTGGAGTATTTTTCCCGAAGCCATGCACGGAATCGTTCCTGGCATTGCTCGCAATAGCACCAACCGATCTCGGGGCACAATTCATTATCGATCTGCCATCCGATCACACACCCGTGGCTTGATGCAACCTTGCTGAGCCGGTCCACGATGCGAGCGCTGAAATCGCGGAACCGCGGCGAACTGAAACAGTAGTGTCGGCGAACACCATGCGGCTCTCGCACGCCGTCATGACGAACCAGCGCCGTATCAGGATAGTTAGTGATCAGCCAGGCGGGAGGGGCAGCCGTAGGGGTGCACATGAGCACGGAAATACCGTGACGACCCAGCACATCCAGGCTCTTCTCAAGCCAGTCAAAATCAAATACCCCTTCCGTAGGTTCCAGCCGCCCCCACGCAAACTCGGCAATCCGTACGCAGTTGATGCCGGCATCACGCATCAACTTGGCATCGATGGGTACCCTCTGCACTCCCCAGTACTCGGGATAATACGCACACCCAAGGTATTTCACGTTGGTTCCTTTCTTGCGGTCTGAGCAAATGCTGAATAGATGGTTCCGCCGACTCTACCACCCGACGATCTGGAGAGTAACAACAGCGCTGCGCGGAGGGCTCAGCTCCGCGACGGAACATGCCGGTCGCTACCGGGTCAGCGTCACCACATACACCGGCTTGTCGTTGGGAATAGCAATCGTCCCATTCTTGACTTCCCCTTCGGAAATCTTCTTGAAGTTCCAATCGAGCATGGCATACTTCATTCCGTTGAGCATCTGAATCCCGATAGTGGCCCCAACCCGGGTTACCAAAACCGGCGCATTCCCTACACTCGGCATGCATCCCGGATTCTCCTGCCAGCGGTATTCGCTGTGAATCTTGCTGTGATCCAGTTTGAATCCGCTATTGAAGCTCGTGCTCACCAGGGAGATTATCGCGTTTCTGGTCTTCGCAAGCGGTTTGCCGTCGCGTGCCACCACACTGAAAGACAGATACCGTTCGTTTTCGGCTACGGGGTAGGCGATGCCCTTCGGATTGTTGAAGGTCACTTTTGTCAACCTGACTCCGTTGTCAAACGACACACCGTTCTTGTCGGGGTACTCCGCCAGGAAACCTGTGTAGGTTGCCGCGGCAGGACCATCGAATTTCAGATAGCTTCTCAGCCAGTTGAACTCAATCTCCGGACTCGGTTTAAGCGGGTTGGGCTCCCAGCACCCCCGAAGCAACGTTGGTCCGATAACCGTGTCTGTTTCCCGACTCAGGTCGACAGACATGCGAAGACCGTAGCGATACACCGTCGGAAGGATCCTGGCGCCCAGATCCCCAAACGCGCTTCCGTAGTCCATTGTGGCCGGATTGTAAAGCTGATTGCGGCCGAACACCATCTGCGCTGGATTGGGGGCCGGGGAGAGCGCAAAACTCTTGAACACCTCGCCCGCAGCCTGAATCGCCGACTGAAGAACCTCGTCGTTATCATAGTGCAATCCGTGCGGGGCCGGATCGTGCGGCATGTCATACGCCAGGGAACCCCCAAACGGGTTCTCTGTATCCATATCCCGGATCCCCCCGAACACATGCCAGTTGAGAATGTCGAAGTCCTGGATTGATGCAAGCGCGGCAACACGGTAAGGGAATTCGGAGCGGTACTTGGCCGGATTGTGAATGTTGACTTCGTAGACAAAAAAAGGCTTGTCCGGCAGACGCAAAGACTCTATCCAGGGAACATTCCAGCACAGGCGCGGGGGTTCTTCCAGACCGCTGTTCCACGGGAACCGCCGATGCGTGGAGTCGTGGTGAAGACCCGTCATGTAGGTGCACACCGACGATGCGTCGCCATGCTGGTGCAGGAAGAGCGACTGGATGTTGAACCCTTCACCCGTGTCAAGAATCAGCGGGGAGAGACGACAGCTCTTGCCGTTCTTCTTCATGGCCGCATATTCAGCCTCTTTGAAATCGATGTAGATCTTGAGAAGAAACTCGATGACATCCGCGCCCCGCTGACGGTTGAACATGTCTCTTGACAAAGTCCCCTTGGCTCCAGACCGAAGCAGGGCAATAACATTAGGATTGACGTCGTTGGGAGTAACGAATGTGTTCTTCTCTGTCTTCAGGGGAGCAAGCTGAACGGTCTTTGCTTTGAGCGACTCTCCCGGCAGCAGCGCGAGCCAGGCTTTGCTTAGTTTCTCGTTGCTACCATATTTGCGGAGCAGGAAATCGTTCCACTGCTGAAACAGCTCTTGCTGAAAGAACAGCGGGTATTCCTGCCACACCCCGCGCAGCATGTTGGTGAACTGCCACTCTTCATTGCACAACTCCCAAACGACAATCTGCGGGTCGTCACCAAGACGGATGTTGTTCTTATAGGGGTTGCGAATATCACAAATGCGCTGACGATGCCTGATGATAAGCGCGCGAAAGCGCGGATCCCACATTCTCGGACGCATGCCGATGCCGGTGGGCGCCGACTCAACCTTCTTTTGCGCAAGGTACTCGCCCACAGCCGCTTTCCATGCTTGTTCGGTCTTCGGGTCGTTTATGATGCTTGCATCTTGCTGCGTAGCCTCGCCACCCTCTATCCCCGACATCCATACCTTGATACCCCGTTTGTCCAGTTCCCATAAGAAATGGCACATCATGTCGTTTGCGGAACCATCGCCCTTGGTGAAAGGCAACTCATCGGGATGATAGCTGCAGCGATACAGGTTGAATCCCATGGCCTTGATACGATCGGCCATCTTCTCGATATCTCGGTGCCGCTTTTCTATCTTTTCGCCCCTGACCTCCGGCGAATCGCCAACCTGCGGACCAGCGCTGCGCCAATTCCAGTCGTTAATGAAATGCCCGATGATACCCCAGTACCGGACGCGTTCCCCCTGCAAGTGAAGGTGCCCGTTTTTGACTGTAACGTATTCGCTATCCGGTGGCAGGCTTTGGGATTGTGCGCGAGACATAGGTACCAATGCTCCGATGGAAACGACCGTCATCAATAAAACAGATCTTCGCATCTGCAATTCCCCTTTCGGATGAAGTACTCAGCCCACTCAGTCCAAGCGCCCTACCGCACGACTAACCGCACAAACACCATGGCATTCCTTGTCGCGTTCATTGTTCATTGGGACGGACTAAATTGATTGATTCAGTCCGTCCCTGCGCCCGAATGCGATTCTGCAGGTCGGACATGATTCTCCTTGGTTAGGCCGTGTGCGTTATCTGGTCAACTCCGCATAGAACACCGGCACGTCCGACGGCATGCGCAGTGCACCGTTCTTCACAGTGCCGCTACCCACTGTCTTGAAATACCAGTCCTTGAACTCGTACTTCATGCCGTCAAGCATGGGCACGTGCAGGTCGGCACTCACCCGCGCAACGAGCACGGGTGGCTTGCCGGCAACGTCTCCGCCGTGTACGAGACCCTCGTACGGTTTGCCATCGGCAACGTTGGCTTCGTTGAGCGCAAAGCCGGTATTGAAGCTGGTGCTCACCAGTGAGATGAGCACCTTCTTCGACTTGGCCAGCGGCAGAGCGTCTTCGGCAACTATTGCCAATGCCACGTACTTCTCCTGCTCCGACATGGGGTAGGGCATGCCTTCGGGATTGACGACACTCACACTGTCCATGGAAATGCCGTTGGAGAACTTGACCGGGCCTTCGTTGGCGCCGAAGAAACCCGTGTATGAAACCGCGCCGGGTGCATCAAAGACCAGATTCCCCTTGTGCCAATCGAAGCTGATCTCTTTGGTGGGGCGGATGGGGCAGGCCTCGTTGATGCCTGTCTTGGCCAGGGGGCCGTTGATCTCATCGTCTTCGCGCGTGGTGTCAACCTTCATGTAGCAGCCATAGCGATAGACTGTGCTGTTGATTCTGTTGGCCACGTCGCCAAAGGATTTGCCGTAGTCCATGCTGACCGGATCGTACAGGCTCTTGCGGCCGAATGTCATAACCGTGGGGTTCTGCACCGGCTCGATCGCCCCGTTGACAAACATGATGCCTGCGGCTTTCATGGCCGACGAGTAGACCTCGTCGTTCTTGTAGTGCACGCCCTCGACCTCAAGGTCCTTGACAGAAAGGTTGAGCGGCTTGTCGTAGGGCCGGGCTTCATCAGGATCGTTGGGTCGACCGAAGAGGTGCCAGCACACGATGTCGAAGTCCTGGATGGCAGCCAGCGCAGCCATGCGATACGGATACTCAACGCGGTACTTTGACGGGTTGTTGCACTGTGTTTCGTAGATGAAATACGGCTTGCCCGGCACACGTCCCACTTCGGACCAGGGGATGTCCATTGCAGAACGCGGTGATTCGTCCAGGCCGCTGGTCCAGGGGAACCGCGGGTTCTGCTTGTCGGGCGCAAACTGCCAGATGTAGGTGCAGGTTGACACCGCATCGGCGTGCTGATGCAGAAAGATCGACTGGACCTTAAAATGATCGCCGGTGTCGAAGATGATCGGTACGCGCGCCAGACCTCGTCCCATGGTGCGGGCAGCATCGCGTTGGGCGGATTTGAAGCCGATCTGCAGGCCTACCAGGAACTCCAGCACATCGGAGCCCCGTTGACGAGCGAAGTCGTCACGCGTGAATGCCTGCTTGCCGGCGGTGAGGGCGGCAATGGCGGCGGGATTGGCATCGCTGAGGTGCGACATGTCGGAGGGCGATGCCAGAGGCGCAAGAAGGACGCTGTTCTTCGACATTGACTCACCAGGAAGCAGGAATCGCCACGCCTTGGTGAGACCGGCATCGTCCGTGTATTTCCTGGTGAGCCATTCGCACCATCGCGCTTCGAGTTCGTCGCGGAAGTATTTCGGCAATTTGTGCCAGTGACCGTTGGTCATGTGCGCAAGCCACCACTCTTCGTTTGTCAACTCCCATACGGCGAACTGTGGATCGTCGCCAAGGCGCAGATTGCCCTTGTACTTGTTGCGCCAGTCGGCAATGCCCTGCATGCGCTTGATGGCGATTTTGATGAGACGGGGGTCCCAGGCGTAGGCGATGTTGTGTGCGGCGTTCATCGTGCCGTCTTTGACCGCATCCTTCCATGCCTCGGCAGTGGCCGGGTCGTCGATGGCACCCACGTCTTCGGGGGTTACCTTGCCAAGGCCGCCGAATGCCGTCATCCACACTTTGATGCCGCGCTTGTTAAGGGCATTGAGAGAGAATGCGAAGAAGTCGGCTTCCGAGCCGTCACCGGGGGTGTACTCCTGGTAGGGATTCTCGATATTCCAGATACGCACCAATCCGAAACCGAGATCGTGGATGCGCTGCGCCATGGCATCGTAGACGCGGTAGGTCTTCTCGATCTTCTGTTTGCGTACTTCGGGAGTGTCGTCGGCTTTGATGCGGTTTTCGGCAAGCTTGCCTTCGAGCCAGAAGTGCCCGATCCAGCCCCAGTATCGCACGCGCTTGCCTTCGAGGCTGAGGTGGCCATCGGGGCTCACGATGACGTATTTGTCAAGAGGGATGCTCTTCGGGTCGATGGTCTTTGCGGTCTCTGCGGCTTGAGCGGCCATGCTTCCTCCTGGTAGGATGAAAGGTGCTGCGGACAGGAATTATTTATGCATCGGTGGGTGCTCCGGATGCGAACAGTGGCAGAGGGACGGCGCGGGCATCCCGAACCGATGCTCTTCCGGACTCACAAAAATGTACTTCCGTGGCAACCTGCGTGCTGCGGAATATTGTATTATCTGTTTCTATCAAATATAGACACGATGTGGCTGGTCTGCACTCAGGCACAGCAACTGACCTCATGAAGGTGGAGGTGTTGGATGGCAAAGCCGGGTGGCGCGTCAAGGCACGGTGCCAAGCCTCAACCAACCGGTGCGCGACACCCTCGAGCATCGTGCCCGGCCGGCAAGACCTCGCTCCCCCAATCCGTGGCCGAGAAACTCCTCGACTCCATTCGTGCCGACAGGGGTCAGTGTCTTCCCTCGATCATCGATCTTGCGGAACAGTACGGCGTCTCCTATCTGACAATGTGGAAAGCAGTGAGGATCCTGGCCGATCAGGGCCTGGTGCGCACCGTGCGGGGCAGGGGCATTGCTACCACCGGACCCGATGGCGCTCCAGGAAATCCCGCATGGCAAAGCTCCACCGATCGCATCCACGACACGATCCGCGGGCGCATTGCAGACGGCAAGTACCAGAGCGGCAAGCCCCTGCCCAAGACCGAGGCCCTCGCAGCATCAGAGGGTGTGTCACGCGTCACGCTCTCTCGGGCACTCAAGCGACTTGAGAAGGATCACCTCGTGCATCGCGTACGAGCACGATGGCACACCGGCGCCAATCCTCCATCCGCGATAGTGAGCCAGAGCGTCCACCTCTCCTCCGATGGCCCACCCGTTGTGCTGGTACTCATCTCCGATCAAGCGTCGTGGATGGAGGCGCTCCGCCCGTCGTTCATCTTCCGGTTCATGGGGCCATTCTCCGACGAACTCTTCAGCCATGGCGTACATCTCCAACTGAAGCCGCGGCGAACCTACATGCCGCACAACGCCACCTACGCCCGGGTGCCGTTCGAGGAGGTGGCCTCTACGGTACGCGGTCTTGGCGCCAGATACCGTGGCGCCCTCATCCAATGCACCACTCCAGACTCCGAGCAACTCGATGAATGGATCACCTCGCTGGCCAGGTTCAATCGTCCGGTTGTCTATTTCGACTATGCCGACAGGGGCTCGCATCTCACGCGTACGTCATTGTCAAGCAAGAACTACTTCCGGCTCTTCCAGGATGAAGCCGCTGCGTGCGAGCTCGCTGTCGATGAGCTGTTGCGCAGAGGGCATCGAACAGTTGCCGTGCAGCGCACCGCGCGGTTTGAGTGGGGAGCTCGCCGCATCGAGCGGATCGAGCAGGCCGCCTCCCGCGCGGGTCGTCCCCTGCGCGTGGTGGTAAGCGGGGACGCCGAACCAGAGTGGGGCTACGCGGGTGGTCATAACGACATGCATCACTTCACCACAACGGTATACCGGCAGATCGGCTTTGGATCCGACTACGACGATCGCGAGCCTGTTGCAGATACGCGATTCCGCAACCACCTGTTGTCGCGCGCCGCGTCTCTGGCTGAGGTGCTCACCTCAAGCGGATCGACCGCGCTGCTCAGTCTCAACGACCACATGTCGCGCGAACAGTATTTCTGGCTCAAGGCATTGGGCGCTGCTTTGCCGCGCCATCTGTCGCTCGTATCGTTTGACAACACTCCCGAATCGGCGCTGTTTCCGTTTGCGTCAATCGACTGGGGCTTCGGTCGACTCGCCTGCCTTGCCGCGCACATCATGATCGGCGACCTGCCGGTGCGGGCCGATCGCAACGGGTTCCTCCCCGGAACGTGCACTCTCATCGACCGGGGTTCGGTGGGCACGCCCGGCCGTGTGTCGGATCTTGCGCGACTTCTCCGGCTCGATGCGGTGGAGGTGAAGGGGCGGGTACCCGCTCGCATGGGAGTCGCATAGGAGCCGCCGCAGGACGCGCCTTGTCTTCTACATCGGCGGATTGTCAAACACGCGCCTCGTCACAAACGCAGACGACGCAAACCGCCACATCATCTTCGCCGCGCTGAACCACTTGAATCGGCGCCCGTTGCGCGTGTTGGCGAGCATTCTACAAACTAGCCAGGGCGTCACGGTTTCCACTCGATCGGACAGAATGTTGAAGAGACGCTCAACCTTCTTCCACTCGTCGGGTTTGCCTTCGTAGGGCTTGGTGATGAGGTCGGTTGCCGTCATTCCGGGCCGCAGTCCTCCCACAACAAGCCCCGTGCCGCGAACCTCCAGGGCCAGCGAGTCGGTGAGGTAGGCAAGCGCCCGCTTGGATGTGCCATAGAGCGTCATGCCCCGCAGCTTCATGCCGTCGGAGCCGAAGCCTTCCAGGTTGTAAATAGCACCGGCGCCCTGCTTGAGCATGCCCGCGGCCGCGACTTTGCAGCCGTACAATGCGCCCAGAACATTTGCGTTGACAAGCGAGGCCATGCGGGCCTCGTCCAGCTCCCACAGAACCGTCTGCGACTGCCCTTGCCCCGCGTTGTTTACCCAGATGTCAACGCGGCCGAAGCGTGACAGGGCGAAGTCCCAGAGCGCCTGCACCTGCTCGAAATGGGAGACATCGCACACGTGGCCGGCAATGTGCGCGGGCGCATGGCGGCTCGACAGATCCGCGCATGCGCGGTCCACGCCCTGGCGGGCGGCGCCGCTGATCACTACTGAGCAGCCGTGACTGAGAAACGCGCGGGCAAGACCAAGGCCGATGCCGCGTGTGCTGCCGGTGATGACGACGGTTTTGGTCATGTGGGGTCTCTTCATTGGGGCGGTTGACTGTGGGGTCTGAGGCGCCTGTTGTGTCAGGTCGGACCGCTCCCGGACGCACCTCTGCGCTTTGGTGCGGGTCTCTTCTCCGCCACTTCGGGCAATATAGGTCGTTGCAGGTCCGTCCAGACAGAGAGGCTTCAGTGAATACTCGCCCTGGGGGTTATCCAGCCGTCACTCTTGACGGAATCAAGCGAACAAACCATTTTGGGTCGGCGATGCGGAGGCGGAAAGTGAGTTCTCGCGTCGGCAACCCATCCGACGACGAGGACTCATTCTCATTCACTGCAGGGGGTATGCGTGCCGAAGTCGGTATTGACGTTTGCTGCTACCGTCGTGATCTCAGGGACGGTGGCAAAAGATGTACATAGTAGCACCAGTGGGCCCTATTGGCGAGTCGCGATACCGCAATACACCCATCCGGCAGGAGGAGCTATGTGTATCTTTTGCTACCGTCCCTGGCCTTGGGCGGCAAGGAGTACATCAACCTCACGAGTCTACGATTTATTGCCGGATCCATCGGTCTCGCCAACGCGCTCCACGTCACCTCGGGCGACACCGCCTACTGGAAGTTCGCCGATCCTGTGCACCGGGCATACGCGTTGCGCGATGGGTCGCCGGCCATTGACTCCGGTGTCGTGATCCCCGGCCGCGTGGAGTCGTTCCAGGGAACAGCCCCCGACCTTGGCGCGTACGAACACGGAGAGACGCCGTGGGTTGCGGGCGCCGATTGGCAGGAGCAGCCGTGGGCATATCCGCCGCCCGCGATCGCTGCCACCGCCGGAAGTGCGCTGGCCATGCGCGGCCACAGCGCTCCCATCGTGCGCATGACAGCCGGGAGCATCCAGATCCGCTTTGCGACCAGAGAACGTTTCCACGTCGAAGTCTTTGACGCGCGCGGCGTACTGGTGGTGCAGGCCGTGGCTCGTGGCGATGCAGTCGCGCTGCCACTGGCGCGTCACGCCGCAGGAATGTGCATGGTGCGCGTCACGAACGGATCGCACAGTTGGGTGAGTCGCGTGCCCATGAGTCGCTGAGGAAGCACCGACAGCGCCCCTCCGCGCACGATTGGTCACCGTGGGGAAATCCCCGAAGCCAATCCCTCCAAATCCGTGTCATCCGTGGCCTTTCCCGCTGTTTCCTCGCTTGTGACGGTCTGTTGGAGTCAAGCGAAGAAAGGGCGATGAGAGGGACACGGAAAACGCGGATCAGGAGCACGGATCTTCACGGATCGGACGCAGTGCCGGTAGCGCCTGAATTTTCCGCTGACACACCGCCCGCATCTGCCCTCCACCCAACCGGTCGCTTTTCACGTAGTATTTTCACTGCCATTGCACACAGCTCTTCCCGATGAATCGATGCGCGTCGGGACACTCCCGCTCGTTGGCCCCCAGTCGGAAGGACTCTGCATCAATGGACATTTCCGAACGCGGTCTTCCCGTCCGCGCCTTCCTCGCGATCCTGTTGTCGATCCTGCCCTGCTACGCGACCAACGGGCAACCGGTTCTGCTTCCGCAGGAGCAGGCCTGGCTTTCCGAGCATCCGATCATCCGAGTGGCGCCCGACCCCTATTTCCCGCCAATAGAGTGGATTGACTCGTCGGAAGCATTCCAGGGCATAGCAGCCGACTACACCCGATTGGTAGAGAAAATGCTGGGTGTGAAGTTCCAGATCGTGCAGTGCGCGACATGGGACGAAGTGTTGACAAAGGCGAAGAACCGCGACGTTGACATGCTGTTTGCCGCAGCCCAGACCCCCAACCGCCGCGGCGCGGATCTGAAGGGAATGATCAGTGACATCGGTCAACATCCCGAGCGCCACGAGGCCAACGAGAACATGCGCAAGGACGGCAGCCGGGTGTGGATCTCGTGGAAGAACAAACCGATTTACACGCTGGACGGCGAGTTCTCGACCATGCTCTGCGTGGGCAACGACATTACCCGGCTGAAGCAGGCTGTGGCCGCTCTGGAGGAGGCGAACAAACGGGCTGATGAGTCCCTGGCGGAAGCGCAGAAGCGCTACCGATTCCTCTTCGAGGAGAGCCCCGCGGGATCGCCGATCCTGAGCGCAGACGGGACCATGACTGACATCAGCAGGTCGCTGGCCCAGTCATTGGGATACGCCCGCGAAGAGGTCGTGGGCAAGCAGGCGTCCTTTTTTGTTGTTGAGGACGATCGACAAGAGCAGGCAGCGCGGCTTCAACGTAGATTCCGCGACCAGCAAACGGAACAGGTCGAAGTCCGCGTCGGGGCGAAGGACGGTACCGTCAGGACGATTCTGTTCTCTGCCGGTCAAGCCGCGCTGCGCGATCCGGGCAAGCCAGAGTCAGTGCTCGTTACGGGTATCGACATCACCGATCGTAAGAATGCCGAACATCTTGCCCGTCAACGCGAACAGGAGTTGGTACGGGCCGACAAGCTCTCCAGTCTGGGGACGCTGGTTTCCGGTGTCGCGCACGAGATCAACAATCCGAACAATTTCATCATCCTCAACGCAGGCAACATCCGCGATGTGTGGGCAAGCGCAACACCCGTGCTTGACGCCGCGCATAAGGCCGGCGAGCAGTTTGACCTCGCAGGCATCGAGTATGCGGAAGCGCGGGAGGACGTGCCACGCCTCATTCAGGGAATCATCGACGGCGCCGAGCGCATTCGGGTGATTGTTGGGAACCTCAAGGATTTCGCGCGCCCCGAGTCGCCTGCCATGGACCAGATGGTCGATCTCAACAAGGTCGTCGAGGCATCCCGGGTCATTCTGTCAAACATGATCAAGAAGGCGACCGACCGGTTCGAAGTTCTCATGGCCGATCCTGCGCCGCTGTGTCGCGGCAACTTCCAGAAGCTTGAGCAAGTCGTGATCAACCTGATTTCGAACGCCTGCCAGGCACTGCCCGAGCGCAGCCGGGCCATCCGCGTGTCCACGCAGGCCCTCGCCGGCCAGGTCTGCCTCGAGGTGGTCGACGACGGAATGGGCATCGCCGCGGAGCACATGGCCCGGATGTTCGATCCGTTCTACACAACCAAGCGCGACAGCGGAGGCACCGGACTCGGGCTCTCGATTTCATACTCTATTGTCAAGGAACACGGCGGTGAGCTGACCCTCACATCCTCACCCGCGCCGCGCTCAACAAGCGAATCAACCATCCGTACGAGCCGCCGGCAGGGTCGAACGCGGGGTAGCCGTGCCTGCCCCCGGCGATCGGGCAGTTGACGTGAAGCGATGACGTTGGGTTCTCACGGGGTCGAATCCGCGATGTACCGTCCGTCGTCGTAGATGGCACGTGCGTGTGCCTGCAGTGAGAATTTCGACACCCCTTTTCCACTGCGCCCCCCCCTGGACATGCCTCCACTCCCCCGCAGACTCCCGCACACTGCCCTCTCTGGCACGATTCCTGCGTTGTGTGGGTCGGCACAACGGAGGTTCCCATGAACGACTCGATGACGATCTTTGGCGCAGGCAGACGCATCGCGGCAATCACGCTCCCCATCCTTGTCGTGGCCATTGCGGCGCGTTGGCTGCTGGGTACGACTCTGCACTTCCCAATTGCACCCTACTCCCTGATGCTGGGGACCGGCATTGGCTTGATCGCCGTCGGACTTGCCCTCAACATCGTCTCTGCAAGGTTCATGCTCAAAGCGTTTGGCAGCAACCGGCTGGAAACGCGTGGTCCCTACGCCATCAGCCGCAATCCCATGTATGCCTCGTTCATCTTCCTGACGATTCCGGGCCTCAGCCTGGCGCTTGACAACTGGGCAGTACTGGCAGTGTCGGTGGTTCTCTACATTGCGGTTCGGGTTTCGATTGCCGCCGAAGAGCGGTGGCTTGCGGCCAAGTTCGGAGATGCGTGGTATGCGTACGCCAAGCGGGTCGGGCGCATTGCTCCCAAACTGTGGTAACAAGGGTGCACACCAACGCAAGGAGTCTACGGAGGTAACGGCATTGTCAAGTACCTCAGCTTCATCGGCGGTGCACTGGGTTTCAGTGTTGTCAAAGGCAGTTGTATCAACTCGCTTGAGCCGATGACTGACAAGGGCCGGATGAAGACCGAAAGGTTACCGAGCCCAAACCGAGAACCACCGGCACCATTGTTCTTGATATGCTTCTGAACCGGACGCCGGATGTCAACCCAGGTGCAGACGCCTTGGGACCTCACGATCTAGGCATCGAGTGACGGTGGTAACTAATTTACTAAGCCGCCGAGGGCGGAGAGGCCAGAGGCCAGACGCCAGAGGCCAGCCGGAATCCGGACACATTGGTGACAGGTGCGAAACATGGTTCGACAGGCTCACCACAGGTCTACGCAAAAAACGTAGTAGTTGCTGACAGAGAGTCTATACTGCCTTCCATATTCCTGACTCGCACTTCGCAGGCATCCTTGATCCGTCCATGAAACTCCTCGGTTTCCCGGCCCAACGGGGCATCAAGCTCAACACTCTCCTCAATTCCCTGCTCGACCAGGAACAACATGGCGTCAGCGGTTTCGTAGTGTCCTTTTGTCAACCAGCATCCGGCTGGACCAGGGACCGCAACTCGCCGGCCAACTTGATTCCCCAGGGCTCATCTCGTATCTTTTTTCAAAATGGTACCGGCAGTCAACGGTAAAGAGTTACGGCGGGTTAGCCGGGTGTTGGCGCAGCTCAGGGACAGGGATATTCCGGCACAATGACAGGTTGGCTCCTGGGCCTCGGGGCTGTTGTTGCAGCCGGACACAAGTGCACCACCGACGGATGCCTCCAAGTACCGACAGATGGTGTGCGGTGTGACAGCCGTACATGAAGACGAAGACGGGGACGCATCGGGGTTTCCGAAACATCTCACTGATCCATGACTGTCCCAAGATTGAATTGGTCTGAAAGGGAATTCCGATGTTCATAACTGATATCACGAAGATCAGGTACTATGGTGACAAGAACCTGATGAAGAATTTCGAGTTCAGGGCATTCTTGAAGGCTCACGATTTGGGGGATACGGCACTGGACGAGATTGTCGGCGAACTCAATGCGGAGATTGAGAAACTGGTGAACTGCACAACCTGCGCCAATTGTTGCCGTGAGCTCGAGCCGAAGATAGCCGCTGAGGACAGAAAGAGGATATCGCAGTTCCTCGGCATTTCTGACAGCGAGTGTGCTGCCAACAAGAAGGAACCGAAGTGGGCATAGTCTGTCTCCTCGCCGGAAGAGGGGATTGGGGTCCCGACAGACTGACGGTGTGCGGTGTTTCGGCCGAACACAAGAACGGGGACGCACCCGGGGTCTGCAACCGGAAGATGCTTCGAAGTACTGATTCTCTGCCCATACCGGTCGCTTGACGCTCACCACCATGTTCTTGCGGACACAGCAGCTCGATGCGGTTCGGCATCAACCCGTGCAGGCCGATACCGAGGAGACTGTCTCCCTCATCTTAATTGTAAAGCTTCGTGACACACGGACGGACTGAACTTATCAATTGTTAATCAATTCAGTCCGTCCCGGCGTTTTAGCAGAAACGAGCGAGATCGGCTATATTCACCCTTGTTCCCGGCAAGTGCGGAGATGGCCATGGTGGGGCAGGGGACCAGGAGAAGGCCGGGAATCAGGGTTTTCGCAGGGGTCACCCCAGAACCGAGGCATCCCCTCCTGAGAAATTAAATTGTCTATCGGTTGACGATGGACTTTCGCCCTCAAAATGCACCGTCACACACCCCGGGTCCCCGGCAGGCCCGGGGCGTTGTCTTGCAGACAACGCTTTTCCCCGTGATCCCTTGAACGAGACCCTCTGAATGGCTATATTGTGGAGACGGGAGAACCGACCTCCTGGGCTACGAGGTCGAGCGCGTCAAGTCGAACTGGCAAACAGACACCGTGTTTACGACGACCGACACCTGCTTCATCGACACGATCGAGGGCCTGGCCGCTGCAACGCAGGTGTACTACGTGGTCCGCTCGGTCAACCGATCGTTCATGCGCAGCGGAAATGCCGGTCCCTTTACCGTTCTTGTCAAGTAGTCGCGCCAAGGAGGACACATGCATCGACTCGGATATCTTGTCGGCGCAGCATTCGTGATATCGCTGGTGGCTCCGGCAGCGGCACAAACCTACACCGACGACTCCCTCGTCGTGCGTGCCATTCTTGACAGCAACGGGCTCACCGGCGTCCCGGTAGACGCGTGCGTCTCGGGAGGCGCCGACTGCAGGCCGGGGAGCCCGTGTGTACCGAGAATCGTGGAATTGAAGCTCAGGGGCCGAGGGTTGCGTACGATCCCTGCTTCCATTGGTCGACTGAATGCACTCTTCAGCCTCAGCCTTGACGACAATAACCTTACATCGCTGCGGAGCCTGTCAATAAGAATGGCACAGAATCTCGTTTTTATTTAGTCTAGCAGTTTAGTCCTGCTTTGCCTCCGTCTTTGGTTTGTTGATCCACACCGCCTTGGGTAGC
>Ga0315287_10001600_pt1 | contig 21044 bp, 19 predicted proteins | sample YL17G11_0_MG_FD_205037 | JGI IMG/M metagenome (GOLD analysis project Ga0315287, IMG submission 205037) | Sediment microbial communities from Yellowstone Lake, YNP, Wyoming, USA - YL17G11_0 | ecosystem: Environmental > Aquatic > Freshwater > Lake > Sediment | place: USA: Wyoming | collected...
TGTTCAAACTCGTCGACGGGGTCGGCGGAAGGCTCACCCCGTGGCTTCGAAGGAGGCAACGTGCGTAGAACGCTCGCAGTGGCCGCGGCCCTCCTCTTCGCGTCGTGGGTGGCGGCAGGCACGACGGTCGTCCGGATTGCGCTCGACTGGACGCCGAACACCAACCACACCGGCATCTTCGCCGCGATCGACCTCGGCTACTTCGCCGACGAGGGCCTGGAGGTCGAGGTGCTCGAGCCGAGTCCGGTGGTGTCGCTCCAACTTGTAGCGAGCGGCCGCGCGGACTTCGCCGTGTCGAGCCAAGAGTATGTCACCATGGCGCGCGCTGAGGACGTTCCGATCGTGTCGATCGCCGCGCTCTTCCCGCACAATACGTCGGGCTTCGCCGCGCTCTCTTCGGCCGGCATCGCGTCCCCCGCCGACTTCGCCGGACGCCGCTACGGCAGCTGGGGCAGCGATCTCGAGGCGGTCATGGTGGCCACTGTCATGGAGAACGTGGGCGCCGACCCGTCGCAGGTCGAGTTCGTCAACATGGGAACCCTCGACTTCGCGACGGCGTCCCAAGCGGGGCTCGCCGACTTCTTTTGGATCTACTACGGCTGGGAGGGCGTGCACGCCGAGCTCCTCGGGCTCGATTTCGCCTACCTCCCGCTCGTCGACCTCGACGCCGTGCTCGATTACTACACGCCCGTCATCGTGACCCACGAGACCACGATCGGCGAGGCACCGGAAACCATCCGCCGCTTCTCTCGTGCTCTCGCCCGCGGCTATGTCTACGCTGCGAACTTCCCCGACGCGGCCGCCGAGATTCTTCTGCGCCTCGCGGAGGGACTCGATCGGGACCTCGTCCTCGCGTCGCAACGCTGGCTCGCCGAACAGAGCGAGAAGACGCTCGAGATGTGGGGTCGGCAGGAGGCCGAGGTGTGGCGGCGGTTTGCGGAGTGGTCGCTCGACCATGCGCTCGTGCGCCGCGCCATCGACCCGGACGCCGCGTTCACGAATGCGTTCCTTCCAGGAGGGTCTTCCACGTGAGCGTCATCTCGGCGCGGCACGTCACGAAGCGGTTCGGCGATCTCGCCGTCCTCGCCGACGTGAGCCTGGCGATCGCTCGGCGGGATGTCGTCGGCCTTCTTGGCCCCTCGGGATGCGGGAAGACGACGCTGTTGCGCATCCTGTTGGGTCTCGAGACCTACGACAGCGGCGAACTCTCCGCTCCCCTGCATCGCGCCGGTTATCTGCCTCAGGACGCGCTCCTGTTGCCTTGGAAGACGGTCCTTGGCAACGCGGAGCTTCCCCTCCAGCTCCAGGGAGTCCCCGCGGCCGAGCGGCGACGGCGCGTGCGCGAGGCGCTGCCAGACTTTGGGCTCGAAGACTTCGCGAGTCTCTACCCGCACGAGATGTCGGGCGGGATGCGGCAGCGGGCCGCCCTCCTGCGCGCTGTGCTCACGGGAAGCGAAGTGCTCGTCCTGGACGAGCCGTTCGGAGCGCTGGACACGCTCACTCGTCACCGACTCCAGGACTGGCTCGCGGATCTTACGGAACGGCTCGACCGGACCGTCCTCTTCGTGACGCACGATCTCGAGGAGGCCGTCGTGCTCTCCCATCGGCTGATTGCGCTCTCGGCGCGCCCAGCCGTGGTCCTGGGCGAGGAGTTGGTGGATCTCACGCTTGCCGCAAGGCGCGAGCGACTCGGGCGGGAATTCCTTGCTGCCCGAGATCGATTGCTCACGCTCCTCGAGAGGGTGAGCGCGTGACGGGTGCGAGTGCCTTCGAAACGCTGGCCGACGCGTACGACGCGTGGTTCGACGCGCACCCTGCTCTCTACGAGTCGGAACTCCAGGCAGTCCGCGCTGTCCTTCCCGAGAAGACGGGCGCGTGGGTCGAGATCGGAGTGGGGACGGGACGGTTCGCGTCGCGTCTGGGGATCGAGACGGGGATTGAGCCGGCCGCCGCCATGGCCGAGCTCGCGCGCCGGCGGGGCGTTCGCGTTCTCGCGGGCACGGCCGAGGACGTCCCTCTCGATGACGCGAGCGTGCAGGCTGCGTTCCTCATCACCACCCTGTGCTTCGTCCGCGACATCAATCGGTCGTTTTCCGAGATGCGACGCATCCTCGTGCGCGGCGGCGCGGTCGTGGTCGCCTTCCTGCCGCGCGAGAGCCCGCTTGGCCGCAGAATCCTGGGAGATGGCGGGCGCGACCCCTTCTTTCGTGAGGCGCGCCTCCTTTCCACGGCCGAGGTTCTCGCCGCGATGACGTGCGCCGACCTTCGCGTCGAGCGGATCGTGCAGACGCTGACAGATCCCGCTGGCGTGGAGAGAATGGAAGCGCCGTCCGACGGGTTCGACCGCGGATCCTTCGTCGTGATCCGCGGCTCCGTGCCGTGGAGCGACATGAAAGGGTCCACGCAATCTTGACAGGAGGAACCCATCCTTCGTAGGATCCTCGCTATGAATGGCGAGAAGTACTTCCTGATCGTCAACTTGATCGCCGGACAAGGCCGTTGCAAGGCGGCCTTTCCTAAGGTCAAGGCGGCTTTCGAGCGGCGGCACATCGCGTACGACCTCCACTACACGAACGAGCCGATGGAGGCCGTCGACGTGGCCAAGATGGGCATCGAGGCGGGCTTCACGCGGATCATCGCGATGGGCGGCGACGGAACGGTCAACGAGGTCGCCAATGGGCTCCTCGGCTCGAACGCCGCACTCGGCGTCATTCCCGCCGGCACGGGAAACGACTTCGTCCGCATGCTGGGCATTCCATCCGACCCTGTCGACGCCGTGCGGATGCTGCCGCAGGGCGTCGAGAGGATGATCGACGTCGGCCGTGTTGCCGACGGACGCTACTTCGTGAACGGCCTAGGGATAGGAATCGATGCGCAAGTCGCGCGCGATGTCCTGGCCATGGAGCGACTGCGGGGCGCGCCGGCCTACATCTACGCCGCCGTCAAGGAGGTCTTCCGATTCGAGGCGTTTCCCGTGCGGCTCGAGGGCCAAGGGATCGCTGAGGACTTGCGGTGCATCTCCCTCGGCGTCTCGAACGGCAAGTACTGCGGTGGAGGCTTCATGCTCGCGCCGCGTGCGACGGTGGACGACGGACTCATCGACGTTGCAGCAATCGGCGACTTCCCGAAGGTAGAGCGGTTGTTCCGGCTCCCCCAAGCGCGAGCCGGGAAGCACCTCAAGCTGTCGCAGGTTCGCTACGTCCAGGTTCCCCGCATCACCCTCGCGTCGGAGGCCAAGCTGATCGCCCACATGGATGGGGAGCCGTACGAGGTGCCGCAAGGAACGTTCTCGGTGAGCGTCGTCCCGAAGGCGCTGCGCGTCCTCGTCCCCGCTTAGCGTCGCCCGAACTTGCGATCCAGTTCCTCGCGATCGAGCGCGAACACAATGGGTCGGCCGTGAGGGCAGCTGTAGGGATTCTCCTGGATCATCAGCCGATCGACGAGGGCCTGCGCTTCCACGAGCGGGATGCGGTCTCCCGCCTTGATCGATGCTGCGCAGGCGAGCTCCCGCAGGATGCTCTCGAACAGCGCATCCTCGAGGCTCCCTTCCTCTCGCAAGACGTCGACGAGCGCCTCGACCACGGTTTGGAAGCCGCGCGGCGTCTGCTCGTCGGCCAACATCTGCGGATACTCGCGCAGAAGGAACGTCCCGCCGCCGAACTCCTCAAGGACGACGCCGACCTGGGCGAGTTTCGCCAGCCCGGCACCGAGAGTCCCCGCCGCCTCGAAGGGCAGCTCGATCCGCGCGGGGAGCAAGAACAGCTGACGAACGATGCCGGATCCCCTGGACTCCTGCCGCAGCCGCTCGTACAGAATCCGCTCGTGCGCGATGTGTTGATCGACGATCTCCAGCCCCGCGGCGGTCTCTACCAAGAGGTACGTATCGTGCAGCTGGCCGATCACCCGGCGGCCGGACGCAAGGCTCACTTTTTCCGGCTCTCGCGACGCACGGGCCGAGGCGAGAGACATCGGCAAACCGAGCGACAGCGAGCGCGCTGACGCGGGGTCCCGCCCGAACCCGGGCTGTTCACCGAGCGGCCCTCGAGCGTCGAGGGCGTCCGCTTCGCCGCCGAGCGGAATCCGGCCGATCATGCTCGGAGAGGCGAGCGCCTGTTGCAGCGCGGCGGCGACCGCGTCCTGCACTTCGCGCGAGTTGGCGAAACGGACCTCCTCCTTCCGCGGATGGACATTAACGTCCACATGCTCCGGCGGGAGATCCACGCAGAGCACGGCGATGGGGAAGCTGCCGGGGCGGAGAATGCCGCTGTACGCGCCGGCGAGGACGTAGCCAAGTCCGCGATCGTTCACGGACCGCCCGTTGACGACGAACAGCTGGTCGCGCCGATTTCCTCTCTTGACGTCGCGGTGACTGACGCACCCCGAGACGCGGATCACGCCACGTCGGCCGTCGAGTGGGATCATGCCCCGGGCCACTTCCGCCCCATACACCTGGCCGATACGCTCGAGCAACGTCCTCACGCGAGGCGCGGCGAACACTTCGCGTCCGTCGTGCAGGAGGGCGAAACCGACGTGCGGCGACATGAGGGCGAAGCGTTGCACAAGGCGGTTGATGTGCAGCGCCTCCGTACGTGGCGTCCCCATGAACTTGGACCGCGCGGGGAGATTGAAGAAAAGATCCCTCACTTCTACGGTCGTCCCCGGTCCGCGAGAGTCGTCCTCGGGCTCCGAGGCACGGCCGGGCAGGAGGGCCAATCCATACGCTCCCTCGTTACCTGCGGCATGGGAGACCAGATGAACGTGCGCGACGGCGGCGATGCTTGCCAGAGCCTCTCCCCGGAAGCCCAGCGTGCGCAGAGTTCCCAGATCCTCGACGCTTCGGATCTTGCTCGTCGCGTGGCGCTCGCCGCACAGCCGCAGATCCTCCACCGTCATTCCGCTTCCATCGTCGCGCACAACGATTTCGGAAAGCCCCCCGCCGCGGATCTCGATCTCGATCCGCGTGCTCCCCGCGTCGATGGCATTCTCGACGAGTTCCTTCACGACCGAGACCGGGCGGTCGATGACCTCCCCGGCGGCGATCTTCTGGCTGAGCTCCTCCGCGAGACGCTGGATCGGCATGGGCCAAGGCTACTCCATCATCTCATCCCTCACAATCGGGGCGCTTGGCCGACGCGTGCTGCCCGGCTATCGTATTCCCATGCACACGATCAGCAGCCTCCGCAAGGCGCTCGGCCTAACGACGACAAACCAGGTCCGCAACCGCATCGAGGCCGTTCGGGACGTTCTCGAGCCCCACCTCCGGCGAGGTCCCAACAATCAGATCCTGCTGTCGGATGACGGCCTCGCTGTCTTGCGCCAGGTGCAAGAGTTGTACGATTCTGGACTGACGATGACCGAGGCGAGTGACGTTATACGGGCTACGGCTCTATATCAGCACTCTCCAGCTGTTGCAGTATCGCCCGGTCTCGCACATAACCAGACGACGCCAAGCGAAGGCGGAGGCGCCCCTGTGCGTGTTCTTCAAGATGAGATCCGCTTCCTGCGCGGTCGGCTTGCCGAGCTCGAGGGCAATCTCGCGCGCTCGGCCGTGACTCCGTTGGACACGGGGGAAACGCCCTGGTGGGCGCCCCTGCGGGAGGATCTCGATGTCGCTTAACCTGCCTGTCCGCGGCAATGCCAAGCTCCAACAGCTCCTCGAGCGCATCAATGCGTCCGGGACGCTCCAGGCCTACTGGGAGGCTTCCAACATCACGGCCATCGGCAGACTCCGAATCAACGACCACGGCCCCGTCCACATCAAGATCATGACCAACATCGCGCTCAAGCTCCTGCGCCTCCTCGCGGACGCTGAGGTGACGCCGAGCATCGTGGCAGACTATGCCCTCGAACCCGCGGATGCCGAGGTCATCGTCGTCCTCGCCTCATGCCTCCACGACGTCGGGCATGCTGTCCACCGCCGCGACCACGAGGAGCTCTCCGTCGTGCTCGCGGCGCCGCTGATTGACGGCTTCCTCGCCGACCTGTATGACGAGCGTACGGCAACCCTCATCAAGGTGGAGACCCTTCACGCTGTGCTGACGCACCAGCGCGACATCCCCCCGCTCACCCTGGAGGCTGGCGTCGTCAAGGTGGCCGACGCGCTCGACATGGAGGCTGGGCGCGCGCGCATCCCGTTCACGACGGGAGGGCCGACGATCCACTCCGTGTCCGCCATGGCGATCCGGAAGGTCCGCCTCTCTGCCGGCGAGAAGAAGCCGATTCGCATCGCCATCCAGATGACGAACTCCGCCGGCATCTATCAGCTCGACAATCTGCTTCGCGAGAAACTGAAGAACTCCACACTCGCTCCCTACGTCGAGGTGATCGCGGAGATCGCCGGCGAAGAAGAGCGCATCGTCGAGCACTACTCGATCGAGTAGAACGGCCCTAGAGTCGCCTCGGACAGGTGGAGCGCGCCCCAGGGGAGGGCCTCGGCGCGATCACGTATCGGGGAGCGGACGACGCAGCGCTCACGGAGTGCAGTCCTGTAGGACGTTCCCGCTCGCTCGGGTGTCTCTCGCAACAAAAGTGCCCTTTTGTTGCGACAGCTGTCTCGCCTGATGAAGTGTGCCGGCGATACCTTTCCCGAAGAACTCCCCGCTCAAGGGAAAGGATCGCATGCCTCTCGAAATCACCTACGAGGACTTTCTGACGCCGAATCAGGTCCGCAACCTCAAGGACTACTGCCGACAGCGGGCCGAGGCAGCGGACGCCGTGGACCGCTCCCATCCGGTTCGCGATTGGGCCATCCTCCACGTCGCGCTCGACACAGGGCTGCGCGTGTCGGAGATCTGCGCGCTCACCTTGCGCGACGTAATCTTGGATGGCGGACACCCTTCGCTCATCGTACGAGATGGCAAGGGCGGGAAGAAGCGTGGCGTGAAGCTGGGAACTGCTCTGCGCGAGCACCTCGCCGCGTTCGTCGCGTGGAAGCTCGCCAAGGGGGAGGGGGCGGCGGCCGACGCTCCTCTGTTTGTCTCCTTGCGCGGCGGCGCCTTGACCCGCACGGCCGTGTATCGCGTCTTTCGTGCGTACGCCGATGCCGTCGCGATCCCAGAGCGGTTCTCGATTCACTCGTGCCGGCACACGTACGCGTCCATGTTGTACAGGGCGTCGAACTACAATCTCCGACTTGTCCAAAAACAGCTCGGCCATCGATCCATCCAGACGACGCAGATCTATGCCGACGTCCTCGATGAGGATGCCGTCGCCGCCGTGGAGAACCTTCCCCAGTAGACCCGACGGGGCCTTCTCCTAGGTTCCCCATCCATTCTTCACGGTTGGGTTTGCATTTCGCGCCAAGCGCAAAGACAATCATGGCCCCTCTCGCATGCAAACCGAGCCTCGTTGGTGAGACGAAGGAGGGGGCGTCATGCGGATTCCGTGGGGACGGCGCGGTGCGCTGCTGGCCGCGTGCTCGTTCTTCATCCTTGGCTTCGCGCCTGGAGTCTCCGCTCAACCCGAGATCTCCGCAGAGTTCGGCTTCGATCACCAGCTCGTGCGGTACCGGTTCGCCCCCATTCAAGTCACGCTCAGCGGCCTCGATGACCCCATCGCCGGACACCTCATCGTGCAGCAGTTCGTGGGATCCGACGCATCTACCCCGGTGTCCGTCGAACAGGAGATCGTGTCCGGGCGCATTCAGAATGGAGTGTATCGAGGCACGCTCCCAGCCTATGACCCGATTCTGCCGATCATCGTCCAGTTGATCGACGAGCAGGGAAACGTCATCGCGTCGGTGTCCGAGAGCGTTCGCCAGTCTGCGCGTGGACTCCCGTTCGCTGTGGTCGCCGGCGCGCCCTACCACGTGGATGGCACAGAGGCCATCGTGGACCCGTCCGAGCTTCCAGCGGATTGGTGGGCCTACGACCCGGTGTCCGCGTTGTGGCTGACATCGCCCTTGCTCACGCGTGCCGTCTGGGTCGGATTGGGCGCCTGGGTCTCGGCCGGAGGTTCCCTGGTGCTTTTCTCCGGGTCGGACTTCTACCAGTGGGACAATCCGCTCGCCCGCGAGCTGTTGCCGTTCTCTGAACCCTCGTTGCGCGATGGCGTGGGGAGCGCTCCGCTCCTCGTCGGCAGGCCGCGCGCCGGCGCTCAGGTGCTGCTGACGAAACAGGACCTGCCCCTGCTCGTGCGGATCCCCTACGGAGCGGGGTATGTGTCCCTCGTCACGGAACGATTCCGGGACCTGGACGAGATGGACCTTCGCCGCATCCAGCCTCGGATTCCGACGTCCAGGCGGCTTCTATCGGCCGACGCCCTGTCGAAGGACCTACTCAACGAGACCCCGGTGCTGCGGCCCATGTACGCGTTCGCTCCGCTCGTCGTCGTCGCGGTCCTTGTCGCGCTGCTTGCGACGCGGCGAAGGTCCGCGCGCCACGCCAGGTCGGCGGCGATTCTCTTCCTTGCCTCGATCGCCGTGATCGCCGTTGCGTCCGGTTTATATCTAAACCGACTCGGGCGCATGGTGTACCACTATAGCATTCGTACGACATTGCACATCAGCACGGGATTCGGATGCAGTACTGTTTCGTATGCTTTCTTCTCTCTCGAGCCGACACAGATCACGATTCCCCAGGAGAAGGGCGCCTTCCCTGCTCAGGTCCAAGAGGTCCCGTCAGCAAAGAACGTCTACGCGATGCGCAGCGAGCCCGGCTCGACGGCGTTCGATCTGCCCGCGAGGGCTCGCCGATTCGTGCGCGGCTGCACTACCCAGGGAGCGGGGTTTCGCCTGGCCGTGGACGACACGGTCCGATCGATCCGCGTTGAGCCGCTTGAGGAGCGGCAGTTGGTGGCCGCGATGATCTTTGCCGACGGCTACTTCCATCGCCTCCCGCTCGATAGCGTGGGAGTGAACCTGAGGCTGGACGATCTCCGACGGCTGGGCACGTCGGCGATGACCTCGATGGAGACTGCGATCTACTCGTCCGTCGACCGTTGGATGCCTTCCCTCACGGGCACGTGGCTCCTCACTCTGTCCGAGACGGGCGACCTGACCCGAACCGTGGAAAGCCCGGGAAAAGTGAGAGTCATGGACGTCGACATCGTCGAGGGGGTGGCGGAGTGAGATTCGATGACGTCTTCTTCTCCCGCGGGGGGATCGTGTCCCTCGTCAGTTTGGCTGTGGGGTCGGGCGCCGTCCTCATCCTCTCCATGCCGTGGGCTGGGAGGGTCGCCGATTTCTTCCGCTTCCCGTGGCGCCCAACTCCGTTGGCCTTTCTGATCGCCGTGGGATTCCTCGCCGCGCTCCACGCCGTCAATCGGGGCGGGACCGTGGAACTGCTCCCTAGGCTGCAGCGCCGGCAGCTCGTGTCGCTTCCTCTTCAGGTGGCGCTCGCCCAACTGCTTGTCGTGCCCTACTTCGTTGTCTGTGTCGTCCTCACGTCGGAGACCCGCGTCTCGACGCTCTGGCTGGTGTGGGTTTATACCGCGGTCGTCGACTTCGCGCTCTGCACCGCCGCCTTTCATGTCGGCTGCTTGAGCGTCCGCCGCGCGGTGGGCGTGTTCTTCCCCCTTCTCGCCCTCCTCGGCGTACTCTTCGGAATCCCTCTCACCCTCGGGCTCCTCTTCGCCCCGTTGCGTCCTCTGACTCTTCTCTGCCCGCCGTACGCGATCTTCTCTATGATCACCACGGGACTTCGTGCCGCCGAGCTGTGGCTTGCCTTCGCCGTCCCCGCCGGACTGGGGGCGTTGCTCTTCTTGTGGGGACTACGTAAGACTGCAAGGAGCATTCATGCACAGCTTCCGTGAGGTTGTGGCCGTCCTGGAGCGGCGCGACGGCCGCCTCCGCGGGATGGTGTGGGCAGGCTGGGTCTTGGCGGCCGCCGCGTGTCTCGCGTTCGTGCTGGCGCTAGTCTTCGCCCTTCTCGGGCACCCTCTTCCCGCGTGGGCGATGCCTCTCCTAGCCGCCGCCGGCCTCGTAGCGGCCGCCGTGGCTTTCGTCCTACGCATCCGCGCGAGACGCCCCCGCTGTAGACTGCTCCTGGAGGTGGACGTTCGCCTCGGACTCGACGCCCGTCTGAGCTCGCTCCTCGAGATGGAGGAACGTGGCGGGCCGAAGCTCTTCTTCGAACGCCTCTTCCGAGACGTTGTCCGCATCGCGCCGGACTGGAAACGCGCCCTTCCAATCCCGAGGTGCGTTCCGTTCCTCGCCGCCGCAACCCTTCTAGGCACAGCGCTCGCGCTGGCTCTTCCGCTTCTCTCTTTGCACCCCGCGCGCTCGCGCGATGTCGGACTCGGCCCCTCGTCCTCCGCCGCGATTGCACCCGCCGCTCTAGATTCCGGCGCATCTGAGGCCCGTGACGCCGACGGTGCGCCGGTCCTCAACCTCACGGTCGCCGGTTCTCCAGTCCCCGCGACATCGACAGCAGGACTGAGCCAACGCACGCTGAGCGAGATTCTCTCCGAGCTCCGCCCAGCGCTTGCCAGCAGCTCCGCGGCGTCGGTCCCAGGATCGGACGCAGTGACCGGCCTGGAACGTGAGGATGCCGATGCGGCGCTGCACCAAGAGCTCGAGAGTCTTCAGAAGCGACTGGAGGCGGGCGGGCAGGCTCCGTCGGCCCACGAGATCCAGAGGGTGCGCGACGCGGCCGCGGCCACGTCGCCCGACCTTGCCAAGACGGTCGAGGCGGCGGCAGCGGCTTCGGACATGGACGCGTTGCGGCAGACCATTTCGCAGCTTCTCAGCCCATCCGCGTCGCAGGCGGCCCCCACGACCCACTCCACCCGGTCGGACGTCCGATCCAGCAGCGATGAGCCCTCGAAATCGGCAGACGCGACGACGGACTCCCCTCCACCCTCGGGCGCCCCGGCGGCCGGTGCGTCGTCCGGAGCGTCCACTGGCACTAAGGGGAGCGCGAGTCCTTCCGCGGCGATGCCCAACGAGACTCCCATCTTCGAGTCCGGCGTCGGAGAGGTCGCGCCGGTCGCCGCCCCTCTCGTCGTTGGGGAGTCCGGGGGACTTTCCTCGTACATCACAAGCGGCGTCCCCGCCGAACGGGCGCCCGATTCCACCGGCCACGGGCCAACGTGGAGGCTTGCTCCCGGCCAAGTTCAATCCCTGCTCTCGGCGCGGGATCTGCCTGCGGGCGCAGCCGAGATCATTCGCGACTACTTCCAACGCATCACGGAGGAAACCCCATGACCACCGAAGTCAGCCTGACGAGAGCGCTCGACGTGTTTTCTCGCCTGGAGCGGGTGCTCGGCGAGGTGATCGTCGGCCAGAAGGACGTCACCCGCCGCACACTGATCGCTCTCCTGTGCCGAGGCAACGTCCTGCTCGAGGGCGTGCCGGGCCTCGGGAAGACGCTGCTCGTCCGGACGTTGTCCCACGCGCTCGATCTTCCGTTCTCAAGGATCCAGTTCACGCCGGATCTGATGCCGACGGACATCATTGGAACGAACATCATCCGCGAAACGGGGGGCGACAGAAGGTTCGAGTTCTCTCGCGGCCCGCTGTTCGCCAACATCGTGCTGGCGGATGAGATCAATCGCGCAACTCCGAAGACGCAGTCGGCCCTGCTCGAGGCCATGGAGGAACGCACCATCACCGTCGGGGGGACGACCTACGCGCTGGCTGAGCCGTTCATCGTGCTGGCGACCCAGAACCCCCTCGAGATGGAAGGGACGTACCCGCTCCCCGAAGCCCAATTGGACCGTTTCATGCTCAAGATCACCGTTGAGTACCCTTCTCTCGGCGATCTGGTGCGCATCACGACTCTCAACACGGAGGCCGCGGGCATCGTGTTCCCCTCCCCCGTGGCCACGGGCCAGGACATCCTCGACGCCCGGTCCGTCGTCCGCGATCTGCCCATTGCCGAGGGCCTGCGGGAGTATGTGGCCCGACTCGTGCTCGCCACGCATCCGGGGAGCGCGCAAGCGCCAACGATGGTCCGGGACTTCGTGCAGTACGGCGCCAGCCCTCGCGCTGCGATTGCCATGATCCTCGCCGCCAAGGCCCACGCGTTTCTGTCCGGCGAAGTTCACGTCCGGCCCTCGGACATCGAGGCCGTGTTCCTGCCGGCGCTGAGCCATCGAATCATCCTCAATTTCAAAGGCGAGGCGGAGGGCGCGTCGGCGACGACGATCCTCCGGGATGTCTGGCAGAAGGTCCCGGTGCTGTAATGCAGCAGCTCATCGACGAGGACTTCCTTCGCCGTCTAGCGAATCTGCGCTTCATGTCGCGGCACCGTCAGGCGGGCCGCTTCAGCGGAGGTCACGTTTCCCCGCGCGCCGGCATGAGCATCGAGTTCGCCGACTATCGTGACTATGTCCCAGGAGACGATCTACGCTATGTGGACTGGAACATCTACGGCCGCCTGGAGCGGCTCCTCGTCAAGACCTTCGTACAAGAACTCGATCTGCCCGTCTACTTCCTCCTCGACACAAGCGCCTCGATGCGCCTCGGACGGCCGCCGAAAGCTGTCTATGCGTCGCAGCTCGCCCTCGCGCTGGGGTATCTCGCTCTGCGTAACCTCGATCGCGTTGGGCTGTTCCCTTTCGCGGAACGGCTCGCCGAGTCGGTTCCGCCGCGCCACGGGATGGCGCAATTCAGCCGCTTCCTGCACGCCCTCTCGGCTGTCGACCCGCACGGGCAGACGTCGCTCGGGCGGAGCGTCGAGGACTTCCTCTGCCAGACCCGGGAGACGGGGATCGTTGTCCTGATCAGTGATTTCCTCACATCCGACGATCTCAGGGAGCCACTCGCCCGCCTGTCCTATCGGGGCGACGACCTCGTTGCAATCCAGGTCCTCGATCGCGAGGACATCGCACCCACCCTCACGGGTCCCGTCCAATTCCAGGACGTCGAAACCGGCGAGCAGACGCTGCTCTCCGTCGGGCCCGGGACTCTCGAGGCGTATCGCCATCGGTTCACCGACCACGAGGCCTCGTTGCGCCGTCAGTTCGAGAGTCACAAGGCTCCGCTCTTCGTCGTCCCAACGGACCACCCGTTGGAGAGGTTCATTCACGAGGACCTTCGCGCCGGAGGAGTCCTCCGATGAGTTTCGGCCTCCCTGCAGCGTTCTCCCTGCTCGCCACCGCGCTCATCGTGATTCTCTTCGCTCTCCTTCGTTCGCGGCGGCGGCGGCGGGACGTATCCACATTCTTCGTTTGGCGCGAACTGCGCGACTCCGTGTCGGGGCACACCCAACGGCTTCGTTCTCTTCTGGACCCGCTCGTCCTCCTCCAACTTGCGACCGTGATCGCCACGGTGTTCGCCATCACGCAGCCGCTGTGGACGTCGAAACACTCAGGGTTTGCGAGCCTCGCCATCGTCGTTGATGTGAGCGCGAGCATGGCGACGCGCATGGACGCGGGGATCACTCGCTATGAGGCCGCCGTCCGGCGCGTTGACGAGATCCTCGCCGCGTACCCGTCGTCCTCGGTTTCCGTCATCCTCTTCTCGAAGAGTCCACGAGCGCTCGTCACCAGCGAAGCGGACAGAAGGGTCGTCAGCAGAGCTCTTGCCGCCTCGGCTCCAGGATGGGAGGGGGACGGCACGCCGGCTGACCTCGTGAGTGGGCTCGTGGCGGTGGGGGGACCGTCAGCCTACGAGCAGATCATCCTGCTCAGCGACCACACTCCAGCCCCCGTGCCTTTCCCGCTGCGCGTTGAGATGTTCCTGCAAGGTAGCGACATCGGTATCACGGCGTTCTCGGTCCGCGAGAGCCCAGATGGTGCGGGGGTTTCTGCCTTCGCCGAGCTCTACAATGGGTCGGTCGAGCCCCAGTCCCCGCGACTTGAGATCGCCGACGAGACGAGCCGCACGACCCTCGAGACCTTCCTCGAGCCGGGCGAGGAGGCCACGTACGTCGTCCCCTTCCCCACATCGCGCGGCTCGCGCTTCGTGGCGTCCGTGCACGTCGAGGACGCGTCGCCCTACGACAACGTCCGATACGCCTCGCTCCAGCGTTCTGTCGGCCTGCAAGTTCGGTGGATTGGCAAGAGCAACCGCTACCTCATGGCCGCCCTCGCCGCCGCCGCACCGATTCGCCTCGTGAATGCCCCTCCAGCCGACCTCACTGTCGTTTACGATGCGGAGATCGACGCCTTGCCCGACGGGAACGTCCTCCTGATCCACAGCACAATTCGGAACGTCATCACGATTGGCGACGGCACGACATCGGGCACGGTCGTTTCGGTGGCGAACGACCCCCTCCTCAGCGGTATCCACGCGAGCGACATCTACGCAGAGCGACTGCCCTTAGTGGATGTCCTGCTCCCATTCCTTTCTCTCCTGTCCGTTGGCGAGACCCCCTTCGCGCTCAGGATTCTCGATCCCCATCGGCTCATCATGGTCCTTCCGTCGGACCTCGTCGCGACGAACCTCCCGATCACCGTCGACTTCCCCATCCTCGTCCGCAACCTCGTCGCGCACGTCATGCCCGCCCATTCTGTGGCCGCTTCCCAGTGGACGCTCGTCGGCGGCCCCGTGTTTCTCGCATCCCGAGGCGATGCGGTCGAAGTGCTCGGTCCGGACGGACGAGCGATCTCTCTGTTGCCCGAGCAGCGGACCTTCTTCCCCGACCGTCCCGGCCAGTACTCGATCCGGATGGGGGGCGAGACGCACGTCCTGTCCGTGAACGTCGACCCAGACGAAACGTCGAGCTTCGCCGCCGCGGAGCTCGCATCGGCAGCAGATGCATCGCTTCCGCCCTTGTCCTCGCAGCTTCGTGGGAGGCAGTCCAGTTTGTGGCCGATCGCAGCCGCTGCAGGTCTCTTCGTGTTGCTCATCGAGTTTGTCCTGCATTGGCGCGCCCTGAGTGAACGTGGGAGGGCACGATGATGCGATTCGGGATGCCCCTCGTCCTCCTCGCTGCTCCCGCCATTCTCGGGCTCCTGTTCGGGGTCGCGGGACGAGGACCGAGGCGACCGCTCCTTCGCGCGTTCGTCGCGCTGCTCTTTGTCGCAGCCCTTTCAGATCCGCGCATCGTCACCCAGGACTCGGCGAACAACGTCGTCTTCCTGGTCGATCGCTCAGCAAGCGTAACGCGCGGCGGCGACGATCGCGATGTGGTCCTCGCCATGGAAGCGCTGGCGGCGCCGAATCCGCGCTGGAACTACGGGGTCATCGGATTCGCCGAATCTGCGGGCGTAGAGTCGCCGCTCGGGTCCGCCCTTGCGCTGCCCCCACCCCCACTGCGCGATGCCGGATCCAATCTGGCAGACGCTGTAGAACTCGCACTTTCCGCACTGCCCGCAGGCGAGGCGAACCAGATCCTTCTCCTCTCGGACGGCCGCTTCACGTCCGATATCACGGCCACCGTCGCCGAGGCCCAACTCGCCCGCGTCCCCATATCCGTCGTACCCATCGGCACCCCAATCCCGGGCGATGCCCGGGTTGCCGCGCTCGTCGCGCCGGCGGAGTCCGCCGTAGGGCGGCCGATCGCGATCGATGTGGAGATCGAGTCCGCCGCGCCGGGTGCCGCGTCCCTCGCCGTCTACCGCAACGGCGATCTCGTCGCGGTGCGGACCGCCGAGTTGACCGCGGGACGGTCTACGCACCGGTTCGCCGAGTCGTCGCCGGACGCTGGATTCTTCGAGTACAAGGTCGTCGTCAAGAAGCCTGACGACCCCGTCCTAGAGAACGACGCTCGGTCGGTCTCCCTGCGGACCGTGAACCATCCTTCCGTCCTCGTGGTCGATCCCCAGGGTGACTCAGCCATCCCTGCACTCCTCCGCGCAACCGGCCTCACCTTCGTCACGGCCCCGCGCGTCCCTCAACTGACGACCTTGGCGGACTATCGGCAAGTCATCCTTGTCGGGCAGCCTTTGGCCGACCTGAACGAACGCGAGTCGCAGGACCTGAAGCAGTTCGTCCGCTACCTCGGCGGCGGCCTACTCGTCATTCTTGGCGAGCAGGAGGTGCGAGGGTTCTCCACGGGCTCCATCGACGATCTCCTCCCGATCTCCTTCAGCGTCCCCGAAGTCGGGCGGGAACCGAGCCTGGCGATCGTCTACCTACTCGATCGATCGAGTAGCATGAACGAACTCGCGGGGTCTAAGACGAAGATCCGAACCCTACGTGAGGCCACGGCGGCCAGCGTCCTCCTGTTGCCAAGCGAGACGGTCGTCGGCATCATCGGGTTCTACGACAGATACGACTGGGTGTTCCCTCTCCAGCGCCTTGGTGATGGGGTCGACGCCTATCGCGCGATCGCCTCGATCGGCGCGTACGGCGGCACCGATGTCTACTACCCACTCGACGATGCCGTGGAACGCCTCCTTCGGACGGACTCCCGCGTGAAGCAAATCCTCCTCATCTCCGATGGTCAGACCACGGAGGTCGGGCGAGACTACCCAGGGCTCCTGCGAAAGCTCGACGAGCACGCCGACATCACCCTCTCGGCGATCGGCATCTCGTCGAACCCGAACATCCCGTTCCTCAGCCGCCTGGTCGAACATGGCCGCGGCCAGCTCTTCCTCTCGAACAGTCTCGCCACGCTGCCTCAACTCACCATGCAGGTCACCCAGCGGCTCAGCCGCAGCCGATTTGTCACCGGCGACATCGAGCTCACACCGGCTGTCGGCCCTCTCGCCGACATCGTCGACGTACCTCACCTGCGTGGCTACATCCTCACCTACCCGAGAGCGGAGGCCGCGACTCTCCTGTGGGCCGGAGACGATCCCGTTTTCGCCACCTGGCGGATCGGCCTGGGCAGCGTCTCGACGCTCAATGCAGACCTGAGCGGCGCCTGGACGCCGGAGTGGCTCTCATGGAGCGGCATGGCCGAGCTATTCGACCGGTTCCTTCAGACGACGGAGCCCCTCGCGACCGTGGCGACCGGCGTCACGACGGCGTTGGATGTCGGCCCCAACACCACGACCCTTTGGATCGACGCGCGAACCGCGCGCGGGGAATTCGACAACTTCCTCTCGTTTGCCGGGACTCTGCTTCCCAGCGCGGAGCCTGTCGTGGCGCGTCAAGCCGCCCCGGGGCTGTATCAGGCCACGATCACCACACCGGCGGAGGGAGCGCACGCCATCCTCATGCAAGAGAAGCGCACGGCACGGTCGTTCTCCCTTCCGGTCTCGATCCCGTACTCGCAGGAGTACGATGCGTTCGGTCCCAACGTCGAGGCGCTCGCCGAGCTGGCCGCCGCAACGCACGGCCAACTACTTATCGGCGGGCAGGGCCTGGCGCCCGTTCGCCCGGCAGGCGGCCGTAGGAGCATCGCGCTTTTCCCGTATCTCCTCGGCGCGGCTCTCGGCCTCTTCGTCGTCGACCTCGGGCTGCGCCTCGCGCGGCAGAGATCAAGGCCCGCTTCCGATTGAACCCTGCAGACCCCATCTCTATACTTGGCGGGACGCGGGGGCGGCAGAGCGAGCCCCCCGCGAGCGAAGATTGGCGGAGCTAATCTCACGCCCGGGGAGCGGCAGAACGAGCCCCCGCGAGTGAAGATCAGCGGAGCCAATCTCACGTCCGGGGAGTGGCGCAGCCTGGTAGCGCGCCTGCTTTGGGAGCAGGAAGCCGCTGGTTCAAATCCAGTCTCCCCGACCAGTAGGGAGGGGTGAGAAGGGTGACTGAGCCGGTCGGACGTCTATCGCTATACCGCCGTTGGAGGCCGCAGCGCTTTGCCGATGTTGTCGGACAAGAAGACATCGTACGCACGCTGCGAAACGCCGTCAGCGCACGCGACGCGGCACACGCCTACCTGTTCGCTGGCGAGCGCGGGATCGGGAAGACCTCGGTTGCCCGCATCCTGTCCCGCGCGGTCAACTGTCTTGCGCCAACCGATGGCGAGCCGTGCAACGAATGCGCGAGCTGCCTGACGATTTCCGCCGGCCGCTCGCTCGACATCCTCGAGATCGACGGCGCGTCGAACCGCGGCATCGATCACATCCGCAAGCTTCGCGAGGAGGTCAGCTTCGCGCCGACGGACCTGCGCATCAAGGTCTACATCATCGACGAAGTCCACATGCTCACGACCGAGGCGTTCAACGCCCTTCTCAAGACGCTTGAGGAACCGCCCTCTCATGCGATGTTCGTGTTCGCAACGACGGAGCCGCACAAGCTGCCCCGCACGATTGTTTCGCGGTGTCAGGCGTTCGAATTCCGCCGCCTGTCGGTGAGTGCCATCGACGCGCAACTGAAGCGCATCGCGGCGGCGGAAGACGTCCAACTCTCGGACGAAGCCTCTGCTCTTCTTGCGCGACGCGCGAATGGTGGGCTGCGTGACGCGGTCGTGATGCTCGAGCAGGCCGCGACCTACGATCGCGCCGGCATCACGGAGGCCGCCGTCCTTGACATGTTGGGACTTGCAGCGCGTGAGACCCAGCTCGCGTTCGTCGAGGCGCTAGAGAGCTCGGATCGACGTGCCTTACTCCAGATCATCGACACTCTCGCCGAGCGCGGGAAGGACTTGGAGATCTTCCTCGGCGATGTCGTCCTCCTGCTTCGTGAGCGAATCGCGAACTCCGAGGGCAGCGCCGATCGCGATGTTGCGCTCGCTCGCGGCCTGCTGACGGTGCGAGCCGACCTCTTCCGCGCCCTCGATCGACAGATTCGCATGGAGATCGGCGTTCTGGCCCTCGCCGACTCCATCGCCCATCCGCCCTCCGCCACGTCGCCGTCGCCGGCCCGTGCGACGAGGCCGCCTGCGCCAACGGGCAAGGGGAATCCCTCGACGGCCCCCGGAACGTCGGCGAGGAAACCCGCGGCAGAGGCAGCTGCGCCTCTCCCCAGGCAGGCGTCGCCTGTCGCGGGACGAGAGGCCCCACCGCCACTTCCTCCGGAGATGGCGGCAGCATGGAGTGCCATGCTCCGCGAAGTCGAGAAAGACCGTATCGCCATCGCGGCCTATCTGACCGAGGCAGTCCCCTCGCTCGACGGAACCCTCCTCGTCTTGTCTTTTCACCCTGAGCACACGTTCCACAAGGACAGCCTCGAGAAGAACGAGAACATGCAGTACGTGGCTGGTGCCGTGCGCCGTCACTTCGGAGACTCGTGGCGAGTCGATGTGCGCTACGACAAGAACGTCGAGAAGAAGGCGCTTCCGCGGGAGCTCCTGTTGGAGAAGGCCCGGCTTGTTTGCCAAGTCTTCGACGGCCACATTGTGAAGGAGGCATCGTGAAGGGGATCGGGAATCTGGGAGGCCTGATGAAGCAGGCCAAGAAGCTCCAAGAGGACCTCGAGCGGGCGCAGGTCGAGCTCGCCGACCTGCGGATTGCGGCGACGGCCGGCGGCGGCATGGTGACGGCAACCGTCACCGGGAAGGGCGATCTGGTGTCGCTTGCGCTGGAACGAGAGGTCGTCGACCCGACGGATGTCGAAATGCTCTGTGACCTCGTTGTGGCGGCGGTCCAGGAGGCACAGCGCAAGGCGCAGCAGGCGGCGCAAGACAAGCTCGGCCCTCTGGCGCAGGGATTGGGCGGACTGCCTGGTGTGTAGGCAGGATCAGCACTTCCTCTTGCACGTCCAGATCCGCTCCCGTATAGTCGCAGGATCCGTTTCGGGCGGGGGTGACCGTGCTCAGTGAGACCAAGCAGCTCCTGGACCTTCAGCAGGCTGACGCCCGGCTCCTTGATCTCATCACCCACCTGGAGCGGCTTGCTGCCCATCGCCGCCAGCTGGAAGATCGAACCGTCCAGGAACGAACGAACGTAGCTTCGCTTCGCGATGCCCTCCAGAAGCTTGACCTCGAAAGCCGGGCCCGCAATCTCGAAGTCGACGAGCTGGACATGCACATTCGCGCGTACCAAGAGCGGCTCGACAAGGGCATCATCAGTTTCAAAGAAATGGAGGACCTGGGCACGAAGATCGCGAGCGAGAAGATCCGCATCGGTCGTCTGGAAGATGAGGCGCTTGGCCTCATGGCCACAGTCGAGGCGGCGCGCGCCCACCTGGCGCAGGCACAGTCGGATCTTGTGCCACGCGAAGAATACCTACAGTCCCAGGTCGCCGCCATCGCGCGCGACATCCGGGAGACCGAAGAAGGAAGCCTCGCTCAGCTCCGGAACGAACGCACTGCTCTTGCCTCCACGACGCCACCGTATCTCTTGGCGCAATATGAGGCTCTTCGCGCCACGTTCTCCAACCCCGTCGCTGCCGTCCAGAGTGGCACGTGCGGCGGATGCAAGATCCGGGTCAGCGCGAACACCGCGGAGCGCGTCCGTGCGGGCAGGGAGATCGTCACGTGCGAACACTGCTCGCGCATTCTCTTTGTCTTGTAGTCGCCGGCGTTCTTGGGGTCTCCTTCGCCGCCTCCGCGCTCAGCGTGCCGTCCCCGATCGGGAACCTCTCGGACTACGGCGCCGTCTTCGACCGCCATGGACGGGATGAAGTCAACGCGTCCGTTGCCGAGATCGCCAAGCTTCTGCGGATCGACGTGTATGTGCTTCTGACTTGGGAGAACGCGTATCCCACGGTTGAGCAGTTGGCCGATGCCGTCTTCGGCGCTTGGAATCTCACGCCGCGTCGTGTCATCCTCGCTGTGTTCTTGCGCGTCGGCACGGACTGGACGGCCAGCGTCGCAGCAAGCAGCGGTGTGCGCGCGGAGCTGGGTGGCATCGAGCAGCGTCTCGAACAGCGGATGCGGGATCTTGTCAACCATCGTCGCATCGAGGAGGCCGTCCGCGCCCTGTTCAACGAGCTGCGTGGACTCCCCGCCGCGGTCCGCGCGAGCGCTGCGCTGGCGAAACAGAAGCCGGCGGCGTCGGGCGGCGATTTACCCATCGCGGTCGCCGTCGGAGCGCCCCTTGCCAGCGTTGCCGTCCTCGCGTGGGTCATCCATCGGCGGGTCTGTCCGCGTTGCGCGGGCATTCTCCGCGTCGAGCGGTCGCGGTCTCGCACCGTGCGCCGCTCGCACAGCGTATACTACTGTCGTCGTTGCGGGTATCGACGCGGACGGTAGAGAGAGGGTTAGAGAGACGCTGGCCGGTGGCGAAAGCGCCGGCTGGAGGAAAGTCCGGACTCCGTAGGGCGGACCACTGAGGAAATCTCAGCGGGGGTGACCCTCGGGAAAGTGCAACAGAGAGTAGACCGCCGATGGCCCGGCGCAGGCCGGGATCAGGCAAGGGTGAAACGGTGGTGTAAGAGACCACCA
>Ga0315287_10001602_pt1 | contig 21037 bp, 12 predicted proteins | sample YL17G11_0_MG_FD_205037 | JGI IMG/M metagenome (GOLD analysis project Ga0315287, IMG submission 205037) | Sediment microbial communities from Yellowstone Lake, YNP, Wyoming, USA - YL17G11_0 | ecosystem: Environmental > Aquatic > Freshwater > Lake > Sediment | place: USA: Wyoming | collected...
AAATCAAGAACTCTTTTTCGTCAAATCCAAAGGTCTCATGTGAGGTTTCTTCAGCGGTCCTCCTCCTGATACCGTCTTGGAGAAACCTCTTACCTGTGGAAAAAGGAAGTCTCCTTTTGCCACAAGCGGGGCAGGAACAATAATCTCCGGACCTCCCTGAGATTATGATTGTTTCATCGCAGATCGTCCCACCGCCAAACGGGGTCTTTAAAGGCGTGGGGGTGAAGAAGGGTGTAGTTGTGGAAGGGAATTTAAAGGGAATGGGTTCTATAGGAAAACAAAAAAATGGGATATCAACCGCATTGCAGTTGTCTATCCGCAAGGAAGTGAATTGACATGTCTGGTCGGACTGGGACCGATGCGCGATAAATCCAATCCCCTCCCCGGATCCTTGGAATTGAAAGACTTCTTGTGCAAACAAATGAGGGTTCATCCCCTCAAAGAGAATGTTGCCTCTCAGGTTATTCTCCTGATCATGACCACCTCCTCTCAAAGAAAAAGAAGAATAAGGCAGATCCATTGCCTCAGAAGAGAGAAAAGAGGGGAATTCAAAGATATAAATATCACTCCTCTCCGTCTCCTCCCGAATACACCGGGATTCAGACCATATTCTCGCGCCATCAAATCTGGATTCTCTCTCCTCCATGACCACTCCTCAATTCATGGAATTTGTTCAGAGATGTTGGGGCATGATGGATTTGAAACCAATCAAAACATAATATCCAATTTGGAGTCTTGCTCACCTCACATAAAAAAGTGAAGGCGACCCCCGGAAGAGGGGGTCGCCTATCAAGACCAACTTAAGGCGCTGTGATACTGTCGCACGTTTCCACATTCATAGCCGGGTCATAAGTATAACCAGAGGCAACAACGCTTGTGACACAGAAGTTGAAGGTGCCGCCATTCTTTTTGTTGGGCGACTGGAGTATGACCTTTCCATCCGCTCCTGTGGCGCCTGAGGAAGGGCCGCTGACCGCGCCTGACCATTGACCCGTGACCGTGGCGCCGGACACATTGGCTCCGCTTTCATTTTTGATCCAGACAGTCGCCTTTGCGTAATAATTGGTGCCGGATTTGCCGGAACTCATGGTAATATCGTACACATAGACTTTGCCTGACGGTGTGGGTGTTGGCGTGGGCGTTGGGGTTGGGGTTGGCGTGGGGGTTGGCCCGGCGGACAATACAAACCGTACAGCATCCGCGATCACCGCGCTTGCGGCAGGAGTGCTTGCCTGGGCATCCAGGGTGATGGAGTTATTGCCAGAAGTGAAGGAGAAGGTGCCAAGCATCACTTCTACCAATGCGAGGGCGCCGTTCTGATTCACATACACGATGTGGTCTCCATCCGAGGCATGAACAATGAATTTGGCTGCTGTTACCCGGTTTGTACTCTGGAGGAACATGGTATAAACATCATAATTTCCACTCTGAGACAGGGCGCCTGTCCATGTGGCTGTGGCATTGTCCCCGCCGTAGCAGAATCTATAAGAGCCGCCGTTATACCCGCTGGAGACACTGGTGGACCAGGTGCCTGTTTCCGTGTACCAGGGCGCACCAAAATCGTTATCCACAACCACATCGGTTCCAGGTGTGGGTGTGGGAGTCGGTGTGGGAGTGGAAGTCGGAATGGGGGTGGGAGTTGCTTCGCCTGGTTTGACTGCCTTCACGGCATCGGCAATCACATATTTTGTTTTTCCGCCCTCGCCGGTATTGGCGCTCAGTTCCACGCGATAGGAGCCGGCCTGGAAGGGATAGCTTCCCAGGGGGCGGAACCGGCCGCCCCAGTTAGTCTGATCTATCAACTGTGTGGCACTTCCTCCGGCGTAATAAATCGTATAAGGGGCTTTCAATGTCCGTGTGGAGGAACATGTCCACAAGGCAAACACGTCATATGTACCGGCCTCCGGGATGTTCAGGTTAAACGTAGCGAGGGCACCGTTATTCTTGGGCGCCTGGGCATAATTGGCTCCGTACCAGCCTCTTGTGGCGGTGGTTATAGTCCACGCCCCGCTCAGGGTGCATTGAGCATCGGCGTTATCCACAATCACTGTGATGGGCTGGGGTGTGGGCGTGGGCGTGGGATGAACCGTCCACCGGGCGTAGATAAAGCAATGAACCGTGTTAAGGTTTTCATAGCCATAATTGTACCCCGGCCAGTCATAATATACCTCAGTGCCGTTGTAATTGGGATATGTGCCGTCGTTTTTATCACCATAAGGATCATTAAAGATCAATGTATATTGACCCGTGACATATCCGATGCCGGTGATATAATGGCCTGCGGTTGTGAGGGAATTGAGAAGCACATAGGGATGGACATTATCAATTTCGGTGCATGCCTTTGCATAGGTCGGAGACCAGTCCACCATGGAAGATGGTCCATGAAAGGAGATATATTCCGCCATGTGGGTCTTGGTATCTTCCCAGTTGTTCTGGGTGATGTATCCATACCCGCCTGTGGCATATATGCCATTGGGGTCGGGCTCAGCAATATCGAAGGTATGGCCATTATAGGTGTAGGTATCGCCTATGTAGTTGCCATAAGGGCTATAGTGAGAAGTGGGGCTCATGCACCAGCATTGCCACTGTGTATGGAAACATCCATAATAAGCGAGCGCCATGCTGGCTGCCGTGGCGCCGCATGCCCAGTTGCCGTTCATCCATTCCGGGGTATCATACACCTGGTGTACAGTAGGCACGCCGGAGATGATAACATTAGTGGCTCCTGCCATGGGGATAGGCTCTCCAGTTGAAGCGTTGCCCCCTTTGCCTGGAGGGGCGGGGACTTCCTGTTTCCACAGGGCATTATTTTTCTGCCAGGTCCCTTTCTTGATTTTCCCTGCGGTTCCAAAAGCAATATTGCCTTGAGATATAACCGCCATGGCATCCCCGTCCTTGAGAAGTTCGGATCCCTTGATCTCGCCTTTGGAGCTCACGGAGATGATTTCCGTTCTGGAAACCAGATTCTTGCAAATGGTTTTTTTCACGAAGGCGATGGAATCGTTATCCACCCATGCCGGAGATTCTCCCTTTCCCAGGGTCTTGAGACTTCCCTCTCCCAGACCGGCACAGAGAATATCTCCATCCACGCCGCTCACAAGAAGCTTATCCCCATTCGGAGAAAACCTGGGATTCCAGTAATCTTTTTTTCCATCTGTGACCTTCTGTTTTGTTCCATCGGAGAGGCTGAGAACAACAATCTGCTGGGTGATATCATTATAAGCGATCCGGGAGCCGTCAGGGGAGAAGGCAAGGAGATTGACATGATGTCCGAGATCAAAAGTCTCCAAAATCTCCAGCTGGGAATTGAGAAGGATCAATTCATTTCCGATTGTGAACGCGATATTACCATCTATAGAGACCGCAGGGGTTCCGGCCAGGGGAACCCATGTCCAAAGGATGATATTTTGTCCCTTTTTGATGTCATACAGCATGGGTGCCTGGAGAGAGTCTTGAAAACCTTTATAACACACATAACCATTATCAGGGGAAAAAGAGGCGTAATACCCTGCATTGACACCCTCCGTGATCACAATAGATTCGCCTTTCTCATTTAACAAAATCAAACCGTCATAAAAGGCATTTGTAAGAAGAACCAACGATCCATCATCTGAGACACAAACAGGGACAGGATCAGCGAGAGCGCCGGAGACCCAAAGGGTCAAGAAGACGAGAAGGACAAGAGCTTTTTTCATCATGATTTCTTCCTCCTTTGAAATACGATTTCACGGGTCATTAGGATCGAACCATAGCCGGAAAAAGAGACAAGAAACATTGTTTTCCCTTTTATTTAATTCCTTCGGCTTTAAATGATCCGGTTAAACCCATTTGAACCCAATGTTTGTATGTGCAAAAACCAAGCCAATTGTTCTGTTATTAAGAACAGCAGATTTTTCCGGTGATGGGATGGTATGTAAAGAGGGTGTTTCAGGATGCAAGGGTTACTTGAAACATTTTAACTAGTGGAAAATCAATTCTCTTTGATCCGAATAAATGCCGTCTCATACCTTCTTATGATCTGTCATGGGAGGACGTGTTATTGACGTGTTCTTCTGATCAAAAAAGAAGCGTATTTACAATAATATCAATTCTAGCTGTTATTTCTTCGGGAGGATGCATATAATTATATGAATATCAACAATCTACGCCTCCACAACCCGGGGTCGGGATTACAACAAAATTTGTGGGGGTTCAGGGGCGGTTTTCGTCCGGATTTTTTAACTTCTTGAGTCTTTTACTGAGCGCCTGTTGGGTGATTCCCAGCATGCGCGCCGCAATGGTCTGGTTGCCCCGGGCGCGGTTTAGTGCTTCGTTAATAAGAACCTGATCCGCCTCCCTCAACGTGGGGAGGATCTCGGCAAAGGAGATATTGGGTGTTTTCTCTGAAGCCCGGTCTTCCGTACCAATCAATTTGTTTAATTCTTCGGGGGAGATAAACGCCTTGAATGAGAGAAGAGAAAGCATCTTGGATTGATGTTTGCTCACAGCGTCAAAGATCATGGATTTGAGTTCCCTGACGTTGCCGGGGAAATGATATGTGGAGAGGAGGGTAAATAATTCCCCGGGCGGAGTGGGTTTCTTTTTCTCGAGAATGCGGGACGCCTTTTCAAGAAAGAAATCCACCAGGAGAGGGATGTCATCCCTGTGTTCCCGTAGGGGGGGGATATGGACATGGTGGGTTCGGAGCCGGTAATACAGGTCCTTGCGAAATTTGCCCAGCTTGAGCCGCTTCTGGAGGTCCTGGTTGGTAGCCACAATAATCCGCGTGTCCGCTCTTTTCGCCAGATCGGAACCCAGTGGGAAATATTCCTTTTCCTGGAGGAGCCTGAGGAGTTTCACCTGGGAAGCCAGGGAGAGGTCTCCGATTTCATCCAGGAACAACGTGCCTGCGGAAGCCTTTTCCACAAGTCCGGATCTGGTCTGGTCCGCGCCTGTAAAGGCTCCCCGCTTATGGCCGAACAGGGCATCGGCGAACACATTATCATCAAGGCCGGCGACATTAATGGGGACAAACTCCCCATGCAGCCCGCTCAAGGTATGAATGGCGTGAGCCATCAGCTCCTTCCCCACCCCGGTTTCACCGGTGATCAGTACGGGCTGATGGGTCCTGGAAATGGCTTCCACATATTTAAAAATGGATTTTAACGTTTTATTATTTGTGATGAATCCCCTGAATGCTTCCGGGCATTCAATATCATCGGAGAGGATCTGCCTTTTCAGAAGGATATTTTCCTGCTCGAGATCCCTGAGATCCACGGCGCGCCGGACACTTGAAATGAGTCGGCTTCTCTCGATGGGCTTGACCAGGTAATCAAAGGCGCCGTCCTTCATGCATTTCACCGCTGTTTCCACATCATTGGCGCCGGTAATGATGATGACGGGAATACCGGGATATTCCTGGGAGATTTTCGAAAGAAGGTCATCCCCGGACACATAAGGCATGGAGAGATCCAAAAGGATGACTCCCATCTCTTTTTCAGGGAGAAGGTCCATGACCTTGCGGCTATCCTGACAACATATCAAATGATTATAGCCGCAGGAGAGGAGAGTCACCTCACAGCTTTTGAGCGTCATTTCCTCATCATCCACAATCAGAACAGGCAGAGGCGGAATCAGGATCGTCTTCATAGCCCTCCCCCTTTTGAAGAATCGAACGTTTCAATCACCGGGATTTCAACAATGGCGGTTGTATCCTTCCCCTGCCTGGAAGAGAGTATCAATCTTCCCTGATGTTCATTCGCGATCTTGGAGGAGATGGACAGTCCCAGGCCGACGCCCCCGCTTTCTCGTTTTGTTGTAAAGAAGGGATTCATGATATATTTGCTGATTTCGGGGGGAATGCCCTTTCCTTGATCAATGACTTTCAGAATCACTTTTTTCTCGGCTTTATGATACATCGTTGTCACAAGGATTTCCTGCTCCTTATTTTCCAAGGCCTGGCAGGCATTTTGAATCAGATTGATGACCACCTGTTCCAGTCTCTGGAAGTTGCCTTTGATTTTCGGCAGAGGGTCCGCATATTCCACAGAGAAACGATCCGTGGATTTTTTAATCATATTTTCAAGCAGGGTCAGGGAGGATTTGACCACTGCGTTAACATCCACCCATTCCATCTGCCTGGCATCGCTTTCCCGCGCAAAATCCCTCAATTCCTGGACGATATTCTTAATACGGGTGGCGCCCGACAAGATACAGTTAAAGAGCTCGGGGACATGGGATTGCATTTTGGAATAATAAATCCCGCTGACCAGAAAGTCTCCATTCTGGTTATAATAATCATCAAGGATGGGAGTGATGCTCTGCCAGGCATCGGTGAGAATGGGGGCATTGAGCATGATGAAATTATTCGGGTTATTGATTTCGTGTGCCACACCGGAAACCAGGATTCCGAGGGCCGCCATCTTTTCTGTCTGGACCAGTTGTTCCTGTTGTTTTCTGGTCTCCTCTTCCATTCTTTTTCGTTTGGTGACATCCTGCAAAATACCCAGGGAGCCTGTCACCTGGCCGGTTTTTTCATCCCGGATGGGCACGGAGCAATCGCTCACCCATTTTTCTTCCCCTGTCAGTGCGGTCATTCGCAGGTCGACGCGGTATTGATCCACCTCTCCCCTTTTAAAAGCTTCTATATATTGAATAAGGTCGGGAGGAGCATCGGGGTCCGCAATCACGATTTCCTTGATAATATTTTTCAAAATCCGAACACGGAATTGCTCCGGGGGGTACCCCAGAAGAGATTTGATACCTTCCCCGACAAAATCGTAGTCGCCCGAGGCATAGATGAGTCTGTAAGGAACGCCGGAGGCGTTTTCAATGGCTTCGCGATAGATGGCTTCAGAGCGGGCCAGGGATTCCTCAGCCTTTTTGGAGCTTGTCACATCCCGGAAGCTCCAGACCCTGCCGACGGTTTTGCGACTGATTTTCTGGGGCATGGAATAGCACTCAAAAATTCTGCCGTCCTTGAGATCCATTAAGTCGAAACTACTGGCATTGGGTTTCGTGGCAAGATTTAGGATTCGTTCTTCGAAAGATTGCGTGTGCATCAATTGATTCACAATATGGCGATGGGCCTGATCATAATGAAGTCCCTCAATGACAAAATCAGGGATATTCCACATTTGAATAAACTTTTCATTATAATTCACGATGTGCCCCTTGTTATCCACCACCAGGATGCCGTCTGCGGTGGATTCGAGGGTTGCCCGGAGGAGAGAAAGGGAGCTTTCCAAGCTTTCCTCTGCGCGTTTTCGATCGAGAATTTCCTTTTTCAGAAGGGCATTGGATCGGGAGAGCTCCTTTGTTCGCTCTTCCACGCGCCGTTCCAGTTCTTCATGCGCCTTTTTCAAAGCTTCCTCCGCATATTTCCTTTCTGTGATATCCTGGAGGATGCCGAGAGACCCCACAATCTGTTGCGTTTTTTCGTCCTTGAGGGGAATGGCACAATCCGTGAGCCATTTAATTTCGCCCTGGGGGGTGACAACTTTCAAGTCCACGGTGTATTTATCCAGACGTCCTTCCCGAAATGCCCTGCCATATTCCAGGGGATTGGAAGGAGCATTGGGATTTGTGATGACAATTTCCTTCACAATCTGTTTCATTTTCTCATGGGTCATGGATTGCGGCGGGATGCCGAGGAGGCCCTCCCATCCCTGTCCGAGAAATTCATAAGTGCCATTTAGAAGGTTGACGGTATAAGGCACCCCTTTTGCATTTTCGATGGCCCTGGGATAAATTTCATGGGCTTTCCTCAATTCCTCCTCTGCGATTTTACGTTCCGTGATGTCATGAGACACGCTGATGCATCCGATGATTTTCCCTTCCGCATCCCGCAAGGGTTCCACATAGGAGTGAAAATATTTTCCCCTGAGTTCCATCTCATAAGCTGCAGATTCCCCATGAAGAGCCTTGAGATGGGTGGCAATGGGGAGGAAGGATCTGTCCTGGACCTGAAAAAATTCAAAGAGGGATCGGCCGACAAGACTCTCCGGGTCGATCTGAAGGGGATGGAATCCGGCGCCCCGGAGCAGGGTGAAGCGGAGATCCTGATCGGTTGTCCACAAAAGGGAAGGCATCTGTTCCGTGAGGAGGCGTAGTTTTTCCTCGCTTTGCCGGAGTTTGGACTGGGCAAACGTGCGTTCCAGGACGCCGCTGCAATGATCGGCAAGAGCCTGTAACAAGTCCAGATCTTTTTCGGTATAGGCATGAGGGGTGTAACTTTGGATGGAAAGGACGCCATAGTTTTGGGGGCCTTTTCTAATCGGAGCAAAAATCAAAGACGCGGATTTTCGTTGGACATCCCCATAGGGAGACAACCTGACTTTGGTCTCTTGATCCTCCCTATCCCGCAAAATGAGATACGGGCGCTCCTCGAGGGACCTGAGGAACGATTCAGAGGATTCCTTCACGGGATTCATGGACACTTCCCGGCGAACGTCGTTGATGACATCCATGGCGATGATATAATGGACGATATGATCTTCTTCAGAATAAAAACCGATATAACTGGCATCCCATTTCAATAGTTTATCAGCAGCGGAGAGTATGATGCTGGCGGCTTCCCTGGGCGTGGAAACGGCGCCCAGCTCATATCCAAGGGCGGAGAAAGCATCCTTGATTTTCTCGCTTCTTTTTCTTTCCGTGACATTGCGGGCGCAGGCCAGAACAGTCGGAGAACCTTTGAAAATAAAGAGATGAGAATTAACCTCCACCGGGATGATCCCTTCGTATTTACATACCAAATTGGTTTCAAAAAGAACGTGTTTCTCCTTGAAAAGGCGTGAGATGATCTCAGGGGAATTATTCCTTTGGGCGTGAGCCTCGATATCGGAAAACGTGAATGACAGGAGATCCTCTCTCTCATACCCCAATTCGCGACAGGCGACATCATTGACTTCAATGAACCGGCCCGCTCCGTCGTTTTCCAGGAGGGGATAAACCACGACCGCATCATTGCCATTGTTGAAAAGCATCCGATATCGGGTCTCGCTCTCCCGAAGGGCTTCCTCCGCCTGATGCTTCTCCACAGCCCGACGAAGGATGACCAGGAGTTGGTCAATGTCATACGGCTTGACGACATAGCTGAACGCCCCCATGTTCACCGCTTCAATTGCTGAGGATTGAGAGGCATGGCCTGTCAAGACGATGCATTCGGTGCCGGGGGAATGTCTTTTGATCTCCTTCATGACCATCAAACCATCCATATCCGGCAATTTCAGGTCAATAAGCGCTGCGGAGGGGGGGCGTTCCCTTGCCTTATCCATGGCTGTCTTCCCCTGATCCGCGCATTCAGAAACAAAGCCCTTCAAAAGGAGAATATCGGTGAGCGTCCTCGTGAAATAAGGATCATCATCCACCAAAAGTATGAGAGGTCTGGGGACCATGGATCTTTTCACCTCCCCTTTAAGGAAGTTTCCTGCAAAAGCCTTCCCGCCTGCAATTGATGAACTGTGGACAACACCTGGAGCAATTCCTCGATTTGCAGGGGTTTATAGAGACAGGTATAGGCATTGATCTGCAAAGCGGACTCAATTGCTGCTGCCATGTCATTCCGGTAGCCTGTGATCAACACGACAGGAATAAACGGATGCCATTGCCGTATCTTCTTCAGCACATCCAGCCCGCTCTCCTCTCTTAACTTCATATCCAATAGTACGATTTGGCCCTCAGGCTCTAGCACGCCCTCCAGTAGGGCAGGATCAGAGACCTCAATGACGGAAAAGTTGCGAATACGCAAGACTGCCCCAAGCGTTTCACAGAATCGGGGGTCATCATCCACAATCACGATGGATGGGACCTCGCCCAAGGCAGAGAAGAAGCACAAAAGGAGATTAATATCCAAAGGTTTAGAAAGGGTGGCAATGGCCCCCTCATCCATGGCTTGCCGGACAAGCTCATCGGTTGCATAGGCGGTCATAAATACAACAGAGATTTGGGGTCTCAATTTTTTGATTTCCCTGAAGAATTCCAGGCCGTTTAATTCCGGCATTTTAATGTCTGTAAGAACGCAATCATAAGGATCCTGTTTGATCAGATCCAGGGCATGCCGGCTCGAGATCTCGCCCTGAACGTCAAATCCCTTGTACTTGAGGATATCCACAAGGGTTTTTACCATTCTTCGGTCATCGTCCACAATCAAGATTCTTAAACGGCTAGTCATGGATTCTTCTCCTTTACAGGAAGTGTGATTATGACAACAGTTCCTTGTCCTTCCTCGCTTTCCACCTGAATGGCTCCTCCATTTGTCTCGACAAAACTCCTGGACACGGACAAACCGAGACCTATCCCACGAGCCTTGGTGGTAAAGAGGGGATCGAAGATTTTTTTCAGGTTTTCAGGGGGGATGCCGCATCCCGTGTCCTTGATGGTCAATGCAATCCTGTTATCCTCCCAGCTTGAGGATATGGATATTATCCCCCCCTCAGGCATGGACTGATAAGCGTTAAGGATGATATTGAACAATACTTTAAAGATCTGGGAAGGGCTGATATGGACTTTGGGGAGATGCGCAGGGAGGTCGATGTGAATAGCCACGCTCTCAGGAGGGGGATATTGTTCAAGAACCTGATTTACCAGATTCGCCAGCGAGATGTCCACCTTTGATTCAAATTTGGGTTGGGCATAATCCAAAAGGTCGGACACGATTTTATCCGCATTGTTCACCTCTGAGGATATGATGTCCAGGTAGTCGCTTGTCATTTCATCCCTTTGAGACATAATGCTTTTCAGGAAGAACACGGCATTGGAGATGACGCCAAGAGGATTACGAAGTTCATGACCTACCCCTCCGGCTAATTCGCCCAGAATGGCCAGCTTTTCCTTTCGAACCAGATCTTCCTGGGCTTTGCGGAGTTCGGCAGTCCTCTGGTCAACCATCTCCTCCAATTTTTCGGAATATTTCTTCAGTTCTCTCTCTGCGCGGTTGCGTTCCGCAATCTCCTTCTGCAGCTCAATATTGGCTCTATTCAGCTCCTCTGTTCGTAATACCACCCGTCTTTCCAGCTCCTGTTGCCAGTTTTGAATCCTCTGAATCATGGAATTAAATATTGTGGCCATGGTGCCGACCTCATCCATCGTGGTGACAGTTGCCCGGGCTGCCAGATCCCCCTTGGCCACTTCGATGGCTGTCCAGCTCAAGGATCGAATGGGGCGGGTCAATCCCTCCACGATAATGATTGTGAAGCCGATCAGGACAAGAACGCCGATCAATCCGATCATAAAGGAATCCAGAAATATTTCATGGAGGGGACCCATCAGGGAGGCCTTGTCCAGGTTCACGATCATCCCCCATCCCCACTCTGAGGATACGGGAATAAACCGATAGGCTGTGAGAACAGGCACCCCATGATAATTCATGGTTTCCATGTTGCCCTGTCCTCCCTCCGCAGCCAGTTTTACCGGTTCCATATTCAGCTGATGCTCCAGTGCCTGGGGGATTATTCCACTGGATAAGGAGAGATTAAGAGAAGTCAGGATTTTCTTCTCCCGATTGACAAGCAGGGCTTCGCTTTCTTTCCCCAGCGCCTCCCATGTTTGAAGGATTGGTTTGAGGACTTTCTCTGCATTGATTTCCATGACAAAGAGGCCAATGGCATTATCGAAATCATCTGTAATCACATGCCCCAATAACAGAGCAGGTTTTCCGCTTTTGGGTCCGATAATAATATCGGTCAGATAGTCCCGGCGGGGACCGGGGCTGAAATTATAAAAGAGCTTCATGGAAAAACTTGTTCCCTGATCCTTCTCATCTGTTGTGACGATGATGGCCTCTTGATCCATATCCACAATGTAAACCCTGTCATAAGCCTTCTGAAAGGTTTCAATACTCGAGAGGAATTCCTCAAGTTTGATATAGGTATCCTCCTGGCGAAGCATCCTCCAGACATCAGGAACACCCATCCCTTCCTCCAGAAAGGTCCGTCTTATTTCCATAAGGGAGCCAAGGTTCTCCATCAATATCTCATTACCGGAGGTGGAACGGGCATACTCTTTTAATTCCTCTATCCAGCCCACAATTCTCTGTTTCTTCAAATCGGCAACAAGATCGAGTTTATTAAAAGCCTCCTTCTTGAGAAATCCCTGTCTCCCGGCATAAGGAGTGAACGGGATCCCAAACATGGTGATCAGCTCGATAATCACCAGAAAAGTCAAAAAAAGGAGACTGAAGGATACGATCAGTTTCGTTCTGATACTGCGAAAGATCACCCCTTTCTTTCCGGTTTCCTGATATTTGGGGGACTCCATGGTCATAAGCGCATCAACCTTTTACCGGGGATAAGGAATACATGGATACTTCATAAAGTCTATAGGTATTTCGACCACCGACCTTGGCGGAATACATGGCGCTATCGGAATTTCTGATAAGGGATTCCGCATCCTTCCCGTGTTCAGGATAGAGGGCAATGCCAATACTCACGGTGATGGAAAGTTCATGAGGATCCAAAGAAAAGGGCGTCTGAAAGGAGCATAATATTTTCTGTGCGACATGGATAACATCCTGATCCTGACCGATTTCCGGAAGTAAAAGGAGGAACTCATCACCTCCCACGCGTGCGATGGAATCACTTCTGCGGAGCAGACGGCCCATGCGCTCGCTTACCTTTTTCAGAAGACGATCCCCCACTGAGTGCCCCAATGAGTCGTTCACATTCTTGAATTTATCCAGGTCGAGAAACAAAACAGCCAATGGGGTTTGATTGCGCTGTGCCTGTGCCAAAGCCCAATTGAGATAATCAATGAACAATGTCCTATTGGGCAAATCGGTCAGGGCATCATGGGTCGCCATATAGGCAAGACGATACTCAACCTCCTTCCGATCCGTGATATCCATCTGGATTCCCGCGATCACCGTTGCCCGTCCGCTCTCATCGCGCTCCACCGCCCTGCTTGTCGCCTGGATCCAACGCCATGCCCCGGACTTATGCCTGATCCGGAACTCGATCTTATATTGCTCCAAACGCCCCTCAACCAGATCATGATAGATCTTCGCCACAGAAGGATGATCCTCAGGATGCATCTGATCCTGCCACCAGCGAAACAGGTCTGTAATCGGGGGAAGTTCTTCAAGGGCATAGCCATATACCATCGCCCACTGCCTGCTGACATTCCCCTGGGAAAAATCTGTGGAATGTTCAAAATACCCTCCCTCGCTTGCCTCGATGGCCAGAGCCATCCGTTCCTCGCTGACCCGCAGTTTGTCCACAGCCTCCTGTTTCTCAACAGCCCTCCGAACGTTGATCAAGAGCTGCTCAACATCATAAGGTTTTCTCATGTACGAATAGGCGCCCAGATTGACCGCCTCGATCACGGAGGGCAGGGAGGCATGACCGGTCAGGACGATACATTCCGTGTCCGGGAAGGATCTCTTGATCTCTCTCATCAGTTGAAGACCATCCATATCGGGCAATTGCAAATCAATGATAGCCACCTGAAACGTCTTGTTTTTAAATGCCATCAAAGCATCCGCGCCCTGTGCCACAGCGATCGGGACATATCCCTTGTTATGGAAAATGTCCGAAAGGGTCTTCCGGAACCCGGGATTATCATCAACGATAAGGATGTTTATCTTGTTCCTCATGACGCTTCATTGCCTGCATGACGAATGAAAAGGAAAAACGCCTGGAAAAACTTCCCAAGTAGTACAGCATAAAAATATGAAACAAAGAATTCACAAAATGCAATGGGAAAAATCATGAGATAAAAAAAATCATCCTTGCATCCCATAGACCCCTGGGGGAAAAATTGATCCGTTTTGTCCGACTTGGGAATAAGCGGATCGGAAAAAATTTCTTTTTGCCGGTTGTGAATAATATGGGACTGAAAAAAATAGACGAGTTCCGCATGCTCCTGTCCCGCGAAGGCAGCATGCAGATTGACGCCCTCATCTATATAAGCGATCAAATGAGGATTGAGGAGGAGTCGATCCAGCAGCTGCGGAACGCCGCTTCTCTCCCGGGAGTGCGCAAGGCGTTTGCCACTCCGGATATTCACAAGGGGTTTGGGGTGCCGATCGGATCCATTGTGGCCATGCCGCACGAGATCATCCCTTCTGCCGTTGGATATGATGTCAATTGCGGGATGCGGCTCATGACCACGCCTCTCAGGCGCGAGGATGTGAATGTAAAGGCGCTGGCAGATGCGATCCGGCGGGAAATCCCGCTCGGAGAGGGAAAGAAAAACCTCAAGCTCTCCAAATCGGAATTGCGTCTGGTCGTGGATCAAGGCGTCAAGGGGATGAGGGATTGGGCTCGAAATCACGACCGCCTGAAGGATCTCTGGAACCAGGATGAATTCGAATCCGATTATCAGAATATTGAGGAACAAGGCTCCATGGCGGGTCGGCAGGAGGCGTTGTCAGCTCGAGCGCTGGAAAGGGGCAGGGATCAGATCGGGACACTGGGCGGGGGGAATCACTTTATCGAAATCCAGGAAGTGACCGCTGTGGCGGACGAAAAGATTGCGAGAGATCTGGGCGTCTGGAAGGGGCAGATTCTGGTGATGATTCACTCCGGTTCCCGGGGGCTGGGGCATCAGATCGGAGACGATTATATGGGGCGCGCGGCCGGGGCGAGTGAAAAGAAGGCGCCGGATCGCTCCCTGGGATTTTTCCACGTGGACAGTCCAGAGGGGCGCGATTATATCGCAGCCATGCATGGGGCTGCGAATTTTGCCTTTGTCAACCGCCAGGTGATGGCTGCGTTTGTCCGCCGCAACTTCCGGCATTATTTCGGAAACATCCCCATGCCTCTTGTCTATGATGTGCCCCATAATATGGCAAAATTCGAAAAACACGAGGGCGAACATTTGTGGGTGCACCGCAAAGGAGCCACGCGGGCCTATCCCAAAGAACGGATGCAGGGCACGAAATACGCCCATCTGGGGCAACCGGTTATTATTCCCGGCTCCATGGGAACGGCGAGTTATCTCCTTATGGGGAGGGACTCGGGCGCGGAGAGCCTCTTCAGCGTGAATCACGGCGCAGGCCGCACCATGTCCCGCATTGCAGCAGCGGGTAAGGTGCGACGTGACGGAAAGGTCCTGAAGCCCGGCCGCATCACTGAGGAACGATTTCAGGAAACCATGAGAGGGATCTATCTTATATGCGAAGATCGGTTTTCGATCAAGGAAGAGGCGCCGGATGCTTATAAAGACATCGATGAAGTCATCCGTGTTGTGGTGGGAGCCGGACTCGCCACGCTCGTGGCGCGCATGGTTCCCCTGGCCGTGCTCAAGGGATAATCCGTTTTCATCGCCTCCGGGCGATCAGGAAAAAATATATCAAAATCGGGGTATTTCCCCCCGAACGTTACACCGCCGCCCGATATTCATGAACTTCTTTTTGTACTTTTTCAGAAAACATATCGTTTGCCACATCCAGATCATAATCCATTTGTAATCCAAGCCAGAATTGAGGCGACATGTGGAAATATTTTGCCAAACGTAATGCCGTGTCTGTAGAAATTTTTCTTTTTTTCAAGACAATTTCATTTATCCTGCGAGCCGGCACTCTAATATCCATTGCCAATCGATTCTGACTGAGACCCAGTGGTTTAAGAAATTCTTCAAAAAGAATTTCTCCCGGGTGAAGCGGCGGAATTTTCTTCCTCATTTGTTATGCTCCTTAATGATAATCAATAATTTCAACGTTTAGGGCATTGTGACCGGACCAATTAAAGCATATCCTCCATTGATCATTGATCCTTATGCTATACTCTCCCTCTCTATCTCCTTTGAGTTTTTCCAATCTATTCCCAGGGGGAACCTTCAAATCATTGATTCCCATGGCCCTGTTTAACATTCTCAACTTCCTGAAAGACAATTCATTGATGCCTTTTGAAAACTTCTTTGAATAATTTCTATGAAATATTTTTTCGGTTTCCTTGCATTGGAATGATTTAATCATAATGAATCATATAACGCGATGCGTTAAACGTCAAGAGTTAAATAGGAATATAGGAAAGAATATCTATTTCCTGACTTCTATGGACAATTGGGGACAATTGGGGTCGGGACAATTGGGGTCGGACTCTGTAATAACTGTAAAAATCAAATCATTTTATCCACTGTGGTCATTTCTGTATGAACCGGATTCAGATGAATGTTACTGTGGATACAGTCAGAAGCCGATGCAGGAGCAACGAAAGCCCGGGACGATTTCCGCTTTCCAAGAGGAGATGAAAATGTGCGGTCATCAAACACCAGGCATGAATGGGGAAGCCATACATTTCGGAATATCAAAGAATAGTAAAGATCGTTTATTTTTGGTCGAGCTGTGAATTATTCCCAATTAAAATCTTAATTTAGGTTCCTCATATTTTACACTTATTACAGAGTCCGACCCCAAAAGATTTTCTTATACGGAAGCGGGGGGGATCAGACCAGGCCGAGCTCTAACATGGCGTTCGCCACCTTGATGAATCCGGCGATATTGGCGCCGATAACCAGATTTCCCTGATAGCCATAATCCTGGGCGGTTCGATAAGAGTTATCGTGGATTTCCTTCATGAGATCCTGGAGCTTGGTATCCACGTATACTGCGCTCCAATGGATGAACTGGGCGTTCTGTGCCATTTCCAGGCCGGAGACCGCGACGCCGCCGGCATTCGCCGCCTTGCCAGGACCGTACAGGATCTTATTGTCGAGGAAAATCTTCACAGCTCCGGGGGTGGAAGGCATGTTCGATCCTTCAGCCACGAGATAGCATCCGTTCTTGAGAAGGGTTCTGGCATCCTCCTCGCTGATTTCATTCTCCGTGGCGCTGGGGAAGGCGCACTGGCATGGGATGTGCCATGGTCTCTTTCCTTCATAAAACTCAGCCTTGGGATATTGTTGTGTATAGTCCCGGATTCTGCCCCGTTTTTTATTTTTCAGCTCCTTCACCCAGGCGAGTTTTTCCTGATTGACCCCCTCCGGATCATAGATCATGCCATTGGAGTCGGATATGGTCACAACTTTGGCGCCGAGATGAAGGAGTTTCTCAACCGTAAACTGGGCAACGTTCCCGGAGCCGGAAACAGTACAGACCTTCCCCTCGAATGTCTCGTCCCGGGTTTTGAGCATCTCGCGGGCAAAATATACGCAGCCATAGCCCGTGGCTTCAGGCCTGAGGAAGGATCCGCCCCAGTTGAGGCTTTTTCCTGTAATGGCGCCGTTGAATTCATTCGTGATGCGTTTGTATTGACCGAAGAGGAAACCGATCTCGCGGGCCCCGACACCGATATCGCCGGCAGGCACATCCGTTGCAGGACCGATATGGCGATAAAGTTCGAGCATGAAGGATTGGCATAAGTGCATGACTTCGCGATCCGATTTGCCCTTGGGATCGAAATCCGAGCCGCCCTTGGCTCCGCCCATGTACAGGGTGGTGAGGGCGTTCTTCAGGATCTGCTCAAAACCGAGGAACTTCATGATGCCAAGGTTGACGCTCGGATGGAACCTGAGACCGCCCTTGTAAGGGCCGATGGCGCTGTTGAATTCCACGCGAAATCCGCGGTTGACCTGGATCTTGCCATGATCGTCAATCCAGGGCACGCGGAACATAATCACCCGCTCCGGCTCGGTGAAGCGTTCAAGGAGGCAATTTTCGAGATACTGGGGATGACGATCAAGCGCGGGTTTCAGGGACTCGAGCACCTCCTTCACTGCCTGATGAAACTCATACTCGCGCGGATTGCGCTGGATGATGAGATTCATCACATTGTCAATATACGCTTTTGACGGCATGGTATTGCTCCTTTAAATAAATAAACTCTCTTTTTTGAATACAGAAATTAAATAGCATGGAGACGGCAAAGAAGGTTGTATTCAATATAAATTCCAGGGGATGCCGGGAATTTCCTTATAAATATAAATATTGGGTGATTTTGAGGAAATATTTCCTTATAATTACTCTTCCTCTGTCGCGGGAAAGGAAAGGTCTTTGGATTTTTTCCGGCTCCCCTCGTACATCTCATAACTCAGGAGGCGGCATTCGAGCGGGCCGTTGTAGAGCATGATCCTTTTCGAAGTCCGAAGCCCCACATTTTTAACGCCCTCCGCGCTCCCCGTGAAAATGAAGGCTGCATAACCATTGTATCTCTGTTTCAACGCGTCCCCGATCATACGGTAAAGGGATGCGACATCTTCGACCGGCATGCGTTTGTCATAGGGGGGATTGATCACGAGCACGCCGGGAGGGGGCGGGGGCGTCTGATCCTTGAAGGGAATGCATTCAAGCCGGATATTCTTTTCCACGCCGGCGCGGCGGGCGTTCGAGCGCGCCTCTGCCACCCGCTCCTGCTCGACGTCCGATCCGACGATCTCAAAGGGGATTTTCGGGAGGATCATGGCTTTTGCCTCCCGCCTTATTTTCTCGAACAGGGCTGCATCGTAATCCTTCCATTTCATAAAACCGAACGTATTGAGCAAAAGCCCGGGCGCCATCCGGCGCGCCTTCATCGCAGCTTCGATGACAAAAGTCCCGGATCCGCACATGCCGTCGATAAATGATGATTTCCCATCCCAACCCGTAAGGGCGATAATCCCCGCAGCCAGAACTTCGCTTAAGGGAGCCTCCCCCGCCTCGGTGCGGTATCCCCTTCGGCTCAGGGCCTCCCCTGAAGAATCCAGGGCCAGGATCGCCTCCCTGCCGCTGATGTAGAGATTGATCCTCACGCGGGGATTGTCAAAATCCACGGAAGGACGCCTCCCATACCGCTCACGGAACTGATCTACAACCGCATCTTTGACGAGCTGGGAGGCATAGCGCGAATGGTTGAAAATGGAATTGAAGATAAAGGAGTCAACAGCGAGAGTATCGTCCGGGTTCAGAAAGACGCGCCAATCGATGTCTTTCACTGTCCTGTAGAGATCGTCATTTTTTGTGATGCGGAACGTCCTGAGACACACGAGAAACCTCATGGCGAGCCGGCTCCACAGGTTCGCCCTGTAAAGGATGGATTGGGCGCCTTTGAAACTGACGGAACGGCTCATGGGTCTGACCTCCGAGGCGCCCAGCTCCTCAAGTTCGGCAGCCAGGACATCCTCCAGGCCGGAAAGGGTCTTGGCAATCATCGTAAATGACTTCGCCCCTGTCATCTCATAATTCCCTGTATTCAGAATATTTATTGCTATTGTGTCTTATAAATTCAACATAAGACTTGCAGTTCAGGCGGATGTTGCTCCAGTAGGAGAGGTTGCCCACCAGGGCGATAAACGCCTTGCGGCCCTGCCACAAGTTGTTCCACACCCTGGAGAGAATGCGCGGCATGGAATAAAAGTAACTGTCGCAGGAGATCATTTCCCGGATGATGCCGTCCAGGGACAAATGCTTGTACCGGGCGACGGGGTAGGTCAGGGTGTAATATTTCCAGTCTTCAGGGAAATTATCCAGGGCGATCCGACCCTGGGATTTCATCTGGTCCCACAGGCGCGTGCCGGGCAGGGGCGTCAGAAAAAGCGTGTTGAGATTATCCACGCCATATTGACTGGCAGCCTCCGCGATATGCCTGCCTATGCCCGGTTCGTCGATATCCAGACCGATGATAAAGGAACCCACGACCAGAATGCCGTGCCGCTGGATGCGCTTCACAGAGGCGCGGAAGTCCCGCCCTTTCAGAAGATTGAATTTCTTGCCGAGCTCCACAAGCCCTTCGGGCGAGGGCGTTTCAAAGCCGATGAACACGCCTCTGCATCCTGCCTTCGCTGCCAGCGCAAGGAGTTCTTCATCATCCGCGAAGTTGATGGTTGCCTGGGCAACCCATTCCTTCCGAAGGTTCGCCTTCGCCAAGGCCCGGAACATCTCCTTGGCGCGGGCGATATGTTCCGGCCGCGTGCCAATGAGATTGTCATCCACCACCAGAACTTTCTTTTCCGGGATGATCCGGAATTCCCGCACAACATCCGGAATGGGCCTCTGCCTGTATTGTGCCCCGTTGAAAGCCGTCACGCTGCAGAAGCTACAGTTCAGGGGACAGCCGCGCGTGGTCTGAATCGCGCCGAAGGCATATCTTCTTGCCAGTAAATCATGCCGGGCCGGGGGGGCAGTCTCCATCCTGGCGTGCCCTCCGTCATACCGTCGCTTCAAACTGCCATTACGGGCGTCCTCCAGGACCTGCGGCCAGACATCCTCCGCTTCCCCTGTGACAACCGAGTCCACATGCCCCATGACTTCCTCCAGGCACATGGTTGCATGGATGCCACCCATGACGACAGGCACGCCCCGGCTCCGGAAAATGGCTGCCACTTCATAGGCGCGGTTCGCCTGCGAGGTGAAGGCTGTAATGCCCACCAGGTCAGGCCTGGGCATGGCCTGATAGTCCGGCACGTCAAGATTCTCGTCCACGATCGAGATTTCCCACTCCTGCGGCGTCATGCCCGCGAGAACCATCAGGCTGAGCGGTTTCCACACCCGGTAACGGTTCCACCGGCTCTTCCTGACCTTGACAATGCTGACAAGGGGGTTGGAGGGATTGATCAGATAGAGTTTCATAATCCTTTCCGTTGTTGCCAGACTGACCGGCCTGGCTTCGTCCCAAAGAATATTTAACCGCAATCACTCATCATCATCAATCATTTAATTTAAGATGTTTATTCCTATAAAGAAAGCGCCATGTCAATCAAACAAAGATGAGAATATCCATGTTTTCCTTCATGGCATGGTTTTTCCGACAATTGGCGACAATTGGGGTCGGACTCTGCAATAACTGTAAAAATCAAGTCCTTTTATCCTTTGTGGTCATTTCTGCATGAACCGGATTCAGATGAATGTCACTGCGTATACAGTCAGAAGCCGATGCAGGAGCAACGAAAGTCCGGGACGATTTCCGCTTTCCTGGAGGAGATGAAAATGTGCGGTCATCAAACACCAGGCATGAATGCGGAAGCCATACATTTCGGAATATCAAAAAATAGGAAAGAGCGATTCTTTTTGGTCAAGCCGTGAATTATTCCCAATAAAAATCTTAAATTGTGTTACTAATATTTTACAGTTATTGCAGAGTCCGACCCCAAAAGACCCCCCAAAGAGCCTAGATTATTTGATAACCCGGTATTTGAGGAGGGTCCA
>Ga0315287_10001604_pt1 | contig 21029 bp, 10 predicted proteins | sample YL17G11_0_MG_FD_205037 | JGI IMG/M metagenome (GOLD analysis project Ga0315287, IMG submission 205037) | Sediment microbial communities from Yellowstone Lake, YNP, Wyoming, USA - YL17G11_0 | ecosystem: Environmental > Aquatic > Freshwater > Lake > Sediment | place: USA: Wyoming | collected...
CATTCTATCTAATATAGTGTTCTTCGTCCTCCAGTCATCTTACGAATGATTTTCGACAGCAATCTTCGGCATTGAAGGAAGAGTCCATAGAGAGGGAAATGGAAGGGGTTTGTGAGGGGCTACTAACCCCTCGTTTCTGATACCCTTCCCGAGATGCCATACATCGGGTCGATGTACCTGAGTTGGGCAAGCCAGTGGTTTGAGCGGTTCAAATCCGGTTGGGCCCACCTCACCGCCCTGGCACGATCACAAAAGGTACATTTTCTGCCATCTTCTGCATCTGGATATTTGGTTTTCGTACTGTCTCAAAGGCTTTCGCCTGGTCGCTCAGATCGACCCCCGATACGGCGCAGGATCACCTTGGCGGATCCGCGGACACACGAATTCGGGGGATTCGCCAACACTCCAGCCAACATGGCCGACGATCCCTGTCATTGACAGTATCCGATGCCATGATGAAGTCCACTTAGGCAATCATCGACGGTACTCGTCCAGCCCTCGCGACTCTGAATCCAGCGCATCGAGTTCACGGGCTGCCGAGTCTCGGACGATCCGACCCGCTCTCCGTTTCTGGTGCTGCTCCAACGCATCTCGGAAGGCCCAGCCCATCTTCATCTCGAACCACCAGTACCAGAACCATCCGGGACCTGTCGCCCACCACCAGTATGGCATGCCGTCACTATCGTTCAAATCCAGATAGAAGGAGAAGGTATAGTTCCTCCCACGGTTACCAAGAGGCTTCCAGTGTCCGTGTCCTATTCCGAACGGAAAGACGATGCTGAGGAATACGATGGCTGCAGAGACAAGTCCGATGTAAGGACCGGTGCCGACAGCAATCGTCTGGGTCTCCGAGTTGCCCAACGCGGCGATGTTTATTGTGAACAATGCGATGGATGCACCACCGATCTGAGCTGTTGCTCCATAGGGGGAGATGAAGACGGTGATAGCGCCGAGCAGGAAAATCATGCCTATCAGTGGCAGAAGGAAGTCCAAGGACATGCCGATGCCTGTGGACCCATTCAGGATATCGATGAGGGAGTACCGATCGGTGCGGTTCTTGACTACCCAGGGAACGAACATGGCGACGATGCCCACAACTCCTCCGATGATTGCGTGCATGTTGATGACTGCAACCGGCCATCTCTCCTCCATCGGACTGCACACCGCTTCTCCCCCCAATAAATCCTTCCCGAGAAGCCTTTCTGGAAGGCAGATGTGCCGCCTCTTGACCAGACAGTCATATTGGTGGGCAAGAATCCGGTTGGACCCACTCAAACCATCAGTATCTCAGGATCCGAGATGGGAAGGCTTTTCAAGAGAACAGCGTTCCTGAAATGAACGGACACGCGAGAACATGCCCCCACGAAAGAAAGAACACGCAACGCGGAAGACATTGACCGGCGAAAGGGTGTGCTTGAGGCCTTTCTGCAGAAGTGACCTCTGCCACGTACAAAAATGGTCCGAAGACCCTGAGATGAGGAAGTTGACCGGCGAGGTGGCGCCCATGACCCGCGCGGAGGCCGAGGGATGGTACAGGAGAATGCGCTCCGAGAAGGACCGGATATGGTTCGCGATCGTCCTGAAGGAAGGGAACCGTGTGATAGGCGAAGCCGGATTGCTGCGCATGTTCAAGCCCTGGTTATGCACGGACATGAGCGTCATCATCGGGGAGAAGGACGTGTGGGGGAGAGGCCTTGGGACGGAGGCGGGCCGTCTCCTCCTTGACCTCGTCTTCGGAGATCTGGCCTTCCACAGGGTGTCGATGGGCGTGGTAGGATTCAACGAGAGGGCGATGAGGTTCTGGAAGGGCCTTGGTTTCAGGGAGGAAGGCATCCAGAGGGATGGATACTACTGCGACGGCAGGTACAGCGAGTTCGTCATGATGAGCATTCTTGAGGATGAGTACAGGAGCTTGCGCGGAAAGGAACGCTCCGGAACGGCTTGATCTCGTCGAGGCTGCGGTCGCATCTGCGGCGTTGACAGGGCTCTTCAGTTCGGGCTCCCGTCTCTCCCACCTCGACCACCCATGAGATCCGCCCGAGCGCAGCGCGAACGCCTTCAAGAGTGAATGAAAAGCGTTGAATGGGTTTCTTGGGGTTTGCGCGCCCTGAAAGTCTACTGCGCGGGCGGCGGTGGCTGCATCATCTCGGGCGGAGGCGGGGCCTGCTGCTGGCCTTTCTTCTTCCTCAGGACCAGGAATATCAGCAGACCGACCGCGGCCAGCACAGCAGCGCCTATGAGCGCTCCGATAAGGACGGCCGATATGCCGCCTCCTGAGCCCTCGACCACCACGCTCTGGACGATGCCTTCGTTGCCCGCGTTGTCGGCCGCGTAGTACTCCACCGTGTGGTTCCCGCTGCCTTCGACCACGAACGCGCCGTCGTACACCTGCCAGTCGCCGTCGTCGATTCTGTACAGGATCATGCTGACGCCGCTGGTCCCGTCAACAGCGGACAGGGTCACCTCGGACGCTACGACCGAGGCCGTCGCCGTCGGGGCGGTCGCGTCGACCTTGATCTCGGCCGTCTGCGCCTCCTCCTCGTTGCCCGCGTTATCCACGGAGTAGAACTCGATCGTGTGCGTGCCGTCATCGGAGATGTCGAACGGGGCAGAGTACGTGCGCCACGAGCCGTCGTCGATACTGTACATGGTCGCATCAATGCCCGAGCCGTCGCCGTCGTCCGCCGTCAGGGTGACCTCCACATCCGAGACGTACCAGTCCAGGAGGCCTTCCGTACCTGCAATGGAGGCTTCGGTCGTCGGCGGGTCCTCCTCTGCGGATATGGAGAAGCTGTCCACAGCCTCCTCGTTGCCCGCGACGTCGACGGAGTAGAACTCCACGGTGTGCGAGCCCGAGCCGGTCACTGTGAACGACCCTGAATAAGTCGTCCAGGCGCCATCATCGATGCGGTAGTGGGTCGTTTCCACGCCGCTGCTCGCATCGGAACCGGCCAGAGTGACGGTGTATCCGTCCAGCGAGTAGGATGTCGACGGAGCGACCGTGTCTATCATGACATCGACGCTCTTGATGTCCTCCTCGTTCCCTGCCATGTCGACCGAGAAGAACTCTACGGTCGTGACTCCCTCGCCGGACACGTCGAACGGTGCGGTGTAGGTCGTCCACGAGCCGCCATCGACCGAGTAGTTCGTGTAATCGACCCCTCCGTCGCCGCCAGTAGCCTCCAGCGTGACGGTGACATCGGACACGTACCATCCGCCGCCACCGACTGTGCCGTCCAAGGATGCCGTCGTCTCGGGCACGGCATCGGCCAGAACTAGGTCGCCGTACATCGACTGCTCGTACACGTCGGTGTCGTACAACGGCCAGTAGCTCTCGTCATACCAGTAATCGTCGAAGATGCCAGGCCCGTAGTAGCTCGCCGCCACGAACCCGAGCGTGTCGCCGGCCGAGACCCCGAGCAGCGCGAGCGGGATCGAGAGTTCGAACATCCTGTGATCCGATGCGTCCATGGGGCTCGGCCCGAACCCGTAGTCGCCCGTGAGACCTTCGTGGTCAGTCGCGTCAGGGTCGAAGGGCCCGCACTCGTACACCCACTCGTCCCAATACGAGTCGTACACATAGTGGTAGGTCGCGTCGGTGTACGATTCCATCATGAACTGGTCTTCTCCCCCATCGACTAACGCCCCGTCGTTGCCGTTGTCGAACCCGACCGAGGCGAAGTCGTAGTTGTCATTCCAAGTGTCGCCCACGACATCGTACGCGATGAACAGCTGGGTGGCGTTGTTCATGACCAGCATGTAGGCCTCGATCTCGTTCTCTGGATCGGCCGCTGCGAGGTCCACCACGGTGGCAGCATCCCATTCGCCGTCGTCAATGACACCGTCGATGACCGGTGCGACACTGGCCCATTGCGACTCTATCGCAGGAACTTCATCGTCGAAGTCGCTGAAGGAGTACACGCCCGTCTCGTAGTAGTCGTAATCGAGATCCCCGTACGAATCGCTGTACAAGTACAGCTCTACCTCATACGCGCTGTCGTATCCGAGCGCGTTGAGCATCCATCCCGGGAACAGCAGCACAATGCTGTCGACACCAGCATCGAGGTAGGTGAGGTTAACGGCGCTCGCCAAGTAGTCCCACCACGTCGAGTACAGGTAGCCGTAGACCTCGTAGTCCCCGGCGATCTGCACGTCGATGTGGACCGTGACCGCAAGCCACTCGTAGAGGGAGTCACCATCGCTGTCGACGCCGGCATCGGAGTGCGGTGGCCAGAAGCAGGCTGCGGGCGGTTCGAACTCTTCGTACCCGTAGACCTGCGTGGTGTACATGTCGTATCCCAAGTAGTTCCAGTAGCCGTCGTACAGGTACAGGTCGACTGTGTAGGCCCCATCCAGGTGAGTCCCGTACAGCAACCCGCCTGAGAAGTACAGGTCGGCAACGTTCGAGCCCACCACGAGATAGCAGTAAACATCGGTCCAACCCAGGTAGTTGTCTTCGCTGTCGTACAGACCCCCCTCAACGTAGTAATCGCCCTCCACGGTCGCGCCCAAGCTGACCTCGACCACCAGATAGTCGAAGAGGACGTCGCTGTCGGCGTCTTCGCCCCAGTCACTGTGTGGGGGAGAGAAGTACGCACCTGGAGGCTCGAACTCGTCGTACGAGTAATCGGAGGTGTAGTAGACATCCGAGTCTTGGAAGTCCCAGTAGTCATAGTACAGGTCCATGCTGACCTCGAAAGAGCCGCTGTCGCCGGTGTTGTACACATACTGGCCGTAGAACCATATCTCAACTGTCTGAACGCCGGTGTAAAGATACGTCGAGTTGGATGCGTCGGTCACGTATCCGCCGTACGGGTCGTAGAGTTCGGCGTCCAATTCGTAGTCGCCCTCGACCAAAACGCATACGGACACGTATACCACAAGCCAGTCGTAGAACGTGTTCCCATTTTCGTCGCGGCCAGCATCGGAGTGCGACGACATGAACCAGGCCATGTCCGTGTCGAAGTCCCCGTAGTAGTAGTCGGCTGTGTAGTAGATGTCGTAGCCGATCGGCGATGAGGTATCGTCATACAGCGTCAGGTCGACCTCGTACGGGCCATACTCGTAGGAGTAGTAGATGTCATAGCCTGAGAACCAGAGCTCTACCATCTGCAGGCCGATGTCGAGATAGGTGATGTTGTACCAGGAGGTTATCCATCCACCCCAGTCGTCGTACATTTCCCCGTAAACCTGATACGTGCTAGCCTCTATGACGTCGACCTGGACCTCGACGACCAAGTACTCGTAGTACCCGTCCGAATTCATGTCGACCGTGTGCTCCGAATGCGGCGGCGCGAAGGACGCTCCCGGGGGCTGGAACTCGTCGTACGCGTAGTACGCCGTCGTGTACTCGGTCGTGTCCAATGTGGTCCACACATCCTCGGAGAGATACGCGGTGACATAGTACTCCCCGCTCACGCCCCGAGAGTAGAGCAGCTCACCGTCGAACTGCAGCTCCACGGTCTGCCATCCAGCGGTCAAATAGACATAATAGGCCACCGCCGCCACATAATCCATCGCGACATCGTACAGGGTGGCATCGATCATGTACGTACCCTCGACCGATGATGTCACCCCAAGGTCCACCAGGAGAAGGTCGTACAGACCGTCCGTCCCCGCATCGTATCCCGAGTCTGAGTTCGGTGGATCGAAGTATGCGACGGGCGGCTCGAACTCGCTGCACAGGTAGGAGCCGGTGACATAGTAGTCGTAGACGAGGTATCCGCCGAGGTCGTAGAGATAGAGGTCCGCATTGTACGCTCCGTCAGTTCCGAACGCGAACAGCGTCGGCCCGTCGATGTAGAACGAGATTGTCCAGCTGCCGGCCGTAAGGTAGCTGGTTGTGCCCGACCCGGCGACATAGCTCCAGGAGGAGTCATAGAGATAGACGAAGAGGTTGTAGGTCCCTTCGAAGAGCACATCGACCGAGGCATCGATCACCAAGAAGTCGTACAGACCATCCGGTTCTGAGTCGTCCCCGTAGTCTGAGTGAGGCGGTGCGAACATCGCGCTAACCGTCTCAGAGACGAGCGTAACCGGAACGGTGTCCTCGGTGTTGAGGTCAGAGATCGCAACGATCGTGGTGTTCTCGACCCGCTCCGTCGGGCTGCCAGGGATGGTCACCCGAACGTAGATGTACATCGATGCGCCAGAGGCCAGGACGCCGGTATCTGGAAGGGTGTCCCCGTCGCTGTCCCCAAGCGGCACGAAGTAGTCGTCGCAGACCACAGCGGTCCATCCGTAGGTCGAGATGAACGTGAAGTCGAACAGATCGTCCCCGAACCTGTTGTTTGTTATCGTGAGTTCGTAATCCAGCGTGTCGCCCGGATACCCCACGTCCGACTGGGGCGACCCGAAGCCGATCGGGCCTAGCTCGAACCTAATCGCCAGGCCGTCGGACAGAGAGGCCGAGTTGTAGGAGTACTGCGACCCCACGTATCCGTAGTAATCTTCGATCCCCACCGAAGCGGCTGAGCCGTCCTCCCCGTTCAGGGTGAGGTACTGGAACCATATTTCTCCCGTCTCGTTCAGTATGATCTCGAAGGTCATCTCGCTGGAGTCGCCCATCCTTGTGATCTCGTAATACTCAACGATGAACTGCTGGTTCGGAGAGGTGCCTATGGTATCATAGTAGACTAGTCCAGAGTTGTAAGTCGAGCCCACTGCCAGGTCATCCCAGAATGGGGCCACGAGCAGGTCCGGAGACGAAGAATATGGAATCGGATCGTTAGAGTAGTCGTAGGTGTACCCTTCGAACGAGAGCATACCGTTGCTTGTCACATACGCGGAGCCGTAGGTGTACCCGTAGAAGCCGAACGAGAACCCGATGTTCACGAAGGAGCAGGAGTCGTCGCCCCACAGACCGGTGTCCGACCCGGCGCCAGTGATATCCACCCAGTTGAAGACCACCTGGTCTCCAGGGGCGTTGCTGTCGGTCCAAGAGTATCCGTACGAATCCGAACCGCCCGTGTCTGCGGACGATCGGCCAGCGAGGCCGATGAACACCGCGAAAACGAGCAGGACGGTCACAAACAATGCCAAGTATCTCTTGCCACACACACCATAGTCTTCGCTAATCAGCATCCCTCCCTGGGGGGTAACCAAGAGGCTTATTATCAAACCGAGAAGATTCAATGCTAGCTTAACTACGTTTGCGTCTCTTTTTCATTCCGCGGAATGGGACCGAAACCAACTAATGCACCCTTCTGTACGATGAAGAAAGATGGTTCTCAGGCAAACATTAAGAACATGGAATGATAAGGGCCCTTCACAGATGATACCATGGCAAACAGAACGATGCAGTTCTCCCAGGACTGGAAGAAGCTCAACGACCGGGTCTTCGCGACCATAAGGATCCACAAGGGCGACCTCAAGTACGTCCCGGACGAGAAGGTCCAGGTCGTCGGCCCGAAGAAGAAGTTCCAGGCGCACGTCGTCCTGGCGACGTCGGTCAAGCTCAAGGACGTCCCTCTGGCGTTCCTCGAGTACGACCTCGAGCAGAAGCCCGGGGAGAAGAGACAGGACCTGATCAACAAGCTGGCCAAACTCTACAAGTTCTCGGAGAAGCCGGACGAGGACGACCTCGCGACGATATACGTCCTCGAGCGGCTCTGAGGATTCCCAGGACTCCTGCCCTCCGGGGCAGGATCCACCGTGTTTTTCACCTACCGCCCCTCCGACATCACCCGACCAATCGATACGTTCGGGACATGATTGATTCACCAGGTCTTCCGTTCGGACCTCGGTGGTAACATCAGATTCGATTTCGACACTTGGCTGACGCAAGTCTACGGGCTGAAGACCAAGGACCTTACGATGATGGAGCGCGCAATCGCCAGGACGGAGTACGCGGAAGAGTACCCGGCTCTCGGAGAGCACCCAATCGCGATGAAAACCTACCCCTTCAAGAGGTACTTGGACTCGAAGAACCGATAACAGGGGAAGGGCTGCAGCGAACGCGCGACCGTGGCGCGCTCAGGAGCAATATTTATAGTTTAGGCGCGCCTAACTCGATGCATATGGTCTCTGAGATAACCGAGCAGTACCTCAAGACCGTCTACAACCTGACCGAGGACGGCGACACCGCTAAGACCTCAGACATAGCCTCGGCCCTTGGGATTGCTCCAGCCTCCGTGACCGAGATGCTCCACAAGCTCTCGGCCCAGGGGTACATCAAGCACGAACCCTACAAAGGGGTCGAGCTGCGGCCGAAGGGCATGAGGATCGCATGCAAGGTCGCTAGAAAGCACAGGCTCCTTGAGAGGTTCCTAAACGACTTGGTCGGTATCACCGGCCGATCAAGACACGAGCAGGCGTGCAAGATGGAGCACGCGCTCACGGACGAGGCGGAGCAGCAGCTGTGCAGGATTCTCAACCATCCCTCAGAATGCCCGCACGGGAAGAGGATCCCGAAATGCGCCCGGGCGATCACATGCGACAAGTGCAAGGACGAGACGGTCTCCCTCCTGCAGCTGAAGGAGGGGGAGAGCGCCGTCGTGTCCCATCTCGCCTCCCAGGACAGGGACGAGCTCTGCAGGATACTCGCGATGGGGTTCGTCCCCGGTTCCAAGGTCACGCTCGAGAAGAAGATCCCGATGGGGGGACCGATAATCGTCAACCTCAAGGGGACCAAGGTCGCGATCGCCAGGGACATCGGGGAGATGCTCCACATGGTCAGGGCGGCATAGCAGGGGTGGGAATCTGGAGATCGCTCTTGCAGGCAACCCGAATGTGGGGAAGAGCATCATTTTCAGCAAGCTGACGGGCGTGGGCGTCATCAGCGCCAACTACCCCGGCACGACTGTCGAGTACAGCGAGGGCAAGGCCAGGTTCATGGACAGGACCGTGACCGTCATCGACCTGCCCGGCACGTACTCCATAGCAGGCAACACGGAGGACGAGCGCGTCGCGACCGACCTCATCAACGAGCGGCGGCCCGACACCATCATCGCGGTCCTCGACGCGACCAGGCTAGAGAGGAACCTGGTGTTCCTGTTCGAGCTGATCGAGTCGGGGCACAACGTCGTCGTCTCGCTGAACATGTACGACCTCCTCAGGAAGAGCAGGATCGACATAGACATCGCGAGGCTGGAGCGCATACTCATGATGCCCGTCATACCCACGGTCGCGACCAAGGGCGAGGGCATCGACTCGCTGCTCTACACTTCGGTGCAGCTACGCAGGAAGAGCAGGTTCAAAGTGCGGTATGACTCGCACATCGAGCACATGATCACACAGCTCTCCGCGATGCTGAAGGAGGAGGACTGGACTATCCCCCTGAGGGCGGTCGCCGTCAGGCTTCTGGCCGGGGACCAGAAGGTGGTTGAGAAGGCGTCGGCTGAGGTCGCAGCTGCATCCGCCAAGATGAGGGAGGAGTTCAGGCGACATCACGGCGAGGACATCATCGTCCACATCCAGAGGGACAGGTTCGGGGAGGCCGGGCGCATCGCCAAGGAGGTTGTCGGAAAGGCTGCCACGGCGAAGGACCGGGAAGGCATCATCTCCGACCTGACGCTGAGGCCCGTGACCGGCATCCCCATCCTTGTCGGCGTGCTCGCGCTGGTCTTCATCACGCTCGTGTTCGCCGGAGGGGCGATAGAGAAGTTCCTAGTGGGAGAGTACCAAGACGCCGCGAAGCCGTTCTTCGACGACCTCAGATCGAGCATGTCGAACGATATCGGCAGGGGCATCGTCGACGGCATCTACCTCAGCATCGAGGCGATGCTCGCGCTTGTCATCCCGTACATCATGGTGTTCTACATCATGTTGTCCGTCCTGGAGGACACCGGGTACCTGGTCAGGGTCGTCTCCCTGCTGGATGGCGTGATGCACAGGCTCGGGCTGCACGGGAGGGCGGTCATACCGATGGTGGTCGGGTTCGGATGCAACGTGCCCGCCATCCTCGCCACGAGAGCGATGGGGTCGAGGAGGGAGCGGCTGATACTCGCGACACTCATCACGATCGCCGTCCCGTGCTCCGCCCAGACCGCGATAATCATAGGGACCGTAGGGAACCACGCGGGGGCGCTCTGGGCGCTGGCCATATACCTGGTCCTCGGGGCGTTGCTCCTCGTGCTCGGGTTCGCGATGCACAGGACCATCAAGTTCGAGCCCACGGGCCTGTTCGTCGAGATACCGGACCTCCGGATGCCCTCGGCGAAGCAGACGGCCATCAAGACATACATCAGGATCAAGGAGTTCCTCACGATAGCCTTCCCGCTCCTCCTGGGCGGGAGCATCGTGCTCGAGGTGCTCATGGCGATGGGCGCCCTCCAGAAGATCGTCGACCCCGCGGAGCCGTTCATGACGGTCGTCCTCGGGCTCCCGGCGGTGGCCGTCGTCGCGCTCGTGTTCGGCATCCTGAGGAAGGAGATGGCCCTGCAGATGCTGATGGTGCTCTTCGGCACGAGCGAGCTCGCCACCGTCCTGTCATCTGAGCAGATGTTCGTGTTCGCGCTCGTGATGGCGGTGTTCATGCCCTGTCTCGCGGCGCTCGCAGTGCTCGTCAAGGAGTTCGGGCTCAGGAGCACGGTGGTCGTCACCCTGGCATCCATCTCGCTCGCGCTGGTATTGGGTGCTATCGCAAAGGTAGCGCTCGGGATATGACGGTCCGATGATTCACCTGACGAACATCGAAAGGTCAGAGTCCTGATGAACGCTGGGCGGCACGTTGACCTGCCCTCTGTAATCCTCGCTCGTGCGCTCCATCGCGGGCTCCTCTCCGTCGCGCACCATGATATACTGTGAGCGGGCGCCCGTGACGATGAGCAGCACCTTGACCTTGCCCTCCATCTCCTTCTCGACCGAGCAACCCCAGATGACCCTCGCGCCTGGCCTGCTGATCCTGTCCGTGATGAGCTTGACCGCGTCCGAGGCCTCCTGGATGTTCATGTCGGGGCCGCCTACGACGCGAATGAGCGCCCCCCTCGCCTCCTTGAGGTCTATCTTCCCCAGGAGCGGGGAGTTCAGGGCCTCCTCGACGGCGTCCTCTATGCGCTCGCCCGAGGTTCCGTCGCCTTCGCCAACGCCGATCAAGGAGACACCACCCTCGTTCAGAATGGTCCTCAGGTCGGCGTAGTCCACGTTCACGAGACCGGCTCTGGTGAGCATCTCCGTGAGCCCCCTGATCGTCTGGAGCAGGAGCTCGTCCGCCACCTTGAACGCAGCCTGGACGGGCAGGTTCGGGACGAGTTCGAGAAGCGTGTCGTTCGGGATGACGATGGTCGTGTCGCAGACCTTCGACAGGCGGGAGAGGCCGCTCATGGCGTTGTCCATCCTCAGCTCGCCCTCCGACTTGAACGGGAGCGTGACTATGCCGACCGTGAGCGCGCGCAGCTCCTTCGAGAGCCTCGCGGCGACGAAAGAGCTGCTCGTGCCAGTTCCCCCGCCCATCCCGGCCGTTATGAACACTATCTGCGAATCCTTCAGGAAATCCTTGATCTCGGGCTCGTTCTCCATCGCGGCCTTCTCGCCGATCTCCGGTCTCGCGCCGGCGCCCAGCCCGCGGGTCGTGACCTTCCCGATCAGTATCTTCTTCTGCGCCTTCACGGTCAGGAGATGCTTCGCATCGGTGTTGATGGCCAGCATCTGGACGTCCGATAGGCCGTCCTCGAAGCACCGGTTGACCGTGTTGGAGCCCGCGCCACCGCACCCGACGAGCTTGATGCAGACGTTCAGCCCCTCGGCTATGCGCTCTATCTCAAGTTCGTCCGCGGTCTTGGGCTGCTGCGGACCCTGCTCACTGCTCACATTGCTCTTTGCGGCTCCGCCGAGAGCGTTTTCGATGAGACTCTGAGGCAACGTGCATCCCTTCTACGTACACGTGTGCATGCATCAGTATATAATGCCTGCACCTCGGCCCGACCAGTCACGCGCGCGCAGTGTGCCATCGCGCGCATGCTCGCCCGCGCACCAGCCGCCCTTTCCCCGTCAAAACACCAGGCTGCACAGGAACGGACCTATCAGGATCAGCACCCCGAGCCTGAGCAGGTCCGAGATGATCCCGACCTTGAACATGCTCCACATCTTGACGTATCCAGAGCTGTACACGATCGCCATCGGGGGCGTCGTCGACGGTATCGCGCTCGATATGGAGCACGCGAGCGCGGCCCCTATGATCGGCGGGATTACGACCGAAGGGTCGGCCGTGGCGCTCACGCCGAGCGCGAGGCTCGCGGCGATGGGACACGAGATGAGCGCGGCCGCGGTGTTGGACGCCGCATATGTCAGCAAGAACCCGAGCACGCACGAGACCGCGAATACGGTCCAGCTGCTCGCGTCGTCTCCGAGCGCGCCTCCCACCTGGTCCGCGAGCCAGCCGGCGAACCCGCTCGCCTCTAGGCCTATGCCCAGCGCGATGCCTCCGCCGAACAGGAACACGATGTTCCAGTCGATCCCTTTCGCAATCTCCTCCCACTTCAAGACAGGTTCGCCCTTGATCCGGATGAGGGCCGCGAGCAGTATGACGAGCACCGCGGGCATCGCTTCTGGCATGATCTGGGCGAGGTCTTGGCTGAGAGGCGTTAGGTCGTCGTTGTAGCCCGCCGCGACCTTGACCATGGACGGGAACACCCAGAGGGATACCGCGAGCACGAGTATGCAGAGCACGGTCTTCTCGCCCCTGCTCATCCTGCCCAGCTGCTTCGCGACTGCGACCATCTTACCCTTGTCCGCGCTGATGGTCTTGTCCTCGGGCTTGAGGACCTTGAACACGACCACCCATGAGATCAGGAGGCCGATGAGGGCGTGCGGAGTTCCGATTATGAGCCAGTCGAGGAACGTTATGTCGGCACCGAACTCGAATGCCGTGCTCTTCGCGATCAGGTTGGGGGGCGTGCTGATCAGCAGGAGCATCGCACCCGCCGTCGCGGCCTGGGCGAGCACGAGCATCGTCGCCTCGCTGTACCTGCCCCCGGGCTTCACGCCGGCCATCGAGAGATAGGCCACGAGGAACGGGAAGACCACGGCGGTGGAGGCCGTGATCGAACCTGTGAATGTGAGTATGAACACCGGGAGGGCAGCGACGAAGAACGCCGCGATCATCGGGTTGGTCCCTTTGTAGAGAGAGCCGAGCCGGACCGCTATCCGCCTGTCGAGGTCCCATTTCCGGAACGCAGCGGCGAGAACGAACCCCGCCATGAATATCCAGATGATGGGGTCCGTGAAGGCCGTGAGTGCGGTCTTCCATGTGACTATCCTCGACATGGAGAAGACCATCGGAGGGATGAGCGCGGCTATCCCCAGCGGGACGCACTCAGTGACCCACCATGTGAGCACCCACAAGAGTGTGCCGAGGGCGATCTGAGGCGCCTTGTCCATTACATCGACGGCCATCCCCTGGGACGCGTCTATCATGGACTGCGGCTCCGGGATGGCGATGATCAGAAGGAACAGGACCGGCCCGAGGACGAGGCCTATCCTCTGCTTGTTGAACCACTTAGCGATCTCGTGGGCCTTCGAGTGTTTGCTCTTGGGATCCCCGTTGTGTATGTTCCAGGGCTCCAATTTCGTCCCGCCCATCGTCCTGCACCTCGAAATCGATTGCGACTGCTGTTCAGAAACATCACGTGGTACTTGAAAGTTGACGACCGAAACGGTTCCTGCGATTCGAGTTTGCGCGTTCCGCTGCCTGCCGATGTCGAGAAGGCGCTCAGGAGCCTGAACAGGGCCTCAGATGCGTTGCACATCTAAGCGGAAAACACGGCGATTCTTCGGGCGTTTCCTTGCCAAGCCTTATCAATGATGGACATTTATGCCAGTTATCCAAAATTCGATATTGTTATATACGCGACATTACGGTGTTACCCTGCTTCGGGAGAGCACCGTCCCCCACGGGTTCTCTCTAGGGAGGATGAGGAGGATGAAAATCGCGTTCAGTGAGTATAGACGTTCGAGCTTGAGCTTCCTGCTGATGGCCCTGATGGTGACGACTTCGTTCGTCGTCCTCGCATCGGGACACGCATCGGCGGAAGCGGTGGATGAGACGGGTACCGCCCTTGACGCAGCGCTTCCGGGAGCGGACCCGATGACCAAGATCGACCCTGACCTGCTGCTCAAGATGAAGGGGTCCGAAGGACCGTTCACGGTGAACCTCGTGGTCACCGACAGGACGGCCGTCAACAAGGTGCTCTCGGGCAACGGCCTGAACGAGCTGAAAGGATTCGAGTTCCAGGGCATGCCGACGATGAGGATGATGGACCTCACATCGGACCAGATAACGGCCCTGGCGTCCAGCTCAGGCACATCCAAGATAGCACCTTATGTGGCACCCGAGGTCGAGAAGACCTCTTCGGACGACATGGTAATCGAGAAGTCCGACTTGCAGGCCGCGCCCCCAGAGGTGGATGACTGGGATGTCGACTACCTGCACGGGGCGACCGACGCATGGGACATGGGGTTCTACGGCGACGGCGTCAAGATAGCCGTGATCGACACGGGCATGGACATGGCCCACCCAGACCTGTACGGCCAGCAGGCCAGGTACTCGAGTGGCGCATATTCGGGCTGGCCGATCGCGTTCGAGGCCTCGGCGGCTTCCGCATGGGCGAACTATGACATCGGTGGCTGGGTCGCAGACACGAGCTACATGGCCGTGGAGGATGCTGGCTATGTCGAGTTCGACGGAAACTGGTACTATGTGTCCGGGATCCCGACCGCGAGCGGATACTACCACATCGGCTACCACACCGATGCGAACCTCGCATACCTGATGGGATACTATGTCGGGGTCCTTGTGACCGACTCGACGACACCGGGCGTCTACGACACTGTCTATGTCGATGTCTGGGGAGACTTCGATTTCACGAACGACAAGCCCTGCACGATGGGCGACGAGATATCATACATAGACGTCTACAACACCTGGACCGAAGCCTATGACTTCTCATCGTGGAACACAGGGGACGGCTACCCCGACCTGTCCGGTGGAATGGTCTACTGGGTCAGCGACGGGATGAACGTCTACCCTGGCTCCGACTGGATCTATGGTGCCGACTGGACACCCGAGAGTGGAGCGGCGGTCGCGTTCGTCGGTGAGTTCTCTCTAGGCCAGAGCCACGGCACGATGACCTCGTCCGCGGCCCTGGGCAACGGCAACTCCATGTGGGGCATGCTCACTGGCATGGCGCCCAGCGCCGAGCTGATAGCGATACCCTTCAACGGAGACTCCTGGGCGTCCTGGCTGTTCGCGGAGCTTGGCGCGGACCCCTACACCTCTGGAGACGAGGCGAACATCTGCTCCAACAGCTACGGATGGTCCGGCAACGCCATATGGGCAGGCTATGACGAGCTCACGGACATGTACGCTGCGTACATATCTGGGTTCTACGGAGGTAACACGCTCTGGCTCTGGGCGACCGGCAACGGCGGGCCCGGATACGGCACGCTGACCTCGGTGTGGGACCCGTCCTCCGTACACGTCGGAGCGGGCACCACGATGCAGTACAGAGCAGAGCTTGGCATGGAACAGGACATCAACTACGCCAAGTGGGGCGATGTCATACCCTTCTCGAACTCTGGACCCTCGAGGACGGGCAAGCTGAACTCCGAGGTAATCGCCTCTGGAGCGTACTCTTTGGAGCCGATGCCTCTCAACAACTGGGACTACTTCGGCTCTATCTTGGATGGATTCATGCACTTCCAGATTGGGAGCGGCACGAGCCACGCCACCCCGACCGTCGCTGGAGGGGCGGCCCTGGGCTATGAGGCGTATTATTGGTGGACCGGCGGCGGGTATCCGGATTACAACTACGCAAAGGCCAAGCTGATGGCTGCGTGCGACGACATGCACTTCGACCCGCTCAAGCAGGGCGCCGGATGGCTGAATGCTGGCAACTATGTGAGGGGCCTGCTCTACGGGGCGGTGCCGTACGTGGACACGATCGCTTGGTCCGGATGGAACGAGCCAGCTTGGACAAAGGCTGCGCTCTACCCGGGATATGAGTACGGCAACAGGCTCGAGGCGATGCCGAACTTCCTCGCACCAGGAGAGTCCGATTCGTCTCACATATTCGAGACAATCAACTACGACTCCGCCAACCCGGTGAACGTGGAGATCACGAGCGAGATCCTGCTCAGGACCGACAGCGACGTCATAACGATGACGACGGCGGACGAGGGGAGCATCTACGTCGACCTCACAGGCTATGTGCCTGCGACGACGGACCTGCTGAAGGTCACGATGTTCATGCCGTTCGACCAGTTCGATCCCGAGATGGACTATGTCTCGAACGTGCAATACTGGCTTGAGCTACATGACTGGGTGGACCTCGACATGGACGGCGTGATGAACACGAGCTCCGGCAACTGGGAGCTGTTCAGGTACACCGTCGACGGCTCGGACAGCAACTACAACCAGGTCATGATAAAGGACCCGATCGTGAGGACCAACGACGGCCTGATCGCAAGGGTGAGGAGCATCGCTGGGGCGGCCGGGATCGATATCACCCTCCAGCTGGACTACTACGAGCTCACGACATTCCCGTGGATAACCCTCATGGAGTACGGAGGGTCGAGCTGGAGCACGAGCCTGAGCACGGCCATAAGCCCGTGGGGCTACTTTGACTGGTATGTCAACGTCGAGGTCCCGATCGACGCACCCATCGGCACATATGCCGCGGCGATCTATGTCAACGACGGGACCAGGGTGCAGAACATACCCGTGGTCATCAACGTCCCCGCGACGGACTACGAGTTCGACTTCGGCGGAGCATCCTACTTCGATACGCCGTACAACAACGAATTCCAGGGCCTGGCCGACAAGGGCTGGAGGTTCGAGGTCGGCGACTGGAGGATGTACTGGTGCATGCCATCGGACTATATCGACCCGACCACGTACCTCATGGTCAACGTCAGCTGGACCGAGCTGCCCACCGATGTGAACATCCACGTGCTCGCCTCCGAATACGCGGGCTGGCCAATCTACGGCTCGTACCCATACGGAATAGGATACTCGATGACGACCATCGCATCCAGCGACGAGCAGTACATGGGCGGAGGGACCTTCGGAATCTACACGAACACCGGAGGGCCGAGCGAGGTGCTGACGGCCCCGCTGGGACAGTATATCTGGGACACTGGCCCGGCGCCGTTCATGATACTGACCAGGTGCCCCGTGATGGCTGGCAGCTCCGCATCCGACACGCTGTACGGCCACACGATGCTGATGTCCATCAACGACTACTCGCCGTATAGCGTCTATCTGGACGCGTACCAGCCAGGGCCGATACCCCTGGAGGGGACGGTGCCCGGATGGTACGACATAACCACTTCGATCCCTGTCGAGGTGAAGGGCAGCGGCGATGGGCCGTACGAGAGCGAGGCGAACTACTACCTGGACATATACCAGGACTCGATGACGGGCGACTTCGTCTACGACCTCGCGAACGCGTGGTTCACGTGGTACCTGTGGGTCGAGGATTGCCCTGAGTTCATCGTGACGACGATGGAGGAATGGGGCGCTCCTGACATCGACCTCGGCGTGTGGTTCGACGAGGATATGGACTACGAGGCGGACCTGACGGAGCCGTACATGTACGTCGGCGCCAGCGGGTCGTACGAGGTGCTGACTTGGGAGGCGCCTGCTGACGGGCAGTACATAATCAAGGTGCTGGGCTACAGCGTGACCGGTGACCCGGGATACTTCGACCTGTTCATCGACACGGCGGTCGAAGGATACGTCACGGTGACGAACTACGAGACCACGGCCATGTCAGGGACCTACACGTTCGACATCGCGTACAATGTGCCGGCGAGGGTAGGCACCTTCTGGGGCACCGCGATGATAGGGTTCGCGGGCGCGGATGACACCATCGAGATACCATTCACCATCGTGGTGACCGATGTTGGCCCGCCGACGATCGACAGCCTCAGCCCGTACGACGGTGAGTCCTTGGCGACGAGCAGCCCGACCATATCGTTCTACGCGAACGATCACACGTACTTCTACACCGGCATCGAATGGTGGAGCCTGTACGTGACCATCGACTGGTACTTCGACGTCTCAGACCTGGCATACTGGATTGACGACGCGAACGTGACCATCGAGCTGCCGATGGCGCTCGCGGAGGGAGAGCATCTGCTGTACATCGAGGTGGCGGACTGGTACGGCAACTGGGGCGGGTCGTACACGACCTTCACGGTGAACTCCGTGATCGAGACGTTCACCGCGGAGTTCCTCGACCCGGCCACCGCGGACCCGATACCCGACAGCTCGAAGGTGGCCCTGACGGAAGTGCTCGTCAGCGGCTGGACCGATCCGTATGCAGATGTACTGATCGAGAACGCTGTTGGGTCCCTGGGCGCAGTTGCCGACGAATACGGCTACTTCGAATCGGACCCGATGGCCATGGGCGAGGGACTGAACATATTCACCATCACGACGACCAACGACGCGGGTGTCGAGGCGTCCATGGTGAAGATGCTCGAGTCCGACACGCACTGCATGCTCCTGCTGAACGATGTCGCCTCGCCCACTTCTGACGCGACGGCGTACATCAGAGGCTGGACAGACGCGGACGCGACGGTCACCGTCGACGGAGACGGTGTATCGGTCATGCCGGACGGTACCTTCGAGGGCGAGGTGGCCCTGGCCGAGGGCGACAACGTGTTCGTCGTGGAGGCCACGGACTCCGTGGGCAACACTGCGACCGCTGATGTCACCATCGTCCTTGACACGACCGCACCCATGATCACGATTGACGCGCCGGACGACGAAGCCGTCGTCACCGAGGCGGCTGTGACCGTCTCGGGCACGGTCGACGACGCTGCGGCGATGGTCTGGGTCAATGGCGTGTCGGCCGAGGACGGCGCCGGAGGGTTCAGCGCTGTGGTCACCCTCACGGAGGGAGACAACACCATCACGGTCGTCGCAGAGGACGAGCTGGGCAACTCCGCGAGCGAGAGCATCACGGTGACCTACGAGCCGCCGGTGTACGTGACGCCCGATGAGATGCAGGACATGATCGATGAGCTCCAGGTCCAGATCGACGACCTGCAGGACCAGGTGGACGACCTCGTCACAGAGGACGGGACCATCCAGGGCCTCATCGACGACCTGCAGACGGCCTTGGACGAACTCCAGGCAGACCTCGACGGACAGATAGGCGATGTGAACGAGTCGCTCCTCCAGGAGATCGCGGACCTGCAGGACCAGATCGACACGCTCCAGGAACAGATCGACCAGGATGTCGGCGACGTGAACACGAGGGTGGACGACGCGAACGCCTTCGCGGACCTGCTGATGTATCTGTCGATAGGGCTGTTCGCCATTGCAATCGTCATGCTGGCGATCGTCTGGTTCATGCTGAGCGGCCGGAAGGGCGGGAGCGGGCCCGAGCACTCGACCGAAGAGATCAGCGAACCCGGCGCGCCGTCGGATGTCGAGAAGGAGTTCGAGGAGCTCGAGAGGGAGATCTCGAAGGACGAGAAGAGGCGCTGAGCTTCTTCGCGCCCAAACCCTTTAACCCTTATTCTTTTTCATTCATGCATGTGCATCCGTGCACGTTATTTCGCCGTTAACACGATTGTTCGAAACATGCACTGACTCACTCTCGAAACACCGATATCCTATAATAGCGGGAAATGCACTCAGACGCATACCACGGACAGCCCTTCTAGGCTGCTTTATCGAAGTGGTGAAGAGAGGGGGATTAGAGTGAACAGGCTGATGAGCGGGGCGAGCCTGAGCTTCGTAGCGTGCGCGTTGATGGTGATGACTTCATTTGTCGCAATGTCATCGACGCCCGCGAACGAAGCGCAACTGCTCGCCGAGGAGAGCGCGCTGACGAATCGGCTCGGCGGCGCTGATGTGAGCTTGAATGCGGAGATCACCGACCCGGATGCGAAGCTGGACCCGAGGCTCGACAAGAGCATGAGGGAGTCCAGGGGACCGTTCGAGGTCTATCTGATTGTGGACGACAGGGAGGCGGCGAACGACATCCTCGCCTCCAAGGGACTTGGGCTGATACGCGGCCAGCAGGTCGCGGGCATCCCGGACGTGAGCCTCATGGAGCTCGATGGGAAGACCATCAGGCTCCTGGCGGAGAGCCCGGGCGTCACCAAGATCCTACAGTACCAGGCGCCGGAGATCGAGCCTTCGAACATCGACCTGGCCAGGGAGGACTTCCAGACCACGGCCGCCCCTGCGGTCGAGGACTATGATGTGGATGTCGTCCATGGAGCGGTCGAGTCGTGGGACATGGGCTTCACCGGCGAAGGGGTCAAGGTCGCCGTCATCGACGACGGATTCGACCTCGCGCACCCCGACATGCAGGGCATCCAGGCCAGATACGAGTCCGGCCTGTACGCGGGCTGGCCGATGGCGTACGACGATTACGCCGCGTCCAAGTGGGCGAACGGCAAGATCGGCGGCTGGATGGCCGACACGAGCACGATCGTGGCCGCGAAGAACAAGAAGAGCGGCTCGATAGCGTTCGACGGCGCCACATACATCATCAAGGGCTTGATGGACATCAACGGCAACCTGGTCAAGAGCAAGAGCGGGGAGTACCACATAGGTTACCACCCCGACCCGTTCATCGGGCAGTACGTCGGCGGTGACATCGCGGTCCTCGTAGTGGACAGCAAGGTCAAGGGCGTGTACGACACGGTCTACGTCGATGTCATGAGGGACTTCAGCTTCGCGAACGACAAGCCCTGCACGATGGGCGACGAGATATCGTACTTCGACTTCTACGATGCCACGACCGGCCTGACGGACACATCCATGTGGAACGCGGGGGACGGCTTCGCGGACTACTCAGGAAGCATGATCTACTGGATCGCGGACGGGGAGACGGTCTACCCCGCATCCGACTGGATGTATGGGGCGGAGTTCGTGGGCAGCGCGGGCGGCTGCGTGGCCTTCATGGGCGCGTACGCGGGCTCGCACGGCACGATGACCTCGGGCTCGGCCCTCGCGGTCGGCAGGACCATGGGCGGACAGCTCGGAGGCATGGCCCAGGACGCGAAGCTCATGGCGGTGCCCTTCACCGGCAGCACGGTCAACGCTTGGAAGTACGTCGAGTACGGCG
>Ga0315287_10001605_pt1 | contig 21017 bp, 19 predicted proteins | sample YL17G11_0_MG_FD_205037 | JGI IMG/M metagenome (GOLD analysis project Ga0315287, IMG submission 205037) | Sediment microbial communities from Yellowstone Lake, YNP, Wyoming, USA - YL17G11_0 | ecosystem: Environmental > Aquatic > Freshwater > Lake > Sediment | place: USA: Wyoming | collected...
GCGGCGACGCGATCATCGGTGGCGACGCGATCATTGGCGGTGACCGTCAGAAGCACCGCGGTGTCATCACAGGCGGTGACGCGATCATCGGTGGTGACGCGATCATTGGTGGTGACCGCCAGAAGCACCGCGGTGTCATCACAGGCGGTGACGCGATCATCGGTGGTGACGCGATCATCGGTGGTGACGCGATCATTGGTGGTGACCGCCAGAAGCACCGCGGTGTCATCACAGGCGGTGACGCGATTATCGGTGGCGATGCCATCATTGGCGGTGACTTCCAAGCACTCAAGAACGCGCTGCTAGTTGGTCCGATCGACGCCGTGAACAAGCTCGCTGGCACGGTATCGGTGCTCGGCCGAACCTTCAAGGCAAGTCCTGACAAGGTCTCGGCTATCGCCAACAAGCTTGGTAGTGGTGAACTGCCAATGGTTGCCGTGCTAGGCGCCTTGCAGAAAGATGGTGCACTGGCGGCAAAGTCTATGGTGATACTGGACGCGCCTTACGTCCCTGGCGCGACGAAGGTATTACTCAAAGGCAAGGTGACGAGCGTCGATAGTGCGTCCGGCCAGCTATCTATCGGGAAGCAAGTCGTCGATTACTCAAGCGTGCTTTCGAAATCCGATGTTGCCATATCGGTCGGAATGTCAGTTACCGTCGTCGGGACTCAACCGCTTGCCAAGGGCTTGATACTCGCTGACGCTGTTCGTTGATCAACTAAGTTCACCGAAACAAAAGGCCGCGCCATCCGGTGCGGCCTTTTTTATGACTTCGAAGTCTTGCCGCCTTCGAAGTAAAAAACACCAACGCCTACACGCTTAGTCTGATCTCCTGCTTCATCGCCTAGGTCTTCACGTTCCGATATCCATCTATCGATCGAGTTCATTAGGTCTTCAGCCTGAGCGTGACTCACATCACGAAACTCGGCTAGCGCGTCCTGCGGAAGGTGATCTGAGTAGGCGACTCGCTGAATTACTGCCTTGGATGGATCCTCGAGGTTATGACTTAACGTCTCTAGGAGTGGCGCGACGATGAAGGAGAAGCCGACAATCAGGTCTTCGTCCAAAGCTGACGGCACAAAGAAACGTTTCTGAACGCGAAACTTGCCGTTCGGAAGTTCTACCATGCCACCGGCCGCAAGCAACTCCGCTCGAACTGCACCCGCAGGAACGTCGCCTCCGACTATTTTCACGAGACCCGAGAACGACTGCTCAGCCTCGTCGAACGGTAGATCTATCGGCGAACCACTCTCATCGAGAAAAGATGGTTCAGAATGCCAAAGCTGCAGCGCACGAGCCGGCCTTCCAATCTGAATTGTCGCGTCGTCACTGGGGACTGGGGCCTCGAGCAGCTGCTTCACGCGCGAGACTTCTTTCCGTGACAGTCCCGTACGAACGGCAACTCTAGATACGTTAGTGGTGCGCCCCTTCACATCCGGTTCGCCAAGGGCCTGGGCGACAAAAGATCTCTTTGCCACTTCCTCAAACTGCGCATAGCTGACGCCAGCGCCCAATAGCATTCCTGCGATTGGTTGCATACAGCGCATTACTGCATCAAGAAGACGCTTCTGAAGATCGTTATTCAACGTTTCGCCAATTGCGTAGATGAAAAATTGATTCGAATCGCCTCACATCACCCTCAAAAAGTGACGGCGATAGTGTTCCAATTCGTTGATCGACTCGCGGATGTCGTCCAGCGCCAGATGTGCCGACGCCTTCTTTACCCCAGCATGTACGGCCGGTGCCCAGCGACGCGCGAGTTCCTTCACGGTGCTGACGTCGAGATTCCGGTAGTGGAAGAACCTCTCGAGCGCCGGCATCTCGCGGGCGAGGAAGCGGCGGTCCTGGCAGATGCTGTTGCCGCACATCGGCGACGAGCCCGCCACCGAGTGCTGTGCCAGGAATGCCAGCGTTTGTGCCTCTGCATCCTTCGCCGTAAAACGGCTGTCGCGGACTCTCTGCAGCAGTCCAGTGCCGCCATGGGTCGTGAGATTCCACTCATCCATGGCAGCAAGAGTCGACTCCTCCTGATGGATGGCGATGACCGGCCCTTCCGCCACCAGGCGGAGCGAGGCGTCCGTGACGATCGTGGCGATCTCGATGATGTGATCGGCCTGGGTGTCCAGGCCGGTCATCTCGAGGTCGATCCAGATGAGATTGTCAGCTTTCAATGTGTGGCCAGACGGTGCGGGCGGCAAAGTGTTCGAACCAGAACTCGGGGCATACGGCAGCACCCGGGCCGGTCGATTGTGGGTGATTCTAGCAAAGGCTAAGCTCCGCACCCTTCGTGGAACACACTCCACTGTCAAATACGTCACTTTGATGCCCCATTGGATGACCGTTTCCTTCCTGGCGGCCTTAGGGATGCACCTCGTCGTGCAGCTCTGGTTGTCGCTTCGGCAAACGCGCCACGTTTCCGCGCACCGGAACGAAGTGCCGCCCGCCTTCGCCGATGCTGTCAGCGCAGTTGAGCATGCGAAGGCCGCCGATTACACGGTCGCGAGGCAACGCTTCGGCCGACTGGAACTGGTCTTCGATGCAATCCTCCTGCTGCTCCTGACACTTGGCGGCGGTATCGCTGCTCTCGGTCGGCTCGCGACGGCAATCGCGGGCGCGAATCCGATCTGGGCAGGAACGGTCCACGTGCTGCTGGCGCTGCTGGCGCTGAGCCTGGCTTCGCTGCCGTTTTCACTATGGCGGACGTTCGTGCTCGAAGCACGTTTTGGCTTCAACCGGACCACTCCAGCCGTCTTCGTGGTCGATCTGTTCAAGTCCTTCGGACTGGGCGGATTGCTGGGCGGCGGTATCGTCGCCCTCGTGCTGTGGACGATGCAAGCGAGCGGCGAGCGCTGGTGGCTGGTCGCATGGGCCGTGTGGATGGCGTTTTCGCTGCTGCTCCTCTGGGCGTGGCCCCGCTGGATCGCCGGGTTCTTCAATAAATTCACACTGCTGACGGACGCGGCCCTGCGAGAGCGCATCGACGCCCTGCTCGCCCGCTGTGATTTCCATGCGCGCGACGTGTACGTGATGGACGGCTCGAAGCGCTCCGCGCACGGCAATGCCTATTTCACCGGGCTCGGCCGCGAGAAGCGCATCGTCTTTTACGACACACTGCTGCAATCGCTTGCGCCGGTGCAGGTCGAAGCGGTGCTGGCCCACGAACTCGCGCACTTCAAGCTCAAGCACATTCCGCAGCGCTTGTTCGTGAGCGCGGCCGCATCGCTCGGGGGCTTCGCCCTCCTGGGCTGGCTGTCGGCTCAGGACTGGTTCTACACCGCACTCGGCGTCGAGCAGCCCAGCCGTTCGGCCGCCCTGCTGTTGTTCGTCCTCGTGCTTCCTGCGTTCACCTGGATCCTGACGCCGCTGGGCGCTGCCTGGTCGAGGCGCCACGAATTCCAGGCCGACGCTTTCGCAGCCCGCTTCAGTGACGGTCCCGAGTTGGGCCGGGCACTGGTCAGGTTGTATCGCGAAAACGCGAGCACCCTGACACCCGACCCGTTGCATTCGGCTTTCTACGACTCGCACCCACCGCCGGTCGTCCGGATCGCCCGGCTCGCCGATCCTGGCAGCGCGCAATTTGCGCTGGCCGCCGGCCAGACGTTGCAGTCCACGTGAGCATGCGCCGCCGCAGCGAACGCCCAGCAAGCCGCTCAGGCAGCAGCTCCAGGCCGGCGTCGGCAACAGAGGGCAGGACAGGCTGTGTAGTCGAGTCCTATGGCCGCCGAGTCGTCGTACTGACTGCGGACACCGCCGAGCGCCTCTCCTGCAAGATCCGCGGTCGCCGGACGGAGGTCGTGGCTGGCGACGTGGTCCGGCTCGAGCGCGAAACCGGTGCGGCAGACTCCGAATACTGGGTGGTCGCGGAACGGCTGCCTCGCCGCAACGTCCTGCAGCGTACGGACAGCCGGGGCGGCGTCGAGGACATCGCGTCCAACCTGGACCAGTTGGGCATCGTCGTGGCACCCCGACCCACCTGCGACCCGTTCATCATCGACCGCTACCTGGCAGGGGCCGGCTACGCCGGAATCGAGCCGCTGCTGATCCTCAACAAGCAGGACCTGATCGGAGCCGGCCAGTTCGGTCCGGAGGAATTTGCCTTCATCGACACGTACCGGCGGATCGGGATCCCCGTGGTGACGGTGTCTGCCAAGCGCGGCACCGGTCTCGATGCCCTCAAGGAGCGCCTGCAGGGCCGCCGAACGCTCCTGGCCGGGCAGTCGGGGGTCGGGAAGTCGTCGCTGACCAACGCGCTATGCGAAGGCGCCTATCGGGCCACGTCAGACCTCTCCGTCGGATCGGGCCAGGGCAAGCACACCACCGTCTCGTCCGCGATCGTGCAGCTACCCTGGGGCGAACTGACGGACTCCCCGGGCGTGCGGGACTACGCGCCTCCCGTCATGCCCGTACCGGACATCCAGCGGGGCTACCTGGAAATCATCCAGAGGGCGCCGGGGTGCCGGTTCCAGAACTGCCTGCACCTGCGGGAGCCTCAATGCGCCGTCCAGGCAGCTGTCGAATCAGGGCAGATCGATCCGCGGCGGCTGGAAAGCTACCGGCGGCTCGTCAACCTGACCCGTCAGCTCGACGAAAAACGGGGCTGGTAGGGGCCGGTTTCCCATTGTTTTCAGTCCGGGTCTGCCGGTCTCTGCCGCCGGTCGGACTGGTATGATGTTGCATTGCAAAGACCCAGCTGAACAGGAGTGAGCGCGTGCGCAGAATCATGGTCGGTGTGAAACGCGTGGTGGACTACAACGTCCGGGTCCGGGTCAAGCCGGACAACACGGGCGTCATCACCGAAGGCGTCAAGATGAGCATCAACCCCTTCGATGAAATCGCGCTCGAACAGGCGCTGCGCATCAAGGAACAGGGCCTGGCCGACGAAGTGCTGGCCGTCAGCATCGGCCCGTCGGACACCCAGCAGCAGTTGCGCACCGCGCTCGCGATGGGCGCCGACCGCGCAATCCTCGTGCAGACCGAAGTCGCCATGGCGCCGTTGTCGATCGCCAGGATCTTCCAGAAGATCGCCGAAGCCGAACAGCCGTTCCTGACGCTGCTGGGCAAGCAGGCCATCGACGAGGACAACGGCCAGACGGCCCAGATGCTCGCCGCCTTGCTCGACCGTCCGCAGGCCACCTCCTGCTCGAAAGTCGATATTGCCGATGGCAAGGCCACGGTCACGCGCGAAGTCGACAGCGGCCTCGAAACCCTCGAGGTCGACCTGCCGGCCGTGCTGTCGGTCGACCTCCGCCTCAACGAGCCGCGCTACGTGAAGTTGCCGGACATCATGAAGGCGAAAAAGAAGCCGCTCGACATCAAGACCATCGCCGACTACGGCGTGACGGAAGCTGCCACGTTCAAGACCGTCAAGGTCGATCCGCCGCCGAGCCGCCAGAAAGGCATCATGGTCAAGGACGTCGCCGAACTCGTCGGCGTGCTGAAGCAGAAGGGGTTGGTCTGATGAGCAAGATCCTGATCGTCGCCGAACACGACGGCGCGAAACTGAACGCCAGCACGGCGAAGAGCGTCACCTGCGCCGCGAAGATCGCCGGCGCCACCATCGATATCGCAGTACTTGCGGCCGATGCTGCGGCCATTGCGGCTGAAGCTGCTGCGCTCGCGGGCGTCAGCAAGGTGATCGTCGTCGAGAACCCGGCCAACAAGGAACCGCTCGCGGCAATCCTGGCGCCGCAGATCGCGAAGCTCGCTGCTGGCTACACGCACGTGTTCGGCCCGTCGACGACGTTCGGCAAGGACATCATGCCCCGCGTCGCGGCACTGCTCGGCGTGAGCCAGGTGTCGGACATCATGGCGGTCGAAGGCTCGCACACGTTCAAGCGCCCGATCTATGCGGGCAATGCGATCCTCACCGTCGAAGCGCCTGCTGGCGCCGTCGTCGTCGCCACCGTGCGCGTCGCTTCGTTCGAAGCGGCTGGCGCGGGCGGCAGCGCGGCCGTCGAAAATGTCGACCCAGGTGTCGCCCTGCCCTCGCACACGCGTTTCGTGTCGCGTTCGGGCGCATCGACGGGTCGTCCGGACCTGCAGTCGGCCGCCAAGGTCGTCTCGGGTGGCCGTGCACTCGGCAGCGCGGAGAACTTCAAGCTGATCTATTCACTCGCCGACAAGCTCGGTGCGGCGGTTGGCGCGTCGCGCGCTGCAGTCGACGCGGGCTACGTCCCGAACGACCTGCAGGTCGGCCAGACCGGCAAGATCATCGCTCCGCAGGTGTACTTCGCGATCGGCATCTCGGGCGCGATTCAGCACATGACCGGCATCAAGGACGCGCGCACGATCGTCGCGATCAACAAGGACGGCGAAGCGCCGATCTTCGAGAGCGCGGACGTCGGCCTCGTCGGTGACCTGTTCACGATCGTGCCGGAGCTGGAGAAAGCGCTCGGCTGATCGGAATCCTGCGCAAAACAAAGGCCCGGTGATCGTGAGGTCCCCGGGCTTTTTTTCTTCGTCGTTTTCCTGGAGTCCGCTGACAGGCCGCTTCAGTAGCTGCCGGTGGCGCCACCGCCGCCGAATCGCCCGCCGCCTGGAGTCACGGGGGGCTCTGAGCGCGGGAGCTCTGGGGCCGTGCGTTGCGCGAGCACTGCTGCGCCCGCGGTCTGCAGCAGGTCGAGCGGTCCCTCACGCGACGACAGCGCCGCCGCGGTGAACCCGCTGCGCGGCGGTCGCAGGTAACGATCCAACGCCACTCCGGCGACCAACGCTGCCAGTCCGTAGACGATGAGCCAGGTTTCAGTCGCAAGCGCAGTGGCAAGGCGCAATTCCACCGCGAGGCAAGCGACACAGCCCATGAAGCCGAGGAGCGGCGCGTGCCGTCGCCGGCGCAGGCCTGCAGCCAGCAGCGCCGCGGCAAGCACGAGCAGCAGCACCGCCGTCGCAAGCCGACCCGTTCCGTCGCCCGCACCGTGCAGGCCGTCATAAGCGTTCCAGGTTGCCCGTGGCGCGTAGGCAGCGACCGGCAGCGTCGCGACCAGCCAGTCGAGCATCCGGTCATGCGACGGCCGGCGGTACTCGCGCGCGCCCAGCACTAGCGCCAACGCCGCGAGCGAGCAGCCGACAATGACCGTCGTCGCGCCGCCGATCGCTTGATCGAGCGCATGCGCGATCTCGGTGGAGCCGACCCAGTGGACGAACGCAATCACGGCGCAGGTGGTGACGAGGGGATTCAAGAGCCGCAGCCCCGCGGCGCCCACGGCCGCTATCAGCACCAGTGTCTCGACGGTACCCCCGGCGAATCCAGACCGCGGCGCAATGACCGTGGTGATCCAGGCGCCGATCAAGAGGAACCCGGCGACACAGAGGCCCTCCTCGATGCCCGATGCATGCAAGCGCTTGCCGACGGTGAGCCACTCGGCGGCGAGCACGGCGATGAGTCCCGCGAGGAGCAAGTTGGTCTCGTTGCCATAGCCAAGAATCGCGAAGAGCAGCGCTGCCGCGACGAGCCCCAGGACGACGAGCGCGATGCGGGCAATCGGCCCGGTGCTGCGCCAGCCTCCGGTGCGCTCGGCTATGACGGCGCGCGGTACCGCAGCGCCGAGTCGGGACTCGACCTCGAGCCAGCGTTCCTCCGCGGGCGACGGACGCCAACGGCTCTTCATGGACTGGGCTCGCGGAGGTGTCGGCGCAACTGCCACAGCGTGGTCGCCGCGACGCACACGACGATCAGCACGAAACCGAACGACGTGGTCATGTCATGAAGTCGCGGTACGGCCACGGCACAGGTGCCGATCGCCGCGTACACGATGCCGTACACGAGGAACGCCTCGCGGCCGGTATCGAGTCCGCGACGGACCGACGCGTAGGCGAGAGCCGCCAGCAGCGGCAGCCCGACTGCGAGCCACGGCCACTCCAGGCACCACGCGAGCGTGCCCCAGAACGCCAGGTTCGCCGCGAAGTGATCGAACACGTCGCTGAAGGACGTGTGCGGACGCGTGCGGCGGTCGGCGTAACGCCAGGCGGCAATCGTCGCGGCGCACGCGAGGGCACGGGCGCCAAGCGCCGGCGTCGAGTACGAGAAAAACAGCACGTCACCGAGCGAGCCTCCCACGCCGAACCACCCGGCAAGCGACGCAAGCGACGCGGCCAGCACGAGCGGCGAGGCGAACGCATAGGCGACAGCTGCGTGTACCACCGCAAGCAGCAGCAGGTGCCACGACCACCAGGGGCCAAGCAGCGTGAACTGGCGTTCGGCGTAGGCGAGGCCCGCGCTTCCGAGCAGCGCGGCGAGGAGCAGCAGGTAGTCGCCCGCGACGGTGAGCGACCGGCCCGCGAGCTTCGCGCGGATGGCGGGTATGGCGCACGCAGCCGCGGCGAGGGCAATCATCAGCACGATGGCCACGGGGCCGATCCGGTCGAGATTGCGCGCGAGGAGGATGCCTGCGCCGGCCATCACCAGGAGCACGCCCGCGTACAGGGTGGCACGCAGTTCAAGGTACAGCGAAAACACCTCCCCGCGCTCAAGGGCCATGGCGCTGGCTGCTGCGGCGTCGTCGATGAGGCCTTCTGCCCGCAGGGTCCGCAGTTCCGGTTCGAGCGTATGCATGGCCGTGGGTCAGGGCATGATCTGTTCTGCCGGCTCAGCCGAACGAACGGACCAGCAGGTAGCCGCTGAGCACCAGGATCGACGTCCACGACAGCACCGAGCCGTAGAACCGGCCAAACGATCGCGCACGCACCGTGCTCAGCCCGTACGCGTGCAGCAGTCGGCCCATCACGAACGCGGCGCCCATCAGGTGCAGGAACCAGAATGCCGCACCGCTGAGTTCCGCCAGCAGCAGCAGGACCAGGAACGTCGGCGCGTACTCGGTGAAATTGCCGTGCACCCGCACCGGTTGTTCGAGTGCCGAGCCCTCGCCCATGCCGAGCGGAATCTTGCGGCCGAGTCGCAGGCGCACGATGTTGAGTGCAAGCGCGATGAGCAGCACGCCACAGAGCGCGGCATACAGCATCGTCACGACAGGTGCATTGAAAGTCATTGGCAATGATCTACAGCTGGCTCAGCACGTAGTCGGCGCTCGAAACCTTGAACTCGCCCGGGCCTTCGACGAAGAGTCCCGTGACCGTGCCGTCCTTCGCGATGACGGCGAAGCGCTGGCCACGGATACCCATGCCGAAGCCGCTCGCGTTCAGCTCGAGACCGAGCGCCTTGGCGTATTCCGCATTGCCATCGGCCAGCATCAGCACGCCGTCACCAACGTTCGAATGCTTGCCCCACGCGTTCATGACGAACACGTCGTTGACCGCCATGCAGGCGATCGTGTCGACGCCCCTGGCCTTGATCGCGCCGGCCTTCTCGACGAAACCCGGCAGGTGCTTGGCATCGCAGGTGGGCGTGAATGCGCCCGGCACGGAAAACAGCACCACCGTCTTGCCAGCAAGGAGCTGGTCCGTGGTCAGGTTCTGCGGGCCGTCCTTGGTCATCGTCTTGAACGTGCCGGCGGGCATCTTGTCGCCCACTTTGATCGTCATGGTCGGATCCTCCCCGGCATGGTGACCGGATGGTGAAAAAGGCAGCGCCGGATCTTAGCAGGACGGGCTGTCCGCCTGTTCCTGCGGATTCGCATTAGATTTCGTCAGCCTTGCGCGCTTCGCATCCTGCCGCCCACTGCGTAACATACCCGGCCTTGCCCCACCCGCGGCCTCAGAGGTTCCAGCATGTCCGGCTTGTCTTTGCGTGAGCAGTTGCTGCAGGCCGGCCTGGTCAGTGAAAAGCAGGTCAAGCAGGCCGAGCAGAGCCAGAAGCGCCAGAACTTCACCGACCGCAAGCAGGTCGGCAAGAAGGACCGCAACTTCCGCGAGGAACAGCGCCAGGCCGAGCTGCAGAAGCAGGCGGCTGCCAAGGCCGCGAAGGACGTCGAGCTCAACCGCAAGCGCGAAGAGAAGGCGGCGGCGAAGGCGCGCTGGGCGGAAATCCGCCAGCTCGTCGAGCAGAACAGGATCGCGAAGCCCGAGAGCGACGATTACTTCAACTTCGTGATCAACGGCAAGGTGGGCCGCATCCCGGTGGATGCGTCGCTGCGTGAGCGCATCGTCCGCGGCGAAATCGCCATCGTCCGCTGCGATGGACACTACGAACTGGTGCCGGCGGAAACGGGCGAGCGCGTCAGGGAACGCGAGCCGCGAGCCGTGGTTAACACGTCGGACAAGGTGGAGTCGACGCCAGTCGACGAAGCATACAAGGACTTCGTCGTTCCCGACGACCTGGTCTGGTAAGTAGGCCGGGGGACGCAAGCGTCCCCTGCGTCAATCAGGCGGCTGCCGAACCCTGCGCAAACCGCGGCGCGGAACGCAGCCGTTCGTCCAGCGAAACCAGCAGCCCTTCGGTCGTTGCCCAGTCCACGCATGCGTCCGTCACCGAGACTCCGTACTGCATCTGGCTGCGGTCGCTGCTGAGCGGCTGGCTGCCCCAGTGCAGGTTGCTCTCGAGCATGAATCCCACCAGCGAGCGATTGCCTTCGAGGATCTGGTTGGCCAGGTTCTCGGCGACGAGCGGCTGCAGGCCGGGATCCTTGCTGGAATTGCCGTGGCTGCAATCGACGACGATGTTGGCCGGCAAGCCGGCCTTGTCGAGCTCGCGCTCGGCCAGCGCCAGGCTCACCGAATCGTAGTTGGTCCGCGAGCCGCCGCCGCGCAACACGATGTGGCCGTAGGTGTTGCCGCGCGTGCGGAACACCGCCGACTGGCCCTGCTGCGTGATGCCCAGGAAATGGTGCGGGTGGCGCACCGACTGCAGCGCATTGATCGCCACCGTCAACGAGCCGTCCGTGCCGTTCTTGAATCCCACGGGCGTCGACAGTCCGCTCGCCATCTCGCGATGGGTCTGCGATTCCGTCGTGCGCGCACCGATCGCCGTCCACGTGATCAGCTCGGACAGGTACTGCGGCATGATCGGGTCCAGCGCTTCCGTCGCCGCCGGCATGCCCAGGTCGGCAAGGTGCAGCAGCAGCTCGCGCGCGACGCGGATGCCCTTCTCGATGTGGAAGGAGTCGTCCATGTCCGGATCGTTGATGAGGCCCTTCCAGCCCACCGTCGTTCGCGGTTTCTCGAAATAGACGCGCATGATGAGCAGCATCGTCTTATCGATTTTCACAGCCAGCTCGCTCAGGCGCTGCGCATACTCACGCGCGGCAACCGGATCGTGGATCGAGCACGGGCCGACGACGACGAACAGGCGCGGATCGTCACGGTCGAGGATCCTGCGCACGACCTGGCGGCTCCGATACACGAAGTCCTCGGCCGCCTGCGTCAGGGGCAGATCGCGCTTGATCGCCTCCGGCGTGGGGAGCAGCTCGCTCGAGACGACGTTGATGTTCTGGAGTCTTTCCTGCATGGACGCGCGCTCGGTGAGGCCGACATGGCCCGAAACCCGTGCATTCTACGCGCTCCGGTCATGGAAAGACCCAGGCCGGCACGTGTCGCCAGCCCTGCAGCAGCTCCACGTCGAGCGGCTTCCAGTCCGGCTCGAACGAGGCCACCAGCGACCAGAACCGCCTTGAGTGGTTCATGTGCCGGCGATGACAGAGTTCGTGGATCATCAGGTAGCGCACGACCTCGGGGCGCTGGAACAACAGGCAGACATTGAGGCTGATGGTGCCCCGCGCGGAGCAGCTGCCCCACCGCGTGCGCTGGCGACGCACCGTCATGCGCGAGTAGTCGATGCCGAGCTCGGCCGCCAGCGGTCGCAGGCGGTGCGAAAGTTCGTGACTCGCAAGACGCGTAATCCACGGCACCAGCGCCTGGCTGGCATGACGATCGGTAACCGCAGGCGCATGCACACGCAGCGTCGAATCTCCCACCTGCTCCGCACGCACGCGCCGACCCGGCACGTATTCGACGGACCAGAGCCGGTCGAGCAGCCGAATCTCCACCGACTCTGGCTGGCGGTCCGCCGCTTTGGGTGCGAGTTGCAGCAGCTCCTTCGAACGCCTCTCGGCCCATTCGCGATGCCGGGCGACGAAGCGTTCGACCGCGGGCAACCCCGCACCCTGCGGCACCACGACTTCGACGCGGCCGCCCGGAAACACACGCATGGACATGCGACGTGCACGCCGGCTGATGCGCACGTTCCATGCGACGCCGACCTCACGGTCGGTCCACAGCGTCATTTGCAGCGGGTGCGCCTCTGGTGAATTCCCGGCTGCGCCGCGGCCCAGGCTACGCATCGGCTACAGCTCCCTCAGGCCGGTCGTCACCGGCATGCGCGCGGCCCGGATCCCCGGCAGCAGGCCGCCAATGATGCCGAGTATGAGCGAGTACCAGAGGCCGGTCACCAGCAGGCGCGGGGTCACGGTGAAGGCGAACGTGAGCTGGCTGAAGCTGCCGAAATTCAGCGTCGTCGCCTGGTAACCGTTCAGGCCGAAGTACACGAGCAATCCGCCAACGATGCCACCCAGCAACCCGAGTGCAGCCGACTCCAGCAGCACGGACGTGACGACCGGCGTCGCGCCGAAGCCGAGCGCGCGCAGCGTTGCGATCTCGCGTGTCCGTGACGAAACCGCTGAATACATCGTATTGAGCGCGGCGAAGACGGCGCCCACGCCCATCAGTATGGCAATCGTCGTGCCGACGTACTTGATCAGGGCGAGCAGTATCCGTGACTGGTCGGAATAGAACGCCTTTTCGCTGCGCACCGAGACACTCAACCTGGGGTCCTGCTCGAGGGCCGAGCGAACTGTCTGCAGCGCCGCGGCCGACGTGAGCCTGGCGCGTACGCTCTGCACGGTATTGCCGCGCCGATAGATCCCGCGCAGCACGACGGCGTCGGTCCAGACCTCGGATTCGGAGACACTGCCACCCGCCTCGAAGACTCCGACGACGCGCCAGGTCTGCGAACCCCATTTCACTTCGCGCCCGAGGTCGATGTTTTCGAATTGCGAGAAGGCGCCGCGACCGACGATGACCTCGTTCTGCCCGCGCTGGAACATGCGGCCGGCGACGAGACGGAATCCGTCGCGCAGTTCCGGGCCACGCTCACCGACGCCACGCAGCGGCACGTTGGCGCCGGTCCCCGTGCTGCGCATCGGCAGGTCCACGATCGAATACAGCTCGCCCGAAGCGATCGGACCCCGCGCGTCACGCGCGATCCCGGGCGCGATGACGATCGCGTTGTATTCCTCGCGCGAGATGGAACTCGAGAGTTCGTCCGGCGAGCCACCGCGCAGGATCATCGCCACGTCCTCGCGACCCGAGAGGTCGAGCGCAGCGCGAAAGCCCTCGCCCATCGACAGCAACGAGACCAGCACCGCCACCACGCCGCCAATGCCGATGACGGCGACCAGCGAGGTGCCGATCCGCGACGGCAGGTTCCGCAGGTTCATCGCGGTGACGGTGACCAGCTGGTTGAAGGCGGAGCGCAGGCTCATGGCGGCATCAGTCCCTGCGCAGCGCTTCGACGATGCGCAAGCGCATCGCCTGCCAGGCGGGCACCGCGCCCGCGACGACGCCCAGCGCCAGCATGTACAGCACCGACTTGACGAACGCCTCGGGCGGGACACGGAAGCCCGGCAGGTACTGACCGAGGGTTGGCCCGAACTGCACGCCGATCCACCACGCGAAGAACATGCCGAGCAGGCCGCCGAGCGTAGTCACCAGCACGGACTCCGCGAGCACCATGCCCAGCACGCCGCCGTTGCTGAAGCCGAGCGTCTTCAGCACGCCCAGTTCGTTGGTGCGTTCGCGCACGGATTGCGCCATGGTGTTGGCCGTCACCAGCAGCATCGTGAAGAACACGGCAGCCACTATCGCCGACAGGATGGCCCCGATGTTGCCCACCTGGTTGACGAACGACTGCGCCATCGCGCGTTCCGACGACGTCTTGGTCTCCGCCGGCGAGTTCGCAAACATCAGGTCGATCTGCTTGCCGATCGCCTGCGCGCGGTTCACGTCGCTGATCTTGATGACGTACCAGCCGATGAGGCCCTTGGCCTGCTGCTTCGCTTCCTCGAAGTAGTCCTGGTGCAGCACGATCTGCCGCGTATCGCCGCCTTCGGGCAGGTCGTAGATGGCTCGCACCGTAATGTCCCAGGTGTCGGAGCCGTCCATACGGCGCCAGATGGCGGACTTCAGCGGCACCTGGTCACCCACCTTCCAACCGTAGAGGTCGGCAATGGCGCGTCCGACGAGCGCGCCGGTGCGATCGGCGAACCAGTCCTGTTTCTGCGCTTCGGTGAGCTTGATCTCCGGATAGATGCGGAGGTAGGCCTCGGGGTCGCTGGGAAACGTGGGGAACTGGTTGCGCTCGTCGCGGAACCACGCGCCGAACCAGGTCTGCGGCGATACCGCGACGACGCCGTCCACGGCCTTGATGCGGCTCTCGTAGCTCGCCGGCAGCAACTGGGTAAACGACACCTTGTGCATCGTCAGCAGGCGATCGGCGCCTGCGACATCGACGCCCGACTTCAACGCGAACTGCATGGATGCCGCGAGGCCGTACAACAGGAACGCGATCAGGATCGAGGCGACCGTGAAAAACGTGCGCAACCGCTTGCGGCGCAGGCTCGAGGCCAGCAACGGCAGGTACTTGCCGATCATCCCGGCCCTTCGCTCAGCATGCCCTTGTCGAGGTGGATGACCCGATGCGCGCGTTCGGCAGCGTGAGGATCGTGGGTGACCATGATGATGGTCTTGCCGTACTCGTCGTTGAGCGCTTCGAGCAGGGTCAGGATTTCGTCGCCCGACTTGCGGTCGAGGTCGCCGGTGGGTTCGTCGCACAGCAGCAGCGTCGGATCGGTGACGATGGCGCGAGCGATGCCGACGCGCTGCTCCTGGCCGCCTGAAAGTTCGCGCGGACGGTGCTTGGCGCGATGCTCGAGGCCGACGAGCTTCAACGCCGCAGCGACGCGCTTCATGCGGCTCTCGCGATCGAGGCTGGTGAGCAGCAACGGCAATTCGACGTTGCGTTCGGCGCTGAGCACCGGCAACAGGTTGTACATCTGGAAAATGAAGCCAACGTGATCGGCGCGCCAGCGGCCGAGCGAACCTTCCGAAAGTTCATCGACCCGCAAGCCATCGACTTCGAGCGTGCCAGAGGTCGGATGATCGAGGCCGCCGATGAGATTGAGCAGCGTCGACTTGCCCGAGCCCGATGGCCCCATCAGCGCGACGAAGTCTCCTTGCCGGATGTCGAGTGACAGTCCGTCGAGGACGCGCACGGTCTCGGAGCCGCGGCGGTAGTCCTTCACCAGGTCGCGGATGCGGACGATCGACGTTCCCGCCGCGGCCGCGGCCGGCGTTGCGTTCATGACGCTGCCTTCAGCTCCACGGCCCGGCCGTCGCGCAGGCGCCTGGGCGGGTCGACCACGATGGACTCGCCACCCGCAAGACCTGCGGTGACCGGCACCTGGTCGTCTTTCGTGGAACCCACCTTGACTGCGCGCTTCTCGACCTTGCCGTCGCGCACGACCCAGACGAAGCTCGCGTCGCCCTCGCGGATTACGGCGTTTTCCGGCACGAGCAGCCCGCCCTTCGTCGCCGCGGACGAACCGCTCTCGAAGAAACTGACCTTGATGCCCATGTCCGGCAGGATGCGCGGATCGAGCTGATCGATACCGATGCGCACACGCACGGTGGCCTTCTGGCGGTCGGCCGTCGGGACGATGCTGATGACGTGTGCGGGAATCTTCAGGTCCGGATACGCATCGAGCACGCACTCGACCTTCTGGCCGGCACTGACGCGATTGATGTACGACTCGTTGACGTCGACTTCGACTTCGCGCGAGTCCATGTCGACGATCGTCGCCACGCCCGTGCGGGTGAAGCCGCCGCCGGCCGACATCGGCGACACCATCTCGCCCGGCTGCGCGTCCTTCGAAATCACGACGCCCTTGAATGGCGCACGGATCTCCAGGTCGGCGAGTTCCTGCTTGCCCAGGCCGACCTGCGCCATGGCGACGTCGACTTCGGCGCGCGCGGCCGCGAGGCGAGCGCTGAGCGCAGCCACTTCGGCTGCGGAGCTGTCGAGCACGCTCTGCGATACCAGCTTGCGTTCGACCAGCGAGCGATTGCGATCGAGCGTCTTGCGCGCATCGGCGAGCCGCACCTCGATCTCGCGCAGGTTGCGACGAGCGGCCTCCGCGCTGCTGGCAGACACGTTGAGTTCGGCGTCGACCGTGGTCCGTTCGAGGCGCGCAAGCACCTGGCCCGCCTCCACTTCGGCGCCCTCTTCGAAGAGAACTTCGGCGACCCGACCGGTGACTTTCGAGCTGACCGTCGCCAACCGCCGCGCGACGACGTAACCGGAAGCGTTGAGGACCGCACCGCTGGCCGCCGTCGGCGATTCGACCGTGACCGTCTGCACCGGCACGGCGCCGTTGAACGCACGCCAGGCCAGCACGGCCGCGACTACCGCTACCGCGGCGAGCACGTACCAGAGCTTGCGGCGCGAACCACCGCGCTGCTGGTACTTTCCTGCGTCGGGATCGCGATCGAGGCGCAGGCTTTCAAGCGCTGCCTTGTCCAGTGCCATGCGTACTCGCTAGTCTGGGGAAGCGCCGCAATCTAACACAGCCCACATTGCATGACCCCGCCCCCCGCACTCGTAGACATCGGCCTCAATCTCGCCCACGACAGCTTCGACCACGACCGCTCCGACGTCGTGGCGGCGGCCGTGGCGTCCGGCGTAGGCCACATGGTGATCACGGGCAGCTCGCTCGACAGCACGCAGCAGGCCATCGACCTGGTGCGGACGAATCCGGCGGTGTTTCGAGCCACGGCGGGCGTCCATCCTCACCATGCCAGCGAACTCCGTGCCGACGACCTGCCCCGCCTCCGCGAACTGCTCGCGGCACCGGAGGTCGGCGCGGCCGGCGAATGCGGGCTCGACTATTTCCGCAATTTCTCCTCGCACGGAGACCAGGAACGCGCCTTCCACTGGCAGCTGGAGCTGGCCGTGGACAGCGGCAAACCGGTTTTCCTGCACCAGCGCGATGGTCATGACGCTTTTGTCGCCATCCTCAAGGACTACCTGCCGCGGCTGGCGGGTGGCGTCGCCCACTGTTTCACTGGCGACGGACGCGAGCTGCATGACTACCTGGAGCTGGGTCTTTCGATCGGGATCACCGGTTGGATCTGCGATGAACGCCGGGGCCAGCACCTGCGCGAACTGGTGCGCCAGATCCCGCTCGACCGGCTGCTGGTAGAGACGGACGCGCCGTACCTGCTGCCACGCGACCTGCGCCCCAAACCCGCTCACCGCCGCAACGAACCCAAGTACCTGCCGCACGTGGTCAAGGTCATCGCCGCCTGCCGGGGTGAGGACTTTCCGACCGTTGCCGCAGCGACGACCCGCAATGCGCTAAAGTTCTTCTCCTTCCCGGACGCTTCTGCGTCTTAAAGTAATCACTAATCACTACTCACTAATCGCTTGTTTAAAATGGATATTTCCAAAGCCAAAGGCTACATCGACGCGGCCTGGTCGGACTCGATCCTGCCGCAGTTGGTCGACTACGTCCGCATACCGAACAAGTCCCCGCTTTTCGACCCGGACTGGGAAGCGCACGGGCACATGGAAGCCGCCGTCCAGTTGATGGTGCGCTGGACCCAGGCACAGGCGCCCGCCGGCTCCAAGGTGGAGGTGCTTAGACTCAAGGGGCGCACGCCGGTGCTCATGGTCGACGTCCCGGGCGATGTGGACGACTGCGTGCTGATGTACGGGCACCTGGACAAGCAGCCGGAATTCACCGGCTGGTCGGACGGCCTCGAACCCTGGACCCCCGTGATCCGCGACGGCAAGCTCTATGGCCGCGGCGGCGCCGACGACGGGTATGCCCTGTTCTCGTCCATTGCCGCGATCCGCGCGCTGCGTGAGCAGAAGATTCCCCATGCGCGTTGCGTCGTGCTGATCGAAGCAAGCGAAGAAAGCGGCAGCCCCGACCTGCCAGCCCACATCGACGCATTGGGTGCCCGCCTCGGCACGCCGAGCCTGGTCGTCTGCCTCGACGCCGAGTGCGGCAACTACGACCAGCTCTGGTGCACGACCTCGCTGCGCGGCAACCTGATCGGCACGCTGCGGGCCGACGTGCTCACCGAAGGGGTGCACTCCGGCATGGCGAGCGGCATCGTGCCGTCGAGCATGCGCGTGCTGCGCGAACTGCTCGCGCGCGTCGAGGACATGCACTCCGGCGCCATCCTCGTCGATGAACTCAATACGCCGATCCCTGCCGACCGTCGCACGCAGGCCGAAGCCGCCGCGCAGGTGCTTGGTCCGATCGTCGCTGGGCGTATCCCGTTCGTCCACGGCATGCAGCCGATGTCGAACGATCCGCTGGAACTGCTGCTCAACAGCACGTGGCGGCCGACGTTGAGCGTGACGGGAGCCGAGGGCATCCCGCCCTTCCGCAGCGCCGGCAACGTCCTGCGACCCTACACGAGCCTCAAGCTCTCATTCCGTCTCACGCCGACGATGGACCCGAAGGTTGCCTCGGCTGCGCTCAAGCGCACGCTCGAGCAGGACCCGCCATACGGCGCCCGGGTCAGCTTCAACGTGGAGTCCGCCATGGCCGGCTGGAATGCGCCTTCGTTTGCGCCATGGCTCAAGGAATCGATGCAACGCGCGTCACGCGCATTCTTCGGCAAGGACTCGATGTACATGGGCACGGGCGGCAGCATCCCGTTCATGGGCATGCTCGGCGAGAAGTTCCCGGGCACGCAGTTCCTGATCACGGGCGTGCTCGGCCCGAACTCGAACGCGCACGGTCCGAACGAGTTCCTGCACCTCGACACGGCCAGGAAATTGACCGGCTGCGTCTCGCAGGTGCTGGCGGATCACGCGGCCGCGATCCAGCCTCGCAGTTCACGGATGTCGAGCAGCTGATTCGCCTCGGCGGAGAGCAAGTCCAGTCGCTTCGACGCCTCGGTGAGTCTGGCAGCACGGACCGGATCGCCCGCTGGTCGAGACAGGGCGTCGACGTAGAGCGCGTACGCCAGGTCCCGGTTGAACGACAACCCCGTCGCACCGCCCTTCAGCTCGGCCCGATAGCGCGCGATTTCGGTCTCCGTAATCTGCCGAGCCTCATCCGTCCGGCCCTGCAGCGAGATGGCGTGCGCGAGCGTGACCTGCGCCCGCGATTTTTCATCCTGCGGATCGAGTTCGGAATACGGATTCGGTGGCAGGCTGCCGCGCTCACGCGCCGCGGCCTCCGCCTCCCCGTAGCGGCCGGTGCGCAGTGCGGCCAGCGAGGCTGTAATCAGCGTGTTGCGCAGCACGTTGTTACGGAAAGCGGTGACGTCACGGATGTTGCCGCCTGATTGAGCCTCCGACACGTCGAGCTTGCGCAATTGACCGGCCGTCTGCATCGCCAGGTCGAAGGCGCCTTGATTGTTGCCCTGGGCGAGGTTGAGGCGGGATTGCATGCTGGAAACCACCAGGTCAAACAGCGCGCGTCGCTGGCTGCCCACTGCCTCATCGGACGCCGTGGTCTTCAATGCGGCCACGGTGCTCTTGAACGTACTCTCGGCCGCCGGAAAATCGCCCATCCGGGACTCGAGCAGCGCCAGTCCACCCCAGTTATTCCAGAGCAACGGCGACAGACTCGCCGGTTTGCGCGGGTCCTGGTCAAGCGCCACTGTCGCTCGAAAGGCATCGTGCGCGGCGGCAATTTGACCCTGCTCCAGCAGGATCGATGCAACCTGGTCCCTGCCGCGAACCCAGTAGACCCAGGAATTGAGATCGGAAGGGTTGAAGCGCACGTAGTTCTCGCCCGCCAAGGCGGACCTTGCGGCGTAGTCGGTCGCGGCCACGTAGTCGTGCCTGCGGATCGCCAGTCGTCCGAGAAAATCCGCTGCCAGCGCCCGGTTCGCCATCGAACGCAGGTCCCCTGGCCGCTGGGCCAGCACCTTCTCTGCGATCGCGTAGACCTCGTTTTCGAGTTTCTCGGCCTCGGCCACCTTGCCCAGCAACAACGAATGACGGGCCTGCGAGTCGCTGGTGTCCGCATAGATGGACGCGGCGCGCAAATCCGTGAAGTCGCGGGCGCCGACATCGAGCAGGATCGCGCGCGCTTCCTCGCAGGTTGCAATGCGCTTGTCCAATGCCTGGGTGTGGCTCAGGTAATTGAGCGTGTCCGCATAGAGCATCTTCGTCTCTGCGGACGTGCCTGCGGCTTTCACCCAGGGACGTAACAGGTCGGACGCGTCCTGCAGATCCTCCGCCTTGGAGCCGGGCGCGCCAGTCACGCCCCAGCTCGAAAATCGCGTGAACTTGGACAGTGCCAGCCCGACCGCGACCTGCTCGCTCTTGTCACCACCGGCTCGCAGCTTGTCGAAGATGGCCCACGCCTCGTCGAGCTTCGGGTTGCCAGCCTCGAAATCGCCGCGCGCAAGCAGCGCGCCGCCTTCGCGGATCAGTGCCATGCCGCGATAGACCTGGGTCTGCGGCGTCAGCAATTCCTGCGGCAGCCCGTCGTAGTAGCTCACCGCCATGTGCGCGAGCTTGCCCATGGTCTCGAGCCGCCCGGTGGGTTCGAGTTCGGCGTAAAAATCCTCGATCAGGAAACCGACCAGTTTCTCGGCGTCGGCGCGCGCCTGTTGCGCCTGGCGGTCCGCCGCCCTGGCGCGGTTCCAGTTGATCCAGCCGAAGACCGCACTGACGAGTGCGACGAGCATCAAGCCCGCGGCGATCATGGCGAAGCGACGTGTCTTGTGCAGCGTCCGCCGGGTCTCGGCCGCCCGCTCATGCTGCGCGGCCAGTTGCCGTTCGGCCTCGTCCCGCGCCTCGCGCTCGTGCCGCAGATTGCGGCTCGAACGCACCACGCCGCACAGGACGTCGTGCGTCAGCTCGACACGACGCATGTCGAGGCGTTCCTCGATGCGCAGCAGTCGACGATCCACGAGCTTCGCCAACGCATCGGGTTCGGCGCCCGCGGCGGCCAGCGCCTTTGCCACGCGCTCCTCGGCCAGGCTCTCGCGGTAGCCCGATTCGGTGAGCAGCTCGTCCTCGATGACGCGCCGGACACCGGCCGGCTGGTCAACCAGGGCGCGCTCGTAAAACTCCGACAGGATGGTGTCGCGGGAGCC
>Ga0315287_10001606_pt1 | contig 21010 bp, 18 predicted proteins | sample YL17G11_0_MG_FD_205037 | JGI IMG/M metagenome (GOLD analysis project Ga0315287, IMG submission 205037) | Sediment microbial communities from Yellowstone Lake, YNP, Wyoming, USA - YL17G11_0 | ecosystem: Environmental > Aquatic > Freshwater > Lake > Sediment | place: USA: Wyoming | collected...
GTCAAGACCGGGCCGGTGCAGCCGACGTACGAGGACTACAAGCTGCCGCCGCTGGAGCTGCTCAGTGAGCCGGAATATGGTTTTACGTCGGTGCAGGAGAAGGTCGTCAAGGCCAAGGCCAGCGCGCTGGAGAAGCTGTTGAGCGAGTTCAACGTCAATGCGCGTGTGGTGGCGGCGGATACGGGGCCGGTGGTGACGATGTTCGAATTAGAGCTTGCGGCGGGTGTGAAGGTCAGCCAGATCAGCTCGCTTTCAAACGATATGGCCAGGGCGCTGGGTGTGGGTGCGGTTCGCGTTGTGGCGCCGATGCCCGGCAAACATACGATTGGGATTGAGGTGCCGAACAGTGAGAAGGAGAGAGTTCGCATCAAAAGTATGATGGAGCTGGGCGGCGATGCGCCACAGAAGATGCATATACCGCTTTACTTGGGCAAGGATTCATCGGGCGAGGCGCTTGTTTCGGACCTGACGTCGATGCCGCACTTGCTCATTGCGGGCACGACCGGTTCGGGCAAGAGCGTGTGTATAAACAGCATAATCACAAGCATATTGCTTACGCGGCGTCCGGACGAGGTGAAGATGATTCTGATTGACCCCAAGATGGTCGAGATGACGGCGTTCAACACTATTCCTCATTTGATGTGCCCGATAGTGACCGAGACGCAAATGGCGACTCAGATACTCGAATGGGCGACGGTCAAGATGGACGAGCGGTATTCGCTTCTGGCCGAGGCGAAAGTCAAAAACGTGGCCGAGTATAATACGCTGGGCGCCGAGGAGATTATCAGGCGGTTCGAGCCGAGCAGTGAGGATGAGGAGAGCAAGATTCCTAAGAGGCTGCCGTATATCGTGATAGTGATTGACGAGCTTGCGGACTTGATGATGACGGCGGCGAAGGAGATAGAAGCTTATATTGTTCGTCTCGCCCAGAAGAGCCGGGCCGTTGGGATTCATATTGTTCTGGCGACGCAGAGGCCCCAGGCGACCGTTGTGACGGGGCTGATAAAATCAAATATGCCGACAAGGATCGGTTTTCGCGTTGCGGCGCGGATGGACAGCCGAATTATTCTGGACCAGAACGGAGCCGAGACGCTGCTTGGCGAGGGAGACATGCTGTTTCTAAAGCCGGGGACAAGCGATTTGGTGCGCGCCCAGGGGACGTTTATCGACGAGCCGGAGATAAAGCGGATAGTCAAGCATCTGAAGGATATTGCCGAGCCGCAATTCCATCCGGAGCTTACACAGCTCAAGAAGGTCGATACATCGGAGATGGGAATGGATGAGCTGTTTGACGAGGCGGTTAGGATTGTGCTTGAGACACGCAGGGGCAGCGTGTCACTGCTCCAGCGAAGGCTTAATATCGGGTATGCCCGGGCGTCTCGGATAATCGAGATGATGGCCGGCGCGGGGATACTCGGCGAGTATAAAGGCAGCCAGGCGCGGGAAGTCGTTGTAACGCTTGAGGAGTATGAGCGGATTCGTGAGCAGATGGAGGTAGAGCAGGCCGAAGAAGGGTCGGCAGAGGAATCGGGTTCAAGCGCGCCGGCTTATATAACCGAGGGCCAACGAGGATACATCTCAACCAGCGGCGAGGATGATTAAGGCCGACCACATCAGGCGGCAGCCGCAAGGCGATTGTCAGACATTCATCTTTTTTTATCCCTCCCGTACTCTGTCATGCGTGATTCGATGTGTTGCCATGCTGAGCCCCTGCTGCTTACTATATTGTTTGAGAGCCGGGATATGGTACACTGTCGGCTATGAACGGGGACCTCAAAGATAAGACGCTTGGTGAGATTGAGCAAATAGCCTCTGCGATGGGCCAGAAGAGATATGCAGCCGGCTACATTTTCAGTTTCGTCCACTCCAAAGGCTGTGAGGATGTTTCACAAATCAGCCCGCTGAGCAAGGCCTTTCGCAGCGAGCTGGCCGGGCAAGGCTATTTCATTTCCCGCCTTGATATTGTCAAGAAGCTGACGGACGCCGACGGGACGGTGAAGTACACCTTTGGGCTGGCGGGCGGCGGCCGGATCGAGAGCGTGCTTCTGTTTGATGGGAGAAGAAGGACGCTCTGCGTATCGACTCAGGCTGGTTGCGCGATGGACTGCGCATTCTGCGCCACCGCAAAGGTCAAACTGCAGCGTAACCTGACGGCGGGCGAAATTGTCGATCAGGTCTATACCGTTCAGAGAGACCGGCACCGGGTGAGTAACGTCGTCTATATGGGAATGGGCGAGCCGCTGCTGAACTACGAGGCGGTGCTCAAGTCGGTGCGGATACTGAACCACCCGGCCGGCGCGAACATCGGAATCAGGCATCTGACCATCAGCACGTGCGGCATAGCGCCGGCGATCAAGATGCTTGCGGACGAGGATTTGCATCCGCGCCTGGCAATATCGCTTAACGCGCCGACGGATAATTTGCGCACCAGGCTTATGCCAGTCAACAAGAGATATCCGATAGCCGACGTTCTCGCTGCGGTGAAAGAATATCAGCTTAAGGTGAAGGATCGCGTTACATTCGAATACGTTATGATAAAAGGCCTCAACGACGATGTGGCGCACGCCAGGCTGCTTGCAAAACTGCTGAGCAAATTCAAATGCAACGTGAACCTTATCGAGTACAACCCTCATCGGGGGTGCGAATTCACGGGCAGCAGCACAGAAAAGATGGAGCGTTTCGCTGAGATTCTGGAACAGTCCGGGATTGAGACGACGATACGTTTCAGGATGGGCCGAGGCATCAGTGCGGCCTGTGGGCAATTGGGGGCCGACTGGAGTGAAACTCAAACCAAAGGCGACGAGAAGGTATAGATTGTGAAGAGAGACTGTTCGGCCGTGCTTAGGGCAGGATGGTGGATGTCGGATGTCGAATGTCTCATTGCGTGGGGGGGGAAAATTGGGTTTGTTTGGCCCTTCGACTTCGCTCAGGGTCGAGCAGAGCTCGAGTTTTGGCTTGGAATTGGGTTTGATTGGGTTTGTTTTGAATGACGTTCGGTGTTCATTGTTCGTTGTTCGTTGGCATACGTCTTTGCTATTGCTGTACTTATGTTTATATTGCCCATTTTGACATTGGCTTTGTTTTGCATAATCGACTTATGCCCACGAAGGAACCACAGATTGCCCAGATTGCCACAGGTGAACACAGATTGTTGCTGGCCACGAGTTTTCACGAGTTTTGGCTACGTAGGGTTGGCCTTTGATTTGTCTGTCTGGCATCTTTTGTTTTCCGGGGTTTCACTGATACGATTCCATTATGTTAGTTTGATGAGTATTATACTATATGTGGGGTTTGATGTCAAGTGAATTTTAACCGCGGATTTCGCGGATTCTCACGGATTTGTATAAGCCACAGAGAACACCGAGGGTACAGAGAGAAGATTGGAAAAACTCGCAAAATTTACCGCAGAGATCGCGGAGACCGCCGAGGAACCTCGGTGTATTGAAATCCGCCTATGGCGGGGTTGTCTGGCGGGCGAATCTGCGGTATCGAAGTCTGTGGAAATCGAGAGAAGGGTTCTTGAGAAAAAGGGCCGGGTAGTAAATGAAAAGAAGCACAATGAATTCAGGGGGCAACGAATTCTCCGCCAGCAAGAAATGCACCGGACACCTTTAATTCTCCAGGTATCAATAATCCGGCTCCGTGACAATTCCCTCAGTTTCAACTTGGTCTCGTTGTTGAACGGGCCAATAGACGATATCCGCACATCGAGTTGCGGGTAATGGCATTCGAGGACCCAAGAACCGCGCTGTCTGTTCGATTGTTGTTGTTCCGCCGTTGTCTGAAAAATCCGCGCCAATGCTGTAGAGTTTGAAACCACCGGCCGTACGCTTGTACACTAAGGGACCGCTGCTGTAGGGATCCTTCGGAACAGCTTGCAGATAACCGGAAGAAACAAGGGCAGTAAGCGTTTCGGGGAATTCGCCAGTATCAATTTTATATCGTAAAGTCCCGAGGATAGCAATCAAAGCTTCTGTCTGAGCTCTTGTTTTGTGATAACTATGAAAAATGCTATTAGCGTCTATGCCTATGTCAAAAATTTCCAACGATATATACCGTTTATTGATGTTTTCTATTTCCCTGAAGTAATCGCGACCTTCATCTTTAATTTGCCACGGCGTTTTTGTTATCACTTGATTGAAAAGAGAAAAGGTTTGTTCAATTTGCTTAGCTGCCTGCTTCTTGGTCGGGCCGGTAAAGCAACTCAGCTTAATGTTACGTTCATAAATTTTACCTTCACCGACAAGAGGTATTACGATGTCAAAGCCCATCCGCCACCATAATCGCCCGGCTCCCCTGCCGTTATCGACGAATGTCCGCTGTAACATATCATAGTCAAGAAGTCTCTCAGCCTGAGAACCTGGAACATAAGTATCTGTATCAAGTTCCTGCTGCAAGTCATCCTGAAAGAATTTTGAGGCTCTGTTATCGACCTGCACACTATCCAGGATGACAAGTGCAGCGCTGACGGCCGTCTGTTTTATACGAAGTCCGACATGCTGCTCCGACGGAAGCACATTTGGACGACATTTATGTTTGCCGGCACGGTAGCAATCAAGTATGTTTTCAAATGCAGCATGAAACCGGCCTTCAAGGGCGGCAAGCTTCGCCTCCCAAATAAGTGCATTAGTCAACTCTCGATACACAGCCAACTCAGGGACCATCATCTGCGCGACAATGTTGTCCTTGGCGGCCTTTCTCTCTAACCAATAGTAGGGTTTGTTCAAAGCCTCTCTGAAGTGTTCAAAGGCTTGAGAATTTGAAGTCAGCCACTGCGTAAGTACGGCCCGTTCAGCATCGTTGAAATCTGTAGGCCAGGTCATCTGTGGCCATCGCAGTTCACCTGGCATATCCACAAATCTATCAAAGGCTGCTTGATAATAGGGCGCGGCGTTGTCGTTCGGGTCATAATCTTGCGGACGGGACATCCGGTTGTATTCAGCCACATAGTTGACGGTAATCTTCGGTTTTGCTGTCACAGACAGCGTGATTTTGACAATCAATATCGCCAACAGAAGCCCGAGAATAGATAGTAGCAGCTTTTTATTTGTTGGTCTCATTTTTTACTATTCCTTACGGGTGCGATTCGATGTGGTTCACATTGATAGACCCAAGACCGCGTATGAATGAGCTGCTCCTCAAAACTATGGCGGCCAAAAGAAATGCTTTATGATTCGTCATAGCTTCTCCTTTGCCCTAAAAATGACTTGTCAATGGTCTTGTTCGCCTTTGGATAAACAGTCTAACCCGCCTGCACAAAGGATGTCAAGCGATTTTCCGGTCTTTTTCGGCGGTTCGGCGGTCAAAAAGTTTGATTTAGCTCTTGCTTTGGCCGGCGTGATTCTGTTTATACTGCTCCCGATTGAAAAAGACCATTTTTTCATTCAGAAAGCACTTTTATCCGATAAACAGTAGATATGAAGGAGTGTACGTTGTCAGAAGAGGAAATTGCTGAACTGGAAAAATTTCACCGTTCCTTGTAAGGTGTCCGGGGGCTTGAGGTTGCGACCCGCCGTCGCGTGAATACCCCGGCGCCCCTGAGGGACAGGCTTGCGCTTCGGGCTTGTTGTCCCGGATGTGAATACCCCGGCGCTTGCGCTTCGGGCTTGTTGTCTCGGATGTCACCACAATCCTGTCGGGCACTCAGGTTGTTCGGCCTGGGGGGAGTTGTTGAAATTTTGGTTGGATTTGGGTATTATCCGGTTTGAAGTCTGCCGGGCGGTTCGTAGGTGGACATTGTCGGCCGGAGTCGGTATGAAGAAAACGAGCAAGATTATTACTGTGGGGTTGTGTCCGAGCTGGGATACGGTGTGCCGGTTCGATGGTATTGAGTGGGGCGAGCATAAGCTGGTCAGTTCATCGAACTGCCGGCCCGCGGGCAAGGCGCTGAACATTTCGCGTGCGCTGGCGTGGATGGGAGAAAAGAGCACAGCGGCTGGGCTGTGGGGGCGAGATGATTACGAGCAGATGCGAAAAGCGATGCGCGAGCTGCTGGGGCTGGTGAAAGTCAAAATGACGGCGGTCGAAGGCGCGACGCGGCGCAATGTCACCGTGGTCGATACGGTTCATGACAGGGAGATGCACCTGCGGTTCCCTTGCGGGCTGGTTTCAAGAAAAGCGTTGAGACAACTGCGTGAGGATTTGAAGACCATCGTTAAGAGAGACAGTGTTTGCGTTTTTGCCGGCTTGATGCCGGGCAGCGAGTTTCGGGATGAGCTTGTACGGATTGTGGAAGATTGCAGCGAGTGTGGAGCGAGGATTGTGGTGGATACTTACGGCGAGGCCTTGCGGCGGATTGTAGATACGGGGCGGGCGTGGATAATCAAACCGAACGTCGCGGAGCTGCGAGAGCTATCAGGCGAAGCGGTTGCAGACAGGCCAGCGAGTCTGGCCAAGGCAGCTCGACGGCTGCTGGATAAGGTTGGGATTGTCCTTGTCAGTCGCGGCAGGAAGGGGGCGGTGGCGGTTACGAGGCAAGGCGCATGGCAGGGCCGATGTGTTGGCCGCGGGAGGGTGCTATCGACAGTCGGCTGCGGGGATTACCTGTTGGGGGGATTCCTCAAGGGCTTGAAAGACACATCTGATGTTGGGTTGGCGCTTAAGGTCGCGCTGAAGGTTGCTACCGCGAAAGCGTGGGGGTGGACGGAAGAAAAAACCTGGGGGCAGGCCCAACAGCGGATAGAAATTGAGGGCGGGTGGGTATGAAATTGGAATGGATCAGCGGGTGATTTCGCGGATTTTGGCAGTGCTATGGGGGTAATTATAGGGCTGGCCCGATTTTCTTTGGAAAAAATGTTGATTATCCGGAGCAGATCGTGTAATGTACCGCGATTGTAATTGCCCTGTCGCAAGGGGTAGTGCTTGGTCTGCCGAAGGCGGGCCGTTGGGGTCAACAGTATCACGGCGTGGTTGACTCAAGCCTCCGACAGGGTCAATTCGGGCCGGGCAAGACGGTCTCCGTGACAGTCGATTTACTATTGATTATTTATTATTTACTATTGGTCATTGAGTTCGAGTTGGGGCTTGCTTTTCAATAGTAAATATGAAATAGGAAATAGTCAATTGTGTTACCCGGTGGTGTAATTGGCAACACAGGAGGTTTTGGTCCTCCTATTCCAGGTTCGAGTCCTGGCCGGGTAGATAAGAAAAGCAAATTTCAAAAATCAAATATCAAATAGAAGTCGAAGAGCAGAAATGGCAGATAGAGCAGCGGTAATACTGGCAGCAGGCATCAGCAGTCGAATGAATACGATGATGCCGAAGGTGCTGCATGAAGTTTGCGGGCGGCCTATGCTGGCGTATGTGCTCGACGCTTGCCGCCAAGTCGGTGTGAGGAAGACATACGTCGTTATCGGGTTTTCGGCTGAACAGGTCAAGGAGCGGTTCGGCGGGTCCGCGGATATCGAGTGGGTAATACAGGAAAAGCAACTGGGCACGGCGCATGCGGTGCTGTGCTGCAAGGAGCATCTCAAGGATTTCAGGGGCGAGACTCTCGTGCTTTGCGGCGACGGGCCTTTGATTCGCCCGCTGACATTGACGACTCTGATAGAGAAACACGAAGCGGAGCAGTCGGCGGCGACGCTGGCGACCGCGGTGCTTGACGACCCGACCGGATACGGGCGGATAGTGCGCGACGCTTACGGCAATATGCAGGGCATCGTCGAGCACAGTGACTGCACGAAGGAGCTGCTGGCGATTAAGGAAGTGAATCCGAGCTACTACCTGTTCAATAATCAGGTTCTTTTCGAGGCGCTGGAGAGGGTGAAGCCCGACAATGTGAAACAGGAATACTACCTGACGGATGTGCTGTCGGGTATCATCAGGACGGGTCATAAGGTTGTGGCGGTGACTGCAGTTCGGTCTGAGGAGGCGATGGGCGTCAACAGCCGCAGGCAGCTCAGCGAAGCCAGCAAGATTATGCAGCGACGGATTCAGCAGGAGCTGATGGAAAACGGCGTTACGATAGTCGATCCGGACAATACGTGGATTGATGCACGGGCGAAAATCGGACAAGATACGGTGGTAGAGCCGTTCACATATATTCACGGTGTGGTGGAGATCGGTCTGAATTGTCGAATCGGACCTTTTGCTTACCTGCGGGACGGGAGCGTCCTGAAGAACGACGTTGTTCTCGGCGTCTATACGGAGATTAAGAATTCGACCCTCGCCGACGGGGTGCGGGCACGGCACCACAGCTTTATCGGCGATGCGAGTGTGGGGCGGAACGTGAACGTAGGGGCAGGATCGATAACGGCCAATTACGACGGCCAAAAGGTGAGCCGGACGAACATAGGCAATGACTGTTACATAGGCTCAGGCGCGATACTGATAGCGCCGCTTATGATCAAGGACGGGTCGCATATAGCGGCCGGAACGGTGGTTTCACAGGAAAGCGTAAACGAATTGGGCGGAGAAGCCAAAAGTGATGTTTCTGAACGATAGTCTGAAGATATTCGCGGGCAGCAGTAATCCGAAATTGGCCTCTGCGGTCTGCAAGTACTTGGGGATTCCGTTGGGGGGCGTAAAGATAGAACGGTTCCCGGACGGCGAGAAAGCCATTAAGCTTGAGGACGATGTCCGCGGGAGAGACTGCTTTGTTCTGCAGTCAACGTGCAAGCCGGTTGACGAGCATCTTATGGAGCTGCTGATCTTTCTGGACTGCCTGCGAAGGGCCAGCGCCCAGCGCATCACGGCGGTGATTCCGTACTTCGGATACGCCCGGCAGGACAGAAAGGACGAAGGCCGTGTGCCGATCACTGCGAAGCTGGCTGCGAATATCATCACCGTCGCGGGCGCCAGCAGGGTATTGACGATAGACCTGCATGCGCAGCAGTTGCAGGGATTCTTCGACATACCGGTTGACCATCTGACGGGCGAGCTGGTGCTGGGCAGTTATTTCAGGAACAAGAAGATACACAAGCTGACGGTGGTTTCGCCGGACGTGGGCAATATCAAGCTGGCGGCGCGGTACTCAGGGCACCTCGGCGGGGATCTGGCGATAATACACAAGAAGCGAGTCAGCGGCAGCGAGGTGGAGGCGGCTGAGATAATCGGCGAGGTGGAGGGCAAAAACATACTGATGTGCGACGACATCATCGCCACCGCAGGGACGGTGTGCAGTGCGGCGGAATTGTTGAAGGAGCGTGGAGCCGGAAAGATATACATTGGCGCGACACACGGGGTATTCGCGGGGCAGGCGCTCGAGAGGCTCGCAAATACGCCCGTAGAGGAGGTGGTGGTCACCGATACGATACCGTTGACGGATGATGCAAAGAAGCTGCGCTGTATTAAGGTTTTGAGCGTGGCGGCGATGCTGGGTGAGGCAATAATACGAACACACAGAAATGAATCGGTAAGCAGCATGTTTAACAATATGTAGCTCGGGCCGGAAGATAGAGTAAAAAGAGGCGATTATGGGCAAGACATTGGTTTTGAAGGCGGAAGTTCGGGAAAACACAGGCTCCAAGCACGCGGCGAAAGTGCGTGAGGTGGGGCGAATCCCGGCTATTGTGTACGGCCACAAACAGGAGCCTGTGGCCATTTCGCTGGAGGCACATAGCTTCGTTGAGGGGCTGCATCACGGGCATCGGCTGATAGACGTTCAGGTCGGCAAGAAAAATGAGACTGTGCTCGTGAAGGATCTGCAATACGACCATCTCGGCAGAAAAATCATTCATGCAGATCTGATCCGAGTTGACGTTACCGAGACGGTCAAGGTGACGGTTCCGATTGAGTTGAAGGGCACGGCGCGGGGCACGCACGAGGGCGGCATTATTGAGGGGCACGTGGGCGGTCTGGAGGTTGAGTGCAAGGTGACTGATATTCCGGAGTCGCTTGTTGTATTGGTCAAGGACGTTGGGATCGGCGACGCCATACACGCCAGGGACGTTGAGCTTCCGGAAGGAGTGAAGCTGGCAAGCTCGCCGGAGATGCTGGTAGTCACGTGTCATTTGGTTGCTGCGGCAAAGACGGCTGAGGAGGCCGAGGCTGAGGAGCCGGTGGCGCCTGAGGTCATAGGTCGAGTTGAGAAGGCCGAGGAGGAGAAAGAGGCAGATGGCGCCGAAGATAAGAAGTAAGCCGGGTCGGGCGAAGTGAGCTATGGGTGCAATGAGAATGGTCGTCGGCCTGGGTAATCCGGGCGATGAGTATGTTGGTACTCGGCACAATATGGGATTCAGGGTAATAGATTCGCTGGCAGAAGCGTTGAGGATGGACGTGAGAAAAAGGAAATTCAGCGCTCGTTTTGGAATGGGCGAGTTTTCGGGTAAGAAGCTGATACTGTTGAAGCCGTGGCAGTTTATGAATCGCAGCGGTCAGGCGGTGGCTGCGGCGGCCGGCTTTCACAAGCTTGCGTTGAGTGATCTGCTTGTGGTGACCGATGATATGAGCCTTGAGCCGGGCAGGATTCGGATTCGGGCCAGAGGCTCTGCGGGCGGTCATAACGGCCTGGCCGATATCGTAGAGAAGCTGGGAACGAATGAGTTCGCCCGGCTGCGAATCGGGATAGGCGACAGCAGCGTGGAAGATGCGGCGGCATACGTGCTCACCAGGCCGGGGCCGGCGGAAAGGCCGCTGCTGAACAGGGCGATTGAAATGGCCCGCGACGCCATATTCTGCTGGATTGAATACGGAATCGATAAGGCGATGAATGAATTCAACGTCGGGCAGCCCGCTAATGACTGACGGCGACCCGTTGTATGTTACTTGATAAGTGGCCCCGCCACGGCAAGGCCGAAAACAGGCAAAGTATGGTTTAAGCAGAAGGTGATAAGATGGAGACTGTTGTGAGCAAAAAACTCTACGAGGCGATGTTTCTCGTTGATTCGGCGCAGGCGGCGGATTGGGACGCGACCATTGCGACGCTTAAAGACGTGCTCAGGAGAGCCGACGCCGAGATTGTCTCGATAAGGAAATGGGACGACAGAAGACTGGCGTACGAAATCGGCCGCAAGAACAGAGGGATGTATATCCTTTGTTATTTCAGGGCCGACGGCGAGAAGATACAGGAGATTGAGAGGGCCGTTCAGCTTTCCGAGCGGATTATGCGAGTCCTGATTCTCAGTGCCGAGCAGATGACCGCAGAAGATATTGAAAAGGACACTCCTGCTTCGAGGGCTGAAAAGGAAGCTGCGCCCGGGGAAGCGAAGGCTCAGAAGGCGGACGAGGATGGTGAGCGGGAAAGCCCTGCGATAGACGAGGCGGAAACAGCCGCGGAGCTTCAGGAGCCTGAGATCGCCGATGTGAGTGAGTTTTCAGTTGATGATGAATCGGCAGAGCCGGTGGAGGAAGACGACCGATAGCAGTCTTGGGTGTTCAGCGCCTGGCTTTGAATTAGGCATTAGCTGAGAATTCGACTATTGCCGGATATGAAAAGGGAGTTTGAGCATGGCAAGTTTCAACAAGGTTTTACTAATGGGCAATTTGACCCGTGACCCGCAGTTGTCGTACACGCCGAACCAGACGGCGGTGGTTGATTTTGGTCTGGCGACGAATCGCAGGTGGAAGGGCCAGGACGGTAGTCAGCGCGACGAGACATGTTTTGTTGATTGTACTGCTTTTGCTGGTCAGGCTGAGAATATCAACAAGTACCTGAGCAAGGGGCGGCTGGTGTTTGTCGAAGGCCGGTTGACATTTGACAGTTGGACGGGTCAGGACGGGGCGAAACGCACTAAGCTCAAGGTTACTGTGGAAAACATCCAGTTTCTGCCCGGCGCGGGTGGAGGCGGTCCAGACCGGGCCCAACAGGGCACCAGCAGCGGACCTTCTGAACCGCCCGAGCAGGGCGGCGGAGATGATATACCGTTTTGATTGTAACCGACGGTTTGTGAATCGTGGTCCGAGGGTCGGACCTCAAAAACACGAAAGATGAAAATAGACAGGTAAGAAATGGAAAAAACTCGAAGAAACACAACAAGAGACAGAGATAGAACTGCGGAGCGAGGCGATCAGAGAGGCGCGCAGGGGAAAGACACCCGAGGCGGCAACAGGCGAAAAACAGGTTTTGCGGGTTCGCGTGAGCAGACTCAATGCCGTTTTTGCAGGCGTGGGGTGAAATACGTTGACTACAAGGACATTGAGACGCTTTCAAAACTCCTGACGAACCGCGGCAAGATATACTCGCGCAAGCGCAGCGGCAACTGCGCCGGTTGTCAGCGAAAGGCGAAAAAGGCGATTAAGCGCGCCAGGTATATGGCATTGCTCCCATTCACCACGTGATTTGTGGGGCGTGGCCGGGGCGGATGGGTGGCCGTGCGAGAGTGAGGTTTGGGAGCGGGAAACGAGAGAAGGTATGAGACGTGAAGCCCGTTGGACATCGGCAAGGTAGGAATACCGGTGGGTGAAGACGGGGAATTTCGATAAGGGGATTAAGATGGCGAACGTGACGAAGGTTTTGCTTTGTGAGGACATAGAGAAGCTCGGATGGCTCGGCGACGTTGTAGAGGTTAAGGAAGGATACGCGCGGAACTACCTGCTGCCTCATGGCCTGGCGAAGATGGCGACCGGGGCGAACATAAGAGCTATTGCCGACGAGAAGGCCCAGCGTGCGGAGCAGCGTAAGACAGAGCATGCGCGGCTGGAAGAGGCGGCCAAGGCTGTTGAAGGAGCAGAGGCGGTGGTTGCAGCCAAGGCGAACGAGCAAGGTCATTTGTTCGGGTCTGTTACCGGCCGACAGATAGCTGCGAATCTGCGAGAGCAGGGCTTTGAGGTCCCGGATGAGGCGGTTCATTTGACCGGCCACATAAAGGAGGTGGGGACACATAAGGTGAGCCTTAAGTTCGCGGAGGGTGTGAGCTGCGAGGTTAGCGTTGTGGTGGTGGCTGAGCAGGCCGAGGCCGGCGAGGCGGAAGAAGGCTGATTTCGTATTCCGGGTATTGAGCATTGTGACGTATCTGGGGTGAGTCGGACAAGGACGGGCAGTGGCAAGTTTGCAGGGATAAGTTAAATGGCTCAGGCAACGCAGGCGGACAGAAAACGAGGTCGAAGGGTCGAGATGGCGGGGTCGGCTCGCGCCGAATCGAGCGCCGACGGGAAGCTGACGGTTCGGAGCATGCCGGAATCATTGGCGGCTGAGGCGGCGGTCTTAGGGTCTATGCTGATAGACCCGAGGTGCATCGCGGACGTGATTGAGATTCTGGGCCGCGATGCCTTTTACCGCGTGGAACACCAGCACATATACGACGGCCTGATCGCACTCTATGAGAAGAACAAGGGCGAGGGAATTGACGCGGTGCTGTTGCGCGATGAGCTGGAGAAGCGCAAAGTCCTCGAGGAGGTCGGGGGGGTGGAGTATATCGCGAGGATTCTCGATTCGGTGCCCTCGGCGGCGAGCGTGGAGTATTACGCCGGGATTGTGAAAGAGAAGATGCTGCTGCGTGAGCTGATCGATGCGGCCAGCGGGATTCTGGATGATGCGTACGGCCAGAGCGGAGAAGCCTGCCAAACGCTCGACGACGCAGAGCGGCGCATATTTGCGGTCACGGACAAGAACATAAGCGGCAATGCGGTGCTGTTGAAGGACATCGTTACGCAGGCATACGAGCTTATCGAGAAGCGGCACGGCAGCCACGTAACCGGGCTGGCGACCGGCTATCATGAGCTTGACGATCTGACGTGCGGTTTGCAAAAGGGCGAAATGATAATCATAGCCGGTCGCCCGAGCATGGGCAAGACCGCGCTGGCGTTGAACATCACCGAGCACATTGGTGTCCGGGAGGGGATTCCTGTTGCATTCTTCTCACTCGAGATGGGCAGGCAGCAGTTGGCTGAGCGATTTTTGTGCAGTATAAGCGAGGTTGATTCGCAGGCGGTCAGAAAAGGGATGCTCAACACGGAGCATTATCAGGAGTTGGTGAAAGCGTGTAGCACTCTTTCGGAAGCCCCGATTTTCATCGACGACACATCCGCTCTGACGCCTTTGGAGCTTCGCGCCAAGGCCAGGCGGCTCAAGAGCATGCACGATATCCAGTGTATTATGGTCGATTATCTTCAGTTGATGCACCTGGGCGGGCGGGTCGAATCTCGTCAGCAGGAGATCACGACGATTTCGAGGTATCTCAAAAGCCTGGCGCGTGAGCTGAACATACCGGTAGTCGTTTTGAGCCAGTTGAACCGATCCCCCGAGGGCAGAGACAGGCACACGCCGAGGATGAGTGATTTGCGGGAGAGCGGCAGCATCGAGCAGGATGCCGACGTTGTTATGCTGCTGCACCGCGAGGATTACTACCATCAAGGCGACAAGCGCGAGGATTACACGGCGGACAATACAGCGGAACTGATAATAGCCAAGCAGCGCAACGGTCCGACTGATACCGTGAACCTGATATTCAGAGAGAAGATCACGCGGTTTGAGAATGCGTCCCGCGTGGAGCAGGAAGCGGCGCCATTTTAGAAAATTGAAAGGTAAGAAGTTGAAGATCAGTGCCCAAAAAATAGATACTCTCGCCTTTTTAGCAATTATGTCTGCTTTGGTTCTGATTTCCGGGTGTGCCGGAGCCGGGGCGCGGGCGAAAGCCGAGAAGGCAAGATCCTCTGCCGTGCCAGGCGTCGGCAGGACCACTATCCGGTCGATCACGTTTGCAGGCAACCTGACGTATAAAGCCAAGACCCTTGAAGATAAGCTGGGCTTCAAGGTCGGCGACTACCTTGACCCGGTTTTGGCCGAGACGGGGCGGGGAATCATAAGTGAGTTTTATCGCAAGAAGGGTTTCCCTCATAATGTGATAATGCTGAACACGGCGAAAGTGGCGGAGGGTGAGCTGATATATATTATTGACGAGGGGCCGAAGGTGCGGATCAGGTCGGTGACCTTCAAGGGCAACAAGGGCATAAAGACCGCGGATCTGAAAAAGGCGGTAAAAACGAAGACCACAAGCTGGCTCATTCGGCCTGCTTACTACACCGAGGAGAAGGTGAGCTCGGACGCCGAAAGGCTGCGAAGGATTTACTATCGGCGGGGCTATCTGAATAGCCAGGTGCGGGCGACGGGCGAGTCGCATATTACGTTTATTATTGACGAGGGTCCGCTTTACAAAGTCGGGGATATTATCCTTACCGGCAATACACAGTATGATAGCAACAGACTGCTGTCGGGGCTGAAGCTGAGATCGGGCGAGACTTATAATTACCAGAAGGCTGAATCTCATGCGAAGGGGATTCTCAAGCTCTATCGTGAGAACGGCTACATCGATGCGAAGGTTGTGCAGCGGCCCGAGTTTGTGCAGGGGGTTGCCGATATTGCGAATGCTGTCTTTGAAATTACCGAGGGCAGGCAATTCAGGATCGGCAGGGTGGATATAACAGGCAACGAGGCGACACAGGACAAGGTTGTCCGCCATGTGCTCGACGAGTACGACTTTACGCCCGGGGCATTGTACAACGCCGATATGGCGCCCAAAGAGCAGGGCGGCCAGCTGGAGAAATATATACAGAGGACAACGCTGGCCGATCAGGCGATCATAATGCCGGTACCGGTTGCCGACGACCCGAACCGGATGGATGCGCGGGTGGATATAAAAGAGGGCCTCACGGGGATGTGGAATCCCGGTGTCGGGATCGGCAGCGACAGCGGCGTGATAGGAAGCCTGATCTTCCAGCAGCGGAATTTCGATATTACGGACACGCCTAAGAGCCTCGGAGAGCTCATCAGGATGAAGGCGTTCAGGGGCGCCGGCCAGACGCTGCGAATTGCGCTCCAACCGGGCACACGGGTCAGCCAGTACTCCGTGGCCTGGACGGAGCCATATTTCCGGGACAGACCTACATCGCTTGACGTGGTCGGCTCGTATTACGAGAGGGGCCGGGAAAGCTACGACGAGGAGCGCCTGAAGGCGCATCTTGAATTTGAGCAGCGACTCAAAGGCAAATGGCGCAGAAGCATCGGCTTTAGAGCGGAGAACGTTGACGTCGGCAGCATTGATACGGATGCCCCCAAAGAGATTTGGCGTGTCAAGGGGAGCAACGCCCTGGCTGGTGTCAGGGTTGGAACCGGGCGCGATATGATCGACGACAAGTTCAATCCGAGCACAGGTTATACATTTGATACCGGTTACGAGCAGGTATCGGGCGACCATAACTTTGGCATATTGAGCGGTGCTTACATCCGGTATGTGACGCTGTATGAGGATTTGCTTGATAGGAAAACGGTTCTGGCGACAAAACTCCGGGCCGGGGCGGTTGCGGGCAGCGCGCCTCCTTTCGAGAAGTTTTACGGCGGCGGCACGGGCACTTACGGGATCAGGGGTTTTGAGTACCGCGGCGTAAGTACGCGGGGTCTTCAGACGAACGTTCCGACGCCGGAGCGCAGGGACCCGATAGGCAGCGACTGGATATTCCTGGCGAACACGGAGGTAATTGTGCCTATGGTGGGCGAAAGCCTGTCGTGGCTGGTTTTTGTTGACAGTGGATTGATTGACAGCGGCGGCTACCGGGCGGCGGTGGGAATGGGTATCCAGATACTGATACCGCAGTGGTTTGGGCCTGTGCCGATGAGATTCGAGCTTGCCTCGCCGTTCATGAGGGACGAGGAAGACGATACGCAGGTGTTCAGTTTCTCGGTGGGAGGCCTGCTGTTCTGAGCAAGAGGAATGCAAAAGTCAAATATCAAATATCAAAAATGTGGAACTGCCGCGGCCCTGCCGTGGCGGGGCCGTTTTGCGGCAGTGACTTCCTCAATTTTGCATTTTGCACTTTGATTTTTGAGTTGAATTAGGCAAGCAAGGTAGGCTTGGCCATCTCCCGCAAGGGATGGCCAGTGCCACCTTGCGGGATTTGAAAAGCACAAGAGAAGTCGGAAAGGACTATTTATGAAGACCAGGGCAGTGGTTTTGGGTGTTTTGGCAAGTGCGGTAGTTTTGTTTTTGGGATATGGATACACCTCGGCGGAGTCGGGAGCCGGTCCGATGAATTCGAAGATCGGCATTGTGAGTATCAGGAACGTCTTCCGGGATTGCAAGGTTAATGCGAGTTACAGAGACAAAGAGCTTGCTGAGCAAGCCAAGAAGAATGCGGAGCTGGATGTGCTCGAGAAAGAGATTGCGGCCCAGGAAGCCGGCCTCAAGGCCCTGAGGCCGGGCACCAGCGACTATATGAAGCAGTACGAAGACCTTCTGAACAAGCAGGCACGATTCGAAGCGACCAAGCAGTTCGTCAGTCAGCAGAGAGTATTGAAGGACCGACGATGGACCGAAGACCTGTACAAGGAGACTCTCCGGATAACAAAAGAGCTGGCCAAGCAGAAGGGTCTTGCAGTTGTTCTTGAAGCGGATGAGCCGAATTTCCCAATGCCGAGTGCCGATGAGCTTATGATGGCGCTGCAAACACATAAGGTGCTGTACAGCGACGGCTGCGTGGACCTTACGGCGGAGGTCGTGACGGAGATGAACAAGATAGAGTCGCAGTTCAAGCTTTGAGGCAAGCACTGATCAAGAGGTTCACTCTTGATGTTTCATTTCCCGCAAGGGATGGCCAAGACCACGTGATGAAATTGACGGTTGCACAATTAGCCGAGCGTATCGGTGCTGAGCTGGCGGGAGACAAGGCCGGCGTCGATCAACTGATAGGGTCGGTGGGTCCGGTCGATGCGGCCGGCGCCGGCGATGTTACGTTTCTGACAAATGACAAGCACAAGGCGGCGCTGGAGGGCTCCGGCGCCGGGGCGGTTATTCTCGCTGAGCGTCTTGACGGTCTTAAAAAGCCGCAGTTAATTGTCAAGGATGTCAACGCCGCGCTGATTGAAGCCCTGACCATTTTTGCCCCTAAGATGAAACCCGCCCCCGAAGGCATCGACCCGACGGCGCGGGTGGGCGAGGATGTCAAGATAGGCAAGGGCGTTTCTATCGGGCCGGTGGTAGTGATAAATGACGGGGTCGAAATCGGCGCCAACAGCGTGATCGGCAGCGGATGCAAAATCGGTGAGAATTCGAGCATCGGGCAGAATTGTCGGCTCGACAGCAACGTTGTTATTTACCATAATTGTCGCTTGGGCAACAACGTGATCGTTCAGGCCAACAGCACGATAGGGTCAACGGGCTTTGGATACGCTTTTATCGACGGCGCTCACCGGCTTATTCCCCACAACGGGGGAGTCGTGATAGAAGATTTCGTGGAGATAGGCGCAAATTGCTGCGTCGATAGGGCAAAGTTCGGAAATACGATAATCGGAGCAGGGACGAAGATCGATAATCTTGTGCAGATTGCTCACAACGTCGTGATCGGCAAATGCTGTCTGATAGCGGCGCTGGTCGGTGTTTCCGGGAGTTGTAAGTTAGGTGACGGCGTAGTGTTGGGCGGCCAGGTCGGTCTGGCGGACAATATTGAAATAGGCTCCGGTGCGATGATCGGCGCCCAGTCGGGTGTAATCAGCGATGTCGAGCCCGGCAAGAAGCTGGCCTGGACACCGGCGATTGAGAGGAAAGAGGCGTTGCGGGTCGTCAATTTGGTGTTGCGCTTGCCTAAGCTTGCTGAGCAGTTGAAGCAGCTTGGCAAGAGGGTGGAAAGACTTGAAGCTGCAAAAGACGATAAAAAGTGAAGGCAAGATAACCGGCAAAGGGATGTTCTGCGGCAAGGAAGCAAAGGTCGTTTTTCGTCCTGCTCCTGCTGATACGGGCGTTACCTTCGTTCGGACCGATGTTGCTGAGCCCGTTCGCATAAGTGCGGTTGCCCCGAACATTGCCGAGCGCAGCCGGCGGACCACGATAAAGAAGGGTCCGGTCAGCATAGAGACGATCGAGCATTGCCTGGCGGCCGTCAACGCACTGGAGATTGACAACGTCGTGGTTGAGGTGGACGGCTCCGAGCTGCCGGCTCCGGACTGTAGTTGCGCCGAGTATTTCAAGGTGCTAAAACGGGCCGGGGTGGTTGAGCAGGACGTCGTTCGCAAGGAGTACGTCGTCAACAAACCCATTACCATTACAGCAGGCGATGCATCGATATATGCCCTGCCGTATGCCGAAGACGGACTGAGCCTGACATACGACCTGGATTACGGCGGGCACACCGGCATAGAAAGGCAGATTTTCAGTTGTCGGCTTACGCCCGATGACTTCGAGAAGCATCTGGCGCCGGCGCGGACATTTCTGCTCGAGGCGGAGGCCAAGCAATTTCAAGCGCGTGGGATGGGAACGCACATCAGCCCTCGCGACCTTCTGGTTATCGGCTCAGACGGGCCGATCAAAAACACTTACAGGTTCCCGAACGAGTGCGTCAGGCATAAGATTGTCGATTTGATCGGCGATCTTGCGCTTGTCGGGCGCGCTGTCAAAGGCAGAATTGTGGCCTATAAGAGCGGCCATGCGCTCAACCAGCAGCTTGCGCGAAAGTTGTATGAGGCCGCTGGGCAGCAGGAGCGTATTGAGAAGTTCGGGACAGATGCGGTCCTTGATATTTCGAGAATTCAGAAGATACTGCCCCACCGCTATCCGTTTTTGCTCGTGGATAAAATAGTGGAGGTGGAAGGCGACACGTGGATCAAGGGCATCAAAAACGTGAGTTTCAACGAGCAGTTTTTCCAGGGTCATTTTCCGGGCACGCCCATAATGCCCGGTGTCCTTATTGTCGAAGCAATGGCTCAGGTTTCCGGCTTGCTGTTTGCACAGAGACTTGAGTTGACCGGAAAGCTTGCGGTGCTTTTGAGCATGAACGACGTGAAGCTGCGCAAGGCTGTTGTTCCGGGCGATCAGCTCATCCTCACGGCTGAGGCGGTGAGGCTGAAGAAAAGGACGGCGCAGTGCCGTTGCAAGGCGATGGTGGGCGATGCGCTGGTCGCCGAGGCGGAAATCAGGTTTATGCTTGTCGATGAAGAAAGAACGTAAGAGCGGTGTGAGAAATGTGGCCCCGCCACGGCAGGGCCGCAAAAGTCAAAAATGAAATATCAAAAATGTGGAACTGCCGCTTTGCGGCAATGACTTCCTCAATTTTGCATTTTGCACTTTGATTTTTGAGTTGAATGAGAAATATGGCTAAGATTCATCCAAGTGCGGTAGTCCAAGAGGACGCGGATCTGGCCGACGACGTCGTGATCGGCCCGAATTGTGTGATCGCAGCCGGCGCGTCAATCGGGCCGGGAACGGTGCTCGACGCCAATGTAGTGATTGAGAAGAACGTCCAGATCGGCAAGAACAACCGCTTCTTTTCCAATTCCGTTATTGGGGCCTGGCCTCAGGTCCTGGGTTTGACCGAGGAATCGGAAATCGGCGGGCTTGTGATAGGCGACCGAAACGTTCTGCACGAGCAGGTGACTATCCATTCGAGCATGCACGGCGGCCAACTAACCAGAATAGGGAATGATAATTTCCTTATGGTGGGAGTGCACATTGGGCACGACTGTACGCTTGAGGACAAGATCGTCATGAGCAACTGTGCACAGGTCAGCGGACACTGCAAGATTGAAACAGGGGTCTGGCTGAGCGGCGTGGTCGGCATGCATCAGTTTGTCACTCTTGGCAAGTGGTGCTATGTTGCGGGGCTTGCCGGGATTAATAAGGATATACCGCCTTTTATGACGGTAAGCGGGCATTATCCGCCTGTGATTCGCGGGGTCAATAAGCGTGGGATGCAGCGAGCCGGCCTGAGCCAAGAGCAGCAGGACCGGATATTAGAGGCTTACAGAAGGCTGTACCGTCAGGGCGGCGCCCTCCTGGAAAATGCAATCGCTATGGCGCAGGAGGACTCTGCCGTAAGGGATGAGAATGTCAACGCAATCATTGATGCGATAAAGAGGAGCAGCCAGCATCGGTACGGCAGGTACCTCGAGACTTTCAGAAAGTGATACTCGATACTCGATACTGGATACTCGCACGCAGGGGCGACGAGAATCCAGAATCCAGAATCGAGCATCCAGTAATGGAGACAATATGCAAAATGGGAAGGTGCGCACTGCGGTAATAGGCGCCGGGAAGATGGGGGCGATACACGCAAAGGTCTATAGCCAGCTTCCGCAGAGCGACTTTGTGGCCGTGGTTGACATCGACAAGGCCAGGGCGGAACGCCTGGCGGGTCAGTACAATTGTTCAGC
>Ga0315287_10001607_pt1 | contig 21004 bp, 16 predicted proteins | sample YL17G11_0_MG_FD_205037 | JGI IMG/M metagenome (GOLD analysis project Ga0315287, IMG submission 205037) | Sediment microbial communities from Yellowstone Lake, YNP, Wyoming, USA - YL17G11_0 | ecosystem: Environmental > Aquatic > Freshwater > Lake > Sediment | place: USA: Wyoming | collected...
TGGGCGGGGTGCACCCGTACGTTGCGCCCCGCATGTCGCGTCCTGAAGCATCTGCAGCCCGAGCCCGGCTCGATCTCCTCGATCCGGTGGATGTCGCACGCCTGGGAGGCCTGGAGCTGGTGAGCGAGGGGATCGTGGAGGGGTTCCTGAGCGGACTCCACCGGTCGCCTCGGCGCGGGTTCTCCGTGGAGTTCGCCGAGCACCGCATGTATCAGCCGGGTGACGAGCTGCGCTACGTCGACTGGAAGATGCTGGGCCGGAGCGACCGGCTCTACGTGAAGCAGTACGAGGAAGAAACCAACCTCCGCGCCATGATCGTCTGCGACGCCAGCCGGTCGATGGCCTGGTCTGGCGCGCCCGACGTCGTGCTGCCGAAGCTCGCCTACGCGCAGCGCCTCATCGCCTCGCTCTCGCTCATCCTCCTCCGCCAGCGCGACGCCACCGGGCTCATCGTGTTTGATGATGAGGTGCGCCATGTGACGCCCCCGCGGGCGCGCGCGGCCCACTGGCGCCAGTTGCTCGCGACGCTCAGCGCCTTGAGGGCTGGCCGGGGCACGGCCGCCGCCCCGGCGCTCAAGCGGGTCGTCGATACCCTGCGTCGCCGGGGCCTGGTGGTGTTCGTCTCCGACCTCCTGCTCGACCGCGACATGGCGCTCACGGCGCTCCGCTTCCTGCGCCATCGCGGGCACCAGGTGGTCGTGCTGCACCTCATGGATCCCGCGGAGGTGACGCTGTCAGGCCCGGCGGAAGCCCGGTTCGAGGACCCGGAGACCGGTACCGCCGTCGTGCTGCGGCCGCGCGACTGGGCCGAGGCGTACGACCGCACCGTGCGCGGCGCCGTATCCGACTGGAATGCCGCGTGCCGGCGCAGCGGCATCAAGTACCATCGCATCGTGACCGACACGCCGTTCGGTCATGCCCTGCGGGTCGTGCTGGCAAACAAGTCGACATGACCTTTCTCCATCCCTGGCTCCTCGCCGGCCTGCTCGCTGCCGGCGTGCCCCTGTTGCTGCACTTGGTGCAGCGGCGCGAGCCACCGACCGTCGTTTTCCCGGCCGTTCGCTACCTCCTCGATGCCACGCGCCAACACCAGCGTCGGCTGCGGATCCGGCACTGGCTGCTGCTCCTGCTGCGCACGCTGCTCGTCGTGGCCCTCGTGCTCGCGGCAGCGGGGCCGACGGTGCGCCGCTCGGGCGTGACGGAGCACGCGCCCGGCGCGATGGTCCTCCTGCTGGATAACAGCCTGAGCAGCGCCGCGATGGTGGGAGGAACACCGCGGCTGGAACAGCTCGTCCGCGCGGCGGACGGCGTGCTGGCACGCGCCACGCCGGGAGACGCCGTCTGGCTCATCGTCGCCGACGGTGCCGCCCGTCGCGGCGATCCCGCGACGCTGCGCGCGGCGCTCCGGGACCTGCGCCCCTCCACCACGCGACTCGATCTCGGTCGCGCGGTGCGTGCGGCCGACGAGGTGCTCGCCGGTGAATCGCTCCCCGGGGAGATCGTCGTCGTCACCGACCTGCAGGCGTCGGCGCTGAGCGCCGCCGCGCCCCGCGCGCCGGTGACGGTGGCACGCCCCGGGGGCGCCGTGCCGCGGAATGTCGGCGTGGCGGGGCTCGTCGCCGGTGCGCAGCCGTGGTCCACCGACGGCGGCCAGGTGCAGGTGACGGTGACAGGTGACTCCGGCGCGCAGGCGCCGCTCTCACTCACGGCAGGAGACCGTCCCGCGCGGCAGGCGCTTGCAACCGTGGGCGGGGTGGTCCAGGTCGCCATCCCCGGTGCCGCGGCTGGCTGGTACCTGCTCAAGGCAATGATCCAGCCGGACGAGCTTCGGCTCGATGACCAGCGCATGCTCGGGCTGCGGATGGCGCCGCTCGCGCGCGCCTCCTGCGCACCGGCCGGCCGGTTCGCCGAGGCCGCGTGTGACGTGCTTCGCGCCAATGGCCGGCTCCTGCCGGGTGACGACATCGTGCTCGGTGGCTTCGGGGCCTTTGCGTCGGTCGTGCTGCCACCACAGGATCCCGCGTCCCTCGGGGCGGTCAACCGCGAACTGGAACGGCGCGGGGTCGCCTGGCACTTCGGCGACCCGGCACCGGCCGGCGCCACCGACAGCAGCGGCATCCTGGTCCCCGCGCGCCTGTTCCGGCGGCTCCGGCTGGTGCCGTCTGGCAGCGGCCGCACGGGGGTGCTGGTGACGACGGCCGGCGAGCCGTGGCTGGTGCGGAGCGGGTCGGTGCTGCTCATCGGCAGCCGGCTCGACACGTCGTGGACGGCGCTGCCGTATCAGGCGGAGTTCGTCCCGTTCATCGACGTGCTCCTGAATCGTCTCGCGAGGGGTGAGGTTGCCTCGCTAACGGTGGCCGCGGGAGCTGCTGGAACCGTACCGGACCTGGTGTCGGCGGCGGTGAAAGGGTCACAGCGATGGCCCCTTGAAGGCGGAGGGCGCTTTGCCCCTCCCGACACCGGTCTCTACTTCCTTCTCCGTGGCGCCGATACCGTCGGTGCGCTGGCGGTCAATCCCGATCCGCGTGAGTCGATGCTGAAGCAGGCAAGTGATGCGCAGGTGCGCGCGCTCTGGCGCGGCGCCACGGTCGTTGCGCTCGACCAGGCGGCGTCGGCTGCCTTCTCCGCCGGCGCACGCGGTGACCTGCGCGGTCCGTTGCTGTGGCTGGCGCTGGCACTCGGTCTCGCCGAGGTCGGACTCGCCAGCGTGTGGGGTCGCCGCGCATGAGCCTCCCCCTGCTGCTCGACGCCTTTGAGCGCACGCCGGCTGGGCGGGATCTCGTGGCGCGCCTGCCGGGGCGGGGCGCGTCGCTCGATATCGGCGGCCTGCCGGGATCAAGCGGCGCCGTGCTGGCGGCGGCACTGGTGCGCTCGTCACCCCAGCGCCTCATGGCGGTCGTGGCGCCGACGCCAGCCGACGCCGAGCGGTGGCTGGCCGACCTGCAGTTCCTTTCCGACGAGCCGGTGGCGCTATATCCGCAGCGGGAGGCGCTGGGCGAGGACGAGCCGCACTACGAGATCGCGGGCGAGCGGGTCGAGACGATCGAGGCACTGCTCGGCGGCCGGCTGCGGATCGTGATCACGACGGCGCGCGCCATCGCCGAACGCACCCTGGTGCCGGCGTCGCTGGAACAGAGCCGGATCCGGCTCGCGAAAGGAACCCGGATCCGGCCGCAGGTGCTGGTGCAGAACCTCGAGGCGATGGGCTTCCGGCGCGTCACCACCGTCACCGAGGTTGCCGAATTCTCGGCGCGCGGCGGCATCGTGGACGTGTACGGCTTCGGCATGGCCTCGGCGACCCGGCTCGAATGGTGGGACGACGAGGTCTCGTCGCTGCGTGCGTTTGACCTCACGACCCAGCGCTCCGGCGCGGAACTCGACGAGGTGACGGTCCTGCCCATCACGGCGGTGGAGTCGGCCAGGGGCGCGACGGGGGAGGCGACCGCGCGGCGCACCCTCCTCGATCTCCTCCCCTCCGACGCGCTGCTCCTGCTCGACACGCCCGGCCCGATCGACGACGAGATCGAGCGCGCCTGGCGCGAGGCGGCGCACCACCTCGAGATCGCACGTCGGCTGGGAGAGGACGTGCCCGAGCGCGAGGAGATCCTCGAGGCGCCGGCCAGAATGCGTGGACGGATGAATGCGCTGCCACGCCTCCGCCTCGTGGCCGAGGGAGCCCAGCTGCAGTTCGGCTTCCTGCCGCCGGAGCGGATCGACCGTCAGGTGAACCGCCTGCGCGACCTGCTCTCCCGCCCGCCCGACACCATCATCCTCTGCGACAACGAGGGACAGATCGAGCGGCTCGACGAGCTGCTCGAGGAGCGGGGGAACCTTCCGGCGCATGGGTCCCTCGTCGTGGGCGCGCTCGACGGCGGCTTCCTGATGCCGGGACTTCGCGTCCTCACCGACCACGAGATCTTCCGTCGCGCGCGGCGGCTCCGGCGGGCGCGGCGCTACCGCCAGGCGGCGCCTTCGGCGGCGACCGGCGCGCTGGTCAAGGGCGACTATGTCGTCCACCTCGACCACGGCATCGGCGTCTATCGCGGCATCGAGACGATCACGGTCGGTGCGTCGACGATGGAAGTGGCCGTGGTGGAATACGAGGGTGGGGACCGGCTCAACGTGCCCCTCTATCGGCTCGACCAGCTCGAGCGGTATCGCTCGGCGGAGGATGACGGCGACCGCCCGCCGCCGCGCATCCACAGCCTCGGCGGCTCGCACTGGAAGAAGGTGCGCGAGAAGGCACAGCAGGGCATTCGGCAAATGGCCGGCGAACTGCTCGACCTCTACGCCCGCCGAAAGCTGGCCACCGGCTATGCCTTCCCGCCCGACACCCGCTGGCAGCGCGAGCTGGAGTCGAGCTTCCTCTACGAGGACACGCCCGATCAGCGGAAGGCCACGGAGGACATCAAGCGCGACCTCGAGCAGCCGCGGCCCATGGACCGGCTGCTGGTCGGCGACGTCGGGTACGGCAAGACCGAGATCGCGGTCCGGGCGGCCTTCAAGGCCGTCCAGGGCGGAAAGCAGGTGGCGGTACTGGTACCCACCACGATCCTCGCGGAGCAGCACGGCCGCACCTTCACTGAGCGGCTGGCTGACTATCCGGTCCGGATCGAGGTACTCTCGCGCTTCCGCACCGCGAAGGAACAGAAGGCGGCGCTCGTGCGGCTCGGCCTGGGCGAGATCGACATCATCATCGGCACCCACCGGCTCCTCTCCCCCGACGTCAACTTCAAGGACCTGGGCCTCCTCGTGGTGGACGAGGAGCACCGCTTTGGCGTGAAGCACAAGGAGCGGCTCAAGGCGCTCCGGCTGGCGGTGGACGTGCTCACCCTCACCGCGACGCCGATTCCGCGCACGCTGCACCTGTCCCTCGCCGGACTCCGCGACTTGACGTTGATCGAGACGCCGCCGCGCGACCGGTCGCCGATCCTGACGTTCGTCGAACCATGGGATGACGGCCTGCTGGAGGAAGCGATGGCGCGCGAACTGGACCGCGGCGGCCAGGTGTTCTTCGTCCACAACCGGGTGGAGACGATCGAGACCATCGCGGCCCGGGTGCGGGCCCTCGCGCCGCGCGCGCGGGTCGGGGTGGCCCACGGACAGATGGCGTCCGCCCCGCTCGAGGACGTGATGCAGCGCTTCGTGTCGGGCGAGATCGACATCCTTGTGAGCACCATGATCGTCGAGTCCGGGCTCGACGTGCCCAACGCCAACACGATGATCGTGCACGACGCACATCGCTTCGGCCTCGCCCAGCTCTACCAGCTCCGGGGCCGGGTCGGCCGCAGCCACCGCCGCGCGTACTGCTACCTCATCGTGCCCGACTCGATCGATGCCGACGCCGAGGAACGGCTCAAGGTGCTGGAACACCACACCGATCTCGGCGCCGGTTACCGGGTGGCGCTCAAGGACCTGGAGCTTCGCGGGGCGGGCAACATGCTCGGCGCGGAGCAGTCGGGGCAGGCCCATGCGGTCGGGTTCGACCTGTACCTGCGCTGGCTCGAGGAAACGGTGCAGGCGCTCCGGGGGCAGGGAGGCCGCGAGAGCCAGCCGCCGCCCGAGGTGGTGCTTGACCGGCCGGCCCACCTGCCGGACTCCTTCGTGGGCGATGACGACACCAAGCTCGACCTCTACCGCAGACTGGCGCGAGCGGAGGCGCCTGATGAGATTGATGGGCTTCGCTCGGAACTTCGGGAACGCTTCGGTCCGCTTCCGGTGGAGGCCGAGACGCTGCTCGACATGGCGCGGCTTCGCGTACTGGGGGCCACGCTCGGGATCCAGCATATCCTCATCCGTGGCGACGAGGCCCGGGTGACATTCCGCGCCGGTGTGGCACCGAGGATGGCGAAGCTGAGCACCGCGCTCGACGATGTGCAGTTGGTGGCCGAGGTGCGACGCACCGTGCCGCTGGCCCTGCGCCTCGAGCGCCTTGGAGGTGAAGCGTTGATGCCCGCGCTGGTGCGGGCGTTGAGGGCCGTGGTATGACTCGACCTGGCATGACTCGACTGTTTGTGACTCGAACGTGAATCGGAGATGGCATGCGGCGACTGTTGCTGGTGGTGTCGATGGTGGTGCTCGCGGGCTGCAACCGCGACCTGTTCAAGCCGGGCGCAGGCACGGCGGCGGTGGCTGGCTCGGCCAGGCTCTCACCGGAGCGGCTCGCCGACTTTGTCGGTGAGGCGAAAGGCGCGCAGCTGAACAATGAGGCCGCCGACTTCATCACGAATGTGTGGGTGGACTATTCGCTGTTCGCGCAGGCCGTCGCCAGGGGTGAGAACCTGACCGACTCGGCCACGATCGCGGGGGCGATGTGGCCCCAGATCACCGAGCTCAAGGCCACGCTGTGGCACGACTCGCTGATGGCGAAGCGGATCAAGGTCACGCCCGAGGCCGTGGCCCAGGCGTACAACGCCGGCGACCTCCGGATCTTCCAGCACCTGCTGGTGCGGTCATCCGCCACGGCGACGCCCGAGGAAAAGGCGGCCGCTCGGAAGCAGGCCCAGAAGGCGGTCGCTGCGGTGAAGGGCGGGACGCCGTTCGCGCAGGTGGCGTCGCACGTGTCGCAGGATCCTGGCAGCGCCCGCGATGGCGGATACCTGCCCGCGGGGCCGAGGGGACGGTTCGTCCCCCAGTTCGACAGTGTCGCGTGGAACCTCGCCTCCGGCGAGATGAGCGGCCTGGTGGAGACGCCGTTCGGCATCCACGTCATCCGGCGCCCCCCGCTGGCCGAAGTGCAGGGGCGCTTCGACCAGTACCTGCGCCAGAGTGAAGTGGCCGCGCTCGACTCGCTCTACATGGACAGCCTCGCGATCCAGAAGAACCTCAAGATCGAGGCTGAAGCGCCGGCGCTCATGAAGCAAGCGATCGCCAACCCGGACAAGATGAACAAGTCCACCAAGGCGCTCGCCGTGTATGACGGCGGGAAGCTCACGGTACACGACTTCCTCCGCTGGGCGCGTGTGCTGCCGCCGCAGGTCACCGGCCAGCTCAAGACGGCGCCGGACAGCATGCTGACCCGCTTCGCGCGGATCCTGTCCACCAACATCCTGCTCATCAACCAGGCCGACTCGGCGGGCGTGAAGCCGTCGGCGGAGCAGTGGACCGAGATGACCAGGCAGTACAGCCAGCAACTCGACACGGTGAAGGCGCACATGGATCTGGCGCCGGCCACCGACTCGTCCGCCGCCGTGGCGGAGCGGCTCAAGGTGGCGGACGCGAAGGTCGATGCTTACATGGACCAGATCCTCACCGGCAGCAAGCGGTTCATCCCATTGCCGTCGTCGCTCGCCATGGTGCTGCGCGAGCGCAGCAAGGTCGACCTCTCGGATGCCGGCGTGGCCAGGGCGCTCGAGATCGGGCGTACGCGGCAGGCGGCGAAGGATTCCTCCGCCGCGAAGGACAGCAGCCGGGCTCCCACCGGCATGCAGCCGGCCCCGGGTCCGGCCCCGGTCCCGTCGACCCCGGCGCCGGGGAACTGACGCGATAACGGAGGGTGTGATCAGCATGGTCCGGAAGGCGGGGGCAACCCTGGCATTGGCGGCGTGGCTCGCGGGTGCGAGCCACGCCGTGGCACAATCAGACAGCGCGAACATCGCCGCCCTGGCACAGGCAGACCTCGAGCGCCGGACGCCGCCGACCCAGGTGGACCGCATCGTGGCCATCGTGGGCAAGCAGGCGATCATGCAGTCCCAGCTCAACGAGCAGTTCTACCAGCTGCTCGGCACGATGCCGCCGGCCACCGCGCCCAGGACAGCCGCGGACACCGCCAAGGTCCGCAAGCAGGTGCTGGCCGACCTGGTGGATGATGAACTCCTGGTCCAGGAGGCCGCGCGCGACACCACGATCAAGGTCACGGACAAGGAAGTCGTCGACGCGGTGGCCGCGGCGATCAAGGGCATCCGGGCGCGCTACACCACCGAGCTGGAATTCACGGCGGAGCTGCACAAGGCGGGGTTCTCCAGCCTCGACGAGTATCGCCGGTTCCTCGCCGAGCAGTCGCGACGGGACATGCAGAAGGAGCGGCTGAAACAGGCGCTCAAGGAGAAGGGCAAGCTCAAGCCGGTGGCGCCCAGCGAGCAGGAGATGCGGGCGTTCTACGAGGAGCAGCAGGGGCACTTCGGGAGCCGGCCGGCCACCGTTTCATTCCGGCAGATCGTGCTGGCGCCGCGTCCCTCCGATGCGGCCAAGGCACGGGCGCTCGCGCTGGCGGATTCCATCCTGATCGAACTGCGGAAAGGCGCCGATTTCGCTGTGGCGGCGAAACGGTTTTCTGCCGATCCCGGCTCTCGCGACCGCGGGGGCGAGCTCGGCTGGGCCCGGCGCGGCGTGTTCGTGCCCGAGTTCGATCGCGTCGCGTTCGCGCTCAAGATCGGGGTCATCTCGGACCCGGTCGAGACCCCGTTCGGTTACCATCTCATCCAGGTCATGCGCACGCAGCCCGGCGAGATCCAGGTGCGGCACATTCTCATCGCGGCGGAAGTGTCTTCGTCCGACGTCGACAGCGCGGCGGCCCATGCCCAGCAGGTGTACCGGGCAGCGCTCGCCGGTGAATCCTTCGACTCGCTGCAGCGCCGGTGGCATGACGGCACCGAGGAGCGCGAGGCCTCGGCCGTGCCGCTGGACAAGCTGCCCGAGGTCTACAAGCGCGGCATCCTCGGCGCCGATACCACGACCAGCATTCTTCCGCCCTTCGCGCTCGAGTCCCCCGGTGGCGGGCGGAAATACGCCATCGTGATGGTCACGGAGCGACGCGACGAGGGTGAGGTGACCTACCAGGACGTGCGCGAGCGGGTCCGGCAGATCCTGGCCGAAGACCTCGCCATTCAGAAGCACCTCGCCCAGCTCCGCCGCGCCACGTACGTCGAGGTGCGGGAGTCCTGATGCGCCGCCTCGCGGTGACCCTCGGCGATCCGCGCGGCATCGGTCCCGAGATCACCCGCGCGGCGCTGCAGTTGCCGCTCGACGCCGCCGTGACGGTCGTCGGTCCCGACGACCTTCTCGAAGACATTCCCGCCGCACATCGAGTCGGCGTCGGGACCTGGGGACAAGGTGTCGGCGACCGGCCCGACCACGCGCGCACGCTGCGCGCCGGCCGGCTCGCGGGCCATGCGGTCGAGGCCGCGGTGCGGCTCGCGCAGGCGGGGGAGGTGGACGCCATCGTCACCGCTCCCGCCAACAAGCACGCCCTGCACCTGGCCGGCTTTCCGTATCCCGGGCACACCGAGTGGCTCGCGCACCTGTGCGGCGACGTGCCGGTGGCCATGATGCTCGCCTCCGACCGGCTCCGCGTGGTGCTGGTGACGACCCACGTGGCGCTCCGCGACGTGCCGTCGCTGCTGACGGTGGAGCGCATCGTGCGCGTGGCGCGCACCACCGATCGGGCGCTGCGCGACTGGTGGGGCATCGCCGAGCCCAGGCTGGTGCTCTGTGCGCTCAACCCGCACGCCGGCGAAGCGGGCCTCTTCGGCGATGAGGAGATCCGCGTGCTGCGCCCGGCGGCCGATGCGGCGCACCTGGCGGGGCCGTTCCCGGCAGACACCGTATTCGTGCGCGCGATGCGGGGCGAGTTCGACGCCGTGCTCGCGCCGTATCACGACGTGGGGATGACGGCGATCAAGGTCGCGAGTTTCGGGGAGGCGGTGAATGTCACGTTGGGATTGCCGTTTCCACGGACAAGTCCGGACCACGGGACCGCTTTTGACATCGCCGGAATGGGAACGGCGGACGCCGCGTCGATGAGGAGGGCGCTGGAGATGGCGGCGGCGTTGGGAACTGTGTGAGGAGGCGGAAGAACCAGGGGCGGAGGAACCAACAGCGGAAGAACCAGCAGCGGGATATCAGCCGGTGGATCGCATCTTCCGCATCATCCCGGAGATGAGTTGCTGGACCCCATCGCTCCTATGGACAAGCCGTTGAGCGGTCGCTTGCTCGATCACTCCGGCATCCCCCAGGAGCCTCAGTAGGTCCCCTGTCTCCACAGCCGAGCCGAAGGCGATCCTCGTGAAGCGCACTGCTGATCGGCTCGGTCCATAGGCATATCCTTCGGCGAGGTTGAGCTGTACGGAGAGCGAAGAACGTTGCAGCTGAAGGAACATCGCACCGGCCCATGGCTTCCATGAGCGCTGCGACAGGAGGAGCACTTCGAGCACGATCGTCCGGGCTTCCTGCCACGCTTTCAGGGTTCGATGATCGCGCATTCCGAAAGTTGAGGCGCCCCGGCCGCTCTTCAGCATCGATTGCCTGCGGAGGGGATCAATTCGACCCGCGGCTGGTTCCGCTATTGGTTCCTCCGCTATTGGTTCCTCCGCGGTTGGTTCCTCCGCAGCTCCCTACGCAGTTCCCCCCAGTCGCCCCATCACCTCCAGATGTCGGTCCAGTTTCAGTTTCTGGCTCGCCCGATTCGCAATCAGGACGGCGCTGACGCTCAGGATCGTCTCGTATTCCACCAGCCCATTCGCGCGCAGCGTGTTGCCGGTGTCCACCAGGTCCACGATCCAGTGGGACAGCCCGAGCAGCGGCGCCGCCTCGACCGAACCGCCCACCTCGATGACCTCCACCGCTCGGCCCAGGGCGGCAAAATGTTCCCGCGCGAGGCGGGGGTACTTGGTGGCAAGGCGGGGCGTGATGCCGCCGGGCAGTGATGGATAGGGCGCGGCGGCGGGCGCGGCCACGACGAGGCGGCACTGGCCGAAGTCGAGCTCGAGCGGCTCGAGCACGTCGGGATTCGACTCGCGCAGCACGTCCGTGCCGGTGATGCCAAGGTCGGCGGCACCCGATTCGACATAGATCGGTACGTCACCCGGCTTGACCTCGAGGAACTCGATGCCGGGCTCGCGCGACGGCACGAGCAGCCGACGACCCCTGTCGCTGACCGGCGCCATGCCGGCGCGGGTGAAGCGCGCGATGGCGGGTTCCCAGAGGCGGCCCTTGGCGACAGCGATGCGCAGGCGTGCACTCACAATGCGAGCTCCGCGATGGTGTCGAGATCGAGCGACAAGCCGACCGCCGGCATCGGGTGCCCGAAGCGTCCCATCAAGCCGTCGTACCGGCCGCCCGCTCCCGCGGCCCGTCCGGCTCCGGCCACGAACAGCTCGAACTGCAGCCCGGTGTAGTAGTCGAGACCTCGCACCTCCCCCAGGTCATAGACCACGTGCGCCCGCTCGCCGGCGCTGAGCGCGGCGTCCAGCGCCAGGAGGTGATCGAGCGCCGGCAGCGCGGCGGCGGGCGCGCGGCACCGCGCCCCCTCCAGCGCCGCGCGTCGGCCCATGACGAACGGCAGCGTAAGCAGGGTGCGCGCGTCGTCATCCAGCGGCGTGAGGGCGCGAGCCAGGCTGCCGCGGTCCTTGCGGTCGATCCAGCGCCGGACATCGGGTCGGAGCGCATCGGGGAGCGCGGCGAGTGCCGGGGCCAGCGCGCCGATGTGCCCGACGTTCAGCTGGAAGTCGCCGAGGCCCACCGCGGCCGCGAGGCGCAACGCCAGCCGGATGAGCTCGAGGTCGGCCGCCAGCCCCGCCGCGCCCAGCAGTTCCGCCCCCACCTGGAGGATCTCCCGCGGGCGAGCCCCGCGATCCGGCTCCTGGCGGTACACCTTGCCGGAGTAGCAGAGCCGGAGCGGCAGCGGCCGGTCCGCAAAGGCCGTCGCGGCCACGCGGGCCACGCTGGCGGTGAAGTCGTACCGAAGCGCGAGCGCCCGGCCATCGAGGTCGAGGAAGCGGATGAGGCGCTCGATCACCGCCGGCCCCCCGGCGCGCACGAAGATTTCTTCGTACTCGAAAGTGGGCGGGCTCACTTCCTCGAAGCCGGCCTCCTCGAGCACCGCCAGTGTTGCCCGCTGGAGCGCCCGCCGCCGCCTCACCGCTTCGCCAGTGAGGTCGAGCGCGCCGGGGGGCACGAGCGCGATCGCCGAGCGGGGCAATTGCCCGCTCATGGCTCGGCCTTTCCTTCCCCAGGGGGCTTCGGGCGCCCGACCACGCGCACCCGATCGACCCGGCGTCCAGCCATCGCCAGGATCTCGAAGTCGAATCCTCCGACGTGCACCAGGTCGCCGGGCTTGGGGAGGCGGCCGAGTTGGCCGAAGAGCAGGCCGCCGACGGTCGTGTACCTGGTGTCGTCGAGGGCCGCGTCGTACTCGGTATTGAACTGGCTGATGGTCAGCGACCCGTCGATCACTGTACCCCCCTCGTCGGCCGGTACATGATCCGGACGATCGTACTCATCGAAGATCGGCCCGACGATCTCCTCGAGCAGGTCCTCCATGGTCACGAGCCCCGCGGTCCCGCCGTACTCGTCGAGCACCACGGCGAGGTGGACCTTGAGCCTCTTCATGTCCGCCAGCACATCCTCGACCTCGCGAGTGCCAGGCACAAACAGCGGCGGGCGCATGATGGTCCGCACGGCTGCCTCCGGGGCCTTGCGCAGCGACGACAGGATGTCCTTGGCGTGCACCACGCCGATGATCTCGTCCAGGCTCTCGGTGAAGACGGGATAGCGCGAGCGCCGGGCCTCCGCCACGCGGTCCGCCGCCTCTCCCACCGGCAGGTCGGCGTCGAGCGCCACCATTTCCGTTCGCGGCGTCATGACCTCCTCGGCGGTTTTCTCGGTGAACTCGAACACGCCCTCCAGCAACCGGGCGTCCTGCTTCTGGAGGGAGCCCGCTTCCTGGCTCTGCTCCACCAGCAGGCGGATCTCCTCCGGCGAATGCAGCCTGCCATGCTCGCCGGTGCGCTCGATGTGGAAGAGGCGCAGGATGCCGTTGGCGGTGCTGTTGAGGATCCAGATGGGCGCCGCCATGACCCACGCGAACGCCATCAGCGGCGCCGCCACCCAACCGCTTACTTCTTCGGGGTAGAGGAGCGCAAACGTCTTGGGCACGAGTTCGCCCAGGATGATGTGCAGGACGGTGATGATGGTGAATGCGATCGCGACCGCGAGGGCATGGGTCGCGATCGTGGCCATGGTGGAAGGGAGCCAGCGGAACCCGGCCTCGATGAGGTGGGCCAAGGCCGGCTCGCCCACCCAGCCCAGGCCGAGGGACGCCAGCGTGATCCCGAGCTGGGTAGCCGAGATGTACCGGTCGAGTGATTGAACCGCGCGGCGGGCAAGCCTAGCTTTGCCGTCGCCGGCCCGGCCCATCTCGTCCAGGCGCGTGCGGCGCGCGCCCACCAGGGCGAACTCCGCCGCGACGAAGAACGCGTTGGCGAGGACAAGAAGCAGGACGGCGAACAGTCCGGCCGCGACCGGCTGGTCGGGTTGCATCCCGGCAACTGTAACCACTTCCCGGAAGGCCCGCGAGTCGATGATCCGCCGTGTCGTCGTTCCGCCGCTCGAGGCGCTTCGGCCCTTCCTGCCACCACTCATTTCCGCGGACACGGCTACCCGGGAGACGGTCGCGCGCATCCTCCAGCGGGTCGCCACGGAAGGTGACCGGGCAGTGCAGGCATGCACCCTGGAACTTGACGGCCTCGACCTGTCCCCTGCAGCGTGGGAAGTGCCGCGCGCAGAATGGGTTGCGGCCCTGGGACGCCTGCCCGCTCCGCTGCGCGAGGCGCTCGAGCTGGCGGTGCGCCGGGTGCGCAGCTATCACAAGCGGCAGCGCGATCCGGGGTTCAGCGTCACCGAAGCCGACGGGACGGTCCTCGGCATGAAGGTGACGCCGCTCGACCGGGTGGGCCTCTACGTGCCGGGCGGGAAGGCGTCGTATCCGTCGTCCGTGATCATGAACTGTGTCCCCGCTGTGGTGGCCGGGGTCCGGGACATCGTGGCGGTGACACCGCCAGGCGGATTCCTCACCGATGCGGTCCTCGCCGCCTGCCAGCTCGCCGGGGTCACCCGCCTGTTCCGCATCGGCGGGGCGCAGGCGGTGGCGGCGCTGGCATTCGGCACGGACACTGTCCCGCGGGTGGACAAGATCGTGGGCCCCGGCAGCCGCTGGGTCGCCGAGGCGAAGCGGCAGGTGGTGGGGCAGGTGGGCATCGATTCCATCGCGGGCCCGACGGAGTTGCTGGTGCTCGCCGACGATTCTCCCGGTGCGGCGCGCGTCGCCGTCGATCTCATCGCGCAGGCGGAGCATGACGAGGACGCGTCGGCGTGGTGCGTCACCACCTCTGCGGCGCTGGCCGACGCGTTGCCCGCGGCCCTCGAGGCGGCGCTGCTCCAGGCGCCACGGGCCGCCATCGCGCGCGTATCACTGGAGCGGAACGGGGTAGTGATACTGGTGCCCACCATCGATGACGCGATTGCGGTCGCCAACCTGCGGGCCCCGGAACACCTGGAGATCCTGGTGCGGGAGCCCGCCCTCGTAGCCGCCGGCATCCGCCACGCGGGCGCCATCTTCCTGGGGCGTCACACACCCGAGCCGGTCGGCGACTACATCGCCGGACCAAGCCACGTCCTGCCCACCAGCGGCACGGCGCGTTACGCGTCGCCACTTGGCGTGTACGACTTCATCAAGCGCACGAGCATCATCCAGTACACCGCCGCGCGGCTGGCCGCCGACACCCCCCACCTGATCGCGCTGGCGGAGGCGGAGCAGCTGGCGGGGCATGCGGAGGCGGTGAGACAGGCATTGCATGACTGATCCTCGTGCCACCGTGCCGCCTGGCCGCCCTCCCGCCGAGGTCCGGCTGCGGAAGGTGCTGCTCCTCACCGCCGGCTTCATGTTCGTCGAGGCCGTCGGCGGATGGCTCAGCGGATCGCTCGCACTCGTGGCCGACGCGGGCCACATGCTGACCGACGTTGGCGCGCTGGCCCTGGCCCTCATGTCCGCCCGGCTGGCGCAGCGTCCCGCCGACCATCGCCGCACCTACGGATACCTCCGGCTCGAGATCTTCGCCGCACTGGTGAACGGTGTCGTCCTCGCCGCCCTCTCGGCCTGGATCATTTTCGAGGCCATCCGGCGATTCCGCACACCTCACGCGATCGAAGGCCCGCTCTTCGCGGCCGTGGCGGCGGCGGGGCTCGTGGTGAATCTGGTGGCGCTGCGGCTGCTGCGGCACGACTCCCACGCGAACCTCAACACCCGGGCGGCCTACCTGCACGTCATGGGCGACCTGCTCGGCTCGGTGGGGGCCCTGCTCGCGGCGCTGATCGTCATCGCCACCGGCTGGACGCTCGCCGACCCCATCGTGTCGGTGCTGATCTCGCTCCTGATCATCACCGGTAGCTGGCGCCTCCTGCGGGAGAGCGTGGAGATCCTGCTCGAGGCGGCCCCGTCGCACATTCCGCTGCAGGAAGTGGAGCGGCGGATGCGCGGGGTGGAAGGGGTCATCGCCGTGCACGACCTGCACGTGTGGACCCTGACGAGCGGGGTCGTGGCGATGAGCGGCCACGTGGTCGTGCCCGACCTGGTGTCCCATCCCCGGGTGCTCGCGGCGGTGCAGCAGGAGGTGCGGGACATCGGGATCGGCCACGTCACCATCCAGGTCGAGTGCCTGGATCAGTTCGTGCCCGACGCCGAGGGACCCCTCGCCCGCGGGAAGGGGGGCGCCGGCGGGGCCCACTCCCACGGGCACCCCCATTCGCACTAGTCCGGAACTCGCTGTGGGAGAGGGACTTCCAGAGGGCGCCAGCGCTCTCTTGCGGCGCCGACCGTCGCAGTCTATATATGCGCCGCTCAGGCCCTGTTCGGGCCACACGTTGTTGAATTCGCAGGGGAAGCGGCACACAGTGATTCGTAACATTGCAATCATCGCGCACGTCGACCACGGCAAGACCACACTGGTCGACCAGATGCTCCGGCAGGCCGGGGCGTTCCGCGCGAACCAGCACGTCGAAGAGCGTGTCATGGACTCGAATCCGCTGGAGCGCGAGCGGGGCATCACCATCCTGGCCAAGAACACGTCGGTGCACTGGCACGGCACGAAGATCAACATCGTGGATACGCCGGGACACGCCGACTTCGGCGGCGAAGTCGAGCGGATCCTGCGCATGGTGGACGGATTTGTGCTCCTGGTGGACGCCGCCGAGGGCCCGATGCCGCAGACGCGGTTCGTCACCCGGAAGGCACTGGCGCTGGGGCTCAAGCCGATCGTCGCGATCAACAAGATCGACCGGTCCGACGCCGAGCCGCTGCGGGTGCACGACGAGGTGCTCGGACTCTTCATCGATCTCGAGGCGACGCACGAGCAGCTCGATGCGCCGTTCCTCTACACCTCGAGCCGGGCCGGCACGGCCACGCCCGAGCTGGATCATCCAAGCAAGGACCTGACCCCACTCTTCCAGGCGGTCATCGACCACATTGCGGCGCCTCAGGGCGACCCCGAGGGCCCGTTCCAGATGCTCATCTCCACCCTCGACTTCTCGTCCTTCCTGGGTCGCATCGCGATCGGGCGGATCGAGCGCGGCCGGGTGCGGGCAGGCGACCAGGTGTCGCTCCTCCCCATGGGCGAGCCGGGCATGGTGGTGGATGAGCCGATGGAGAATGGCCGGGTGACGAAACTGTACACCTTTGACGGTCTCGCCCGCGTGGAAGTGGCAGAGGCGAGTGCCGGTGACATTGTGGCGCTGGCGGGGTTCGAGACCATCGAGATAGGCAAGACGTTCACGTCCATCGGCCACCCGGAGCGGTTGCTCGGCATCGCGGTCGAGGAGCCGACCATCTCGGTCGACTTCATCGTGAACAACGGGCCCTTCGCCGGGCGCGATGGGAAGTACGTCACCAGCCGCCAGCTGCGCGACCGGCTCTTCAAGGAGCTCGAGCGCAACGTGGCGCTCAGGGTCGAGCCGACGGACACGCCCGACACGCACACCGTCTCGGGCCGCGGCGAGTTGCATCTCGGCATCCTGATGGAGACGATGCGGCGCGAGGGCTACGAGTTCCAGGTATCCCGGCCCCGGGTCATTACCCGCACCGGCGAGAACGGCGAGCGGCAGGAGCCGTACGAGGAACTGATGATCGACGTCCCGGAGGAATACATGGGCGTCGTGATGGAGCGCCTCGGGCCACGCCGGGCCGAGATGCGGGAAATGAAGAACAACGGCACCGGTCTCGTGCGGCTCACGTTCAAGATCCCGGCGCGCGGGCTGTTCGGCTATCGCTCCGAGTTCCTGACCGATACGCGCGGCAACGGGATTATCCATCACCGCTTCCTCGAGTACGGTCCGTGGGCCGGCCCGCTCGCGGGCCGGAAGCGCGGCGTGCTGGTGGCCGATCGCGAGGGCTCGGTGGTCGCGTTCGCACTGGGGAACCTGCAGGAGCGCGCCCAGATGTTCGTGGCGCCCACTGACCTGGTGTACGAGGGGATGATCGCGGGCGAGAACTCCCGTCCGGGCGACCTCGACGTTAACGTGACGAAGGAAAAGAAACTCACCAACATGCGCGCCTCGGGATCAGACGATAACATCCTCCTCGAGCCGCCGCGGCAGATCACCCTCGAGTACGCGATGGAATACATCGAGGAGGACGAGCTGATCGAAGTCACCCCCAAGACGATCCGCCTGCGCAAGCGCGTCCTGCAGGTGAATGATCGAAAGAAGGCTGCCCGGGCCGCCGCCCGGGTGGCGGACGCGTCGTGACCCAGCGAGTTTCACCCTCTTCACGGATGGCGGAGGCGATCATGCCGGCCAGCGAGACGTCGTACGGAGCCCTGCAGATGCGGCGGAAGTTCGACGACGATGAGTTCGAGGAAGATACGTTCACCTTCGACGACGATGATGACGACGAGAAGGAGGACGGCGAGGACGAGGACGAGGACGACGAGATCGAGGGCGCCGATGACGAGGAGGTCGAGGAGTTCGACGACTTCGACGAGGACGAGGATCGCTGAACGCCGGGCCGCCTTGATGGCTGGCGTGGTGCTGCGGGGCAGCCGAACGGCTGCCCCGTTGTGTGTCACCAGGTGAGTCCCACGCGGCGCGCCAGGAACCGCGTGTCCCCCGGCTGACTCAGCATGAACGCGGCGGTCTCCTCCACCGCGATCTCGGCACCTCCCGCCGGGACCTGATCATCCGGGGCGCGCATCCGCGACGGCGGCGTGCCGTTCACCTGCGTGGTCGTGCACACCAGCGTCCAGTCCAGCCGGCTCTCGCGCCGCGCCGCATCCCCACGGCTCGATGCCCAGCGTCCGGCACGGTACCGAGGTCGAACTCGAGGAGATGTGCTGCCCCACGATTTCCGCCTCGTCGCTACCCTGTAACTGCATGCAGGACCTGGCCTACCAGGAGATCGCGGAAATAATCGCTGCCCGGTCGGAACCGTCCGCTCTCGCCTGCATCGTGCCCGCCGGCTGCTTCAGCAGCAGCTCTGGCGCACTGCCGAGGAGCGCGGCATCACCCGGGAACTGGCGGCTACCCCCCAGGAGGACCAGTGACATCCCCGAGTCGGTACACCTGCGAGCAGGTCTTTGCCCGGCTGGATGATTTCCTCGATCGCGAGCTGTCCGCCGAGGAATGCGACTGGCCCGGGAACACCTCGACACCTGCGCCAACTGCGCCAGCGAGTACCGGTTCGAGTCCACGGTCATGCGCGACGTGCGCGACAAGCTCGGACGCATCGACCTGTCGCGAGGGCGAACACGCAGTGGAAGGCCCTGGAGAACGCGCCCCGCGAGTAGGCGCCACGCCGGACCGGGGTCAGTCGTCGAATCGCCCCCGGCCCTCCTTCTCCACCGGCTCGTCTTCGGCCGGATCAACGCGGCCGCCCTCGGATTCGAGGGCGGCCCGCGCCGCTTTCAACTCCTCGCGCTTGCTGTCGTCTGTCACCGGGTAATGCAGCTTGAGCCCCTGCAGTGTGTCCACCACCGCCGCGGCCACGATCAGGCGGGTTGCCCACTTGTAGTCGGCCGGCACCACGTACCATGGCGCATGGGGCGTCGCCGTCTGGCGGATCATCTCCTCGTACGCCCCCATGTACTCGTCCCAGTGCTCCCGCTCCTGCACGTCGGCCGCCGAGAACTTCCAGTTCTTGCCGGGCTCGTCCAGCCGCTCGAGAAACCGCTTCTTCTGCTCCTTCTTAGACACGTGCAGGAAGAACTTCCGGATAATGACGCCATTCCGCGCAAGGTAGCGCTCGTGGGCGCTGATGTCCTCGAAGCGCTCCTTCCAGATGTCACCGGTGATCAGTGACGGCGCGAGGCGCTGCCGCTCGAGCAGCGCGCGGTGTACCCGCACCACGAGCGTTTCCTCGTAGTAGGACCGGTTGAAGATCCCGATGCGGCCGCGCTCGGGCAGGCAGCGCGTGGTCCGCCACAGGAAATCGTGGTCCAGCTCCTCGTCCGACGGCGCCTTGAAGGAGAAGACCTGGCACCCCTGCGGGTTGACGCCGGACATGACATGCTTGATCGCGCTGTCCTTGCCGGCGGCATCCATCGCCTGGAAGATCAGCAGCACCGCGTACCGGTCCTGCGCGTAGAGCATGTCCTGCAGCTCCGTCAGTCGCTCTACCCCGCGCCGGAGCGCATCCAGCGCCCGCTCCTTGTCCTTCAACCCGGCGCGATCGCTGGTGTCGAAGTCCTTGAGCCGGAACTTGCTGCCGTCGATGACCCGGTAGCGCCGGGAGAAATCTGCGGCGATGTCAGCCATGGTTGTGATTGACTAGGGGTAGAGGGGGTTCAGTGCACCGAGGGCAGCGTCTTGAGCAGCTGGCGGATGGCCTTCTGGACCCGGTCCGGCGTCGGGGCCTTGCCCGTCATGTTGTCCTGATAGACGCCGCGCCAGCCGACTTCGCCGGTCTTCCGGTCCACCAACTCCAGCACCACGCCCGCCTCACGCTGGGTGAGCCCGGCGAAGGCCGAAGCGCCGGCGGTGCTGTACCCGTAGTCCCAGCCGTTCCAGCACCCGCCGGAGTTACAGCTGGTCAGGGGAACCGGGGTATTTGGATCCTGCGCGACCACCGGAGCATCGGTTCTCGTGGTCTTCACCCCGACGGCATAGCGCGCGAGGAACTGGGCGCTCGACGAGTCGACCTTGCGGTACCCCTTGCCCGCGAGGCCCGAATCGATGGCTGCCTGAATGCGGAGCTTGAGGCGCTGGTTCACGATCATGTATCCCTCGGCGCTCTCCGGAAAGGCCAGCGCGCCGCCCCAGGCGTACGTGCCGGCGCCCGGCACGAGCGTTGGCGCCTTGGTGCTCGACACCGTGGGACCGCACGCGGTCGACACCGCCAACATCACGGCGAACACTGCCCGACCGGCCTTGTCACGAATCATTGTTGCTCCGGGTGCTTGGCGTTCTGTCGCGCAGTGGTAATCTGCAGTGATACGAGCCGGCCGATCAGCACCGCCGGGTAGAGTTGCCCGATCAGCCCCTCCAGCGTGGCGAGTGACCGCGCCGCGGGGCTGACGGGCAGGATGTCGCCGTAGCCGATCGTGGTCAGTGTGGTGAGGCTGAAGTAGAAGAGGCTCGAGCGCATCATGCCATGCGTAGTAGCCGGGTGCGGCAACTGGAACGCCTCCGGCCGCAGCTGCAGAATCAGCCAGTACGATTCCGCGAAGGCAACGGCGAGGAGCAGGTAGACGGCGATCGCGCCCTGCAGCCGCGCACTGGTGATCACGCCGCCGCGAAAGACATGATGCAGGGCCAGGTAGGCGAGCCAGAGCAACGCCACCACACTCAGGCCGGTCCGCAGGGCGGCCGCGCCACGACCGGGTACGAGGGCGTCGTAGAAGCCAAGCCCGATCGGCGCCAGCATGGCCAGCAGGCCCCAGATCCGGGCGCCGCGCGTGCGCGTGACGGCAAAGACTCCGCTGATGCCCAGCGCCGAAAACGCGGCAGCGGCAACGAGGTCACCCCGCTGCTCGACCACGCCCACTGCGCTGAGCGGCACCACCACGAACAGCACGATCAGCAGGAACAGCAGCAACAGGCTGAGGCTCAGGTCGGCTTCCCAGATATCGTTCACCTGCTCGCGCACGTGCCTCGGTTCGGATGGCGGCAATGCGGCTCCCCCGCTGGAGTTGCAGGAATGTAGCCCCGGACCACGGCACCATGGTGGCCCGGGGTCCGGGGCGCTGGTATTATCTCTCCCGCTCACGATCACGCCACGTCCGTTTTCCCGGCAGGTGGATGT